>Ga0209709_10002916_pt1 | contig 14504 bp, 7 predicted proteins | sample ArcticOcean_MG_C_2_FD_187435 | JGI IMG/M metagenome (GOLD analysis project Ga0209709, IMG submission 187435) | Marine microbial communities from western Arctic Ocean - ArcticOcean_MG_CB4_136 (SPAdes) (version 2) | ecosystem: Environmental > Aquatic > Marine > Oceanic | place: Arctic Ocean... | reverse complement strand
AAACCGGGATCCTTTAAAGAATTCAACCCAAGTCTTAAGGATCGCTTTTTTTTCTCTGTAATTCATGACACTCAATATACTTTTTTGTATGATGTTGGGTTTCCATCTTTCTTTCTCATATTATTAGGCTCATACCTTTATATCGGTTCTTTGAATTTAACAAAGAACCGATAAAAGGATGTAGCGGTGAATTGTCTCTCTAACGGCGCTGATTACAAGATGCGCCACCAGGTTGCTTCAGTTTCCCCATTCGTCGCATACTCTTGGAGCTGCGTTGTTTCTTAATATTCTTAGGAATACTATTCTTATTCAGAAACATTATTTCTTGACGACTAGTCTCGCGGGAGAACTGAAAGACATAGAGAAGAGAATACTCTACATCATACATGGGGTAATTATCCTCTTCATCCCCGTCATCAAGGGGATCGCGGGGACTACAAGGGGGGGATACGGGAAGGTCAGGGGGGATAACTGGGAAGAGACGATACTCCCACACGGCAGTCCGCGGTTGGCCGTTAACAAGTACTTCCTTGTAAATGGTGTGGGCAACGACTTCGCCGTTCATCTGTTATTGTCTTCTAATATTTTACCATATCAAACAAATATATTTCAAATTTATACTTTGACGAACGTTATCATTGATACTTTTCTCTTATGAGCTCAACTATCTCGTATAATACTTGACAATCGTTACGGTTATAGTTAATGATATCCTTAATTTCTAAATATCGTTTCAATGGAATCCTGCGAGTGTGATTTTGACATAATTCTTTGAATTGTATCATTGCATCCAACCCATTGTCATTTTCATCCCATGTTGTTTTAATTAGTCCATGTTTATACAATGCCTTTCCGATGGATTTTAATCCGAATTTGAATACACCCTGTACAATAATGGGTTCCATACGGAAATAATCTAGGACATTAATCAACTTATACTTCGGAAATGTAACCTTCGGGTAGGTTTTGTGAATGTACTGAAAATAATGGTATTCGGCATGCCCCCAATGATAAATATTAATCGTATTGTTTTTACTTATTTTTTTCAATTGTGATGAAAATTGCTGAACCATTTTCTTTTCATCTTCTTTCTTAAAATTGTTAATGGTAATGTCATAGAACTCACCGCAATGAATGTATCCTAGTATCCCCAATAACGGTTCTGAACCCTTGATTATCCCCGTAAACAGTTCATTTTTTTCCGAGAAAGATAAAAAGCTTTCAACATCAAAATAAATATCGCGATCACTCGTTTCCAGGATACTCTTGAAATTATTGGATATATTCTTTCGGGGATAAATTAAAATATCGTCTTGTTGATTCATATGAACCATACGTTCCTGAATATTCTTTTTTTTTGTTGGTTTTAATTCTTTTAAAAATTGAGGGTCATCCCAACACTTAACTCCCTTCGTTACCAATTCGCACCGTTCATCATAAGAAACACTCCATACCAAGGTGATTTCCTTGATACGATTGGCTAGTTTCATTTTTTCATTTTCCCAACTGGTTTCATTCATATTCATATTTGGATAGAGTTCTAAAGTGGTTGGTTCGGGATGAATCTTCAATGTATAGGGTTTCTCTTTTAATAGTTGTATCCACTTCAGCGCTTTAAAAAATGTATCAATGATATTCTTATCAAAATTTATCATCGCGATAAATTCTTTTTTGGGTAATAATGTTTTTTGTGAGTAATATTCTTTACCCAATAAAAAACAAGGAGACCTTCTACCCGATAATTCAAAAAATACTTCTTGAAATGCATACATACTACATTTCTTATAAAGTATGGTTCCTTCATTTTGTACGTCTTTTAAATCCGCGCGGAAATGCAATGTATTGTAGCAGATGTCAATTAACAAATACGATTTATTTCCATTATCACAATATAAATGAAACGGTATGTTATTAATCTCTGGAAATATTTTCTTAAAGTATTCATATGAAATAATAATATCACAGGTAACATATAGATTGTTACGGTCTAATAAAATGCCTTGTAAAATCAACGGTGAATAACTATATATTAATTCTTTTGTCTGATTAAATGTTGGGTTTAATGGGACATCCACTCCGGATATTTCTATAAGCTTTTTCAGAATTGAATTTCGGTAATTGGTTGATTCCTTGAGAATGAATTCTTTATAATAGGTATTTTCATCTCTTGTATAGTCGGCATTATCTTGTATTTCAAACCAATCACAGAGTGGATCTTTTAAAATATAATTTTTTAAAATTGCAAACTGTTGATATTTTAAAAAATAATCCATATATCTGTAAGTTATAATAAAAATAAATTCTAATCTACAATATCTATATTTAATCATATAGTTATCATATTTTAATCCATTTCTTATGTAATGGATTGGTTGCATACAAATCACTAATCGTGGTGTAGTACTTTAATTCTTCCGCATATTCTATCACGATGTTTGATAGAATAAATTCTTCACCATAGAATACGTGATACAGTGGTATGACGGGTGTGGTTTCAATATCCGTAATATCTAAATCGGTGGAGTAGAAATATACATTATTTTTCTTTTGAGTGCTATGTTTTGCCGAAACTAGTAAGATTCCAACATTGATCCCTTTTTCGGCGAGATTTTGAATAATTAATTCAATGTCTGGATTTTGTATTCTATAACTGGGCTGGTTAACTTCTTTAATAATTTCAGATACACCCGAATACTCGTGGGTGTATTTTTTCAAGAAACTAGAATTATTATTTGATTCTAATTCTTCTATTAGAATCTTCTTTAATGAGACGACATCCATTGATATACCAGCTTTATCAAACGCTTTTTCCAACGTTAAGAAATCATTATTATCCTTTGTCAGATTAAATACTACACTTGAACTATCCCCAAATAATTTGTTAATAAAATAGGGTATCTTATCTAATTTTTTCATCACCGTGTTTCTCTTCCGAACCTGTTGATTTCCAACCCTATTCACGATATATTTGCTCTTCTTGATAAATAGTTCGTTTAAAATATCATTCTTGAATTCCGAAAACGTAAAAAATAATTCGTGGAAGTTAGTAGAATTCATCAACTCATGAACACTTACTTTTTCTTCAATGATTTTATCGGTATTATGAATACCAAAGACAATTAATTTTTCTATAAACATCCATTTTATCTTTTCAACTAATAGGTTGCCGTTGGTATCTTTCTCTCTCACATATAAACGACACCCTGTATCGGTTTTACCACATGGGTAATCGCATGTTTGATGTCTACGATTACATAATTTAATGAATTGATCTAATTCATGTTTACTGTATTCTTTCTCTGACAGGCGATGAAACAAACCATTTATGTGAGGTTCTAAAATACGATTCAACCGTAGTTTTTTGTGAGAAGGAATCATAATCGGATCAGATAAAACAAATGCGATTTGATCCATCAATTGAATCTCAATTGTAAGTTTCGTAAGTTTTGGAAAGTTTTCATCCTCTGTAGGTTTCATATCTACTATGGTTCCGTCAATCGTATAATTACTATCATACTGACTGTATAAATGGTCTCTCTTATCTATTTTTTCAATAAAATCGTAGTCTCCTTTCACAACGGTGAAATGCATCTTCTCACCGATACGGTAGTAAAAATCATCCTTCACAAACCCTTCAACCATATCACTGCTCTCTTGTATTTTTGAAAGAATATGATGGATCCCTAATTTGGTAATGTACTCTTCGTAGTTTTTCATATTAATAAATATTTTCCTTTCATCATCATTATTATGTAGTGTATACAGTTCCTTATCAATACTTGCCATGCTTTCGGCCGTCAGACGGTCATATTTTGAAGATATATTATCCTCCTCTAAAATCGGTAAATACGTATTATTAGATAATACAATCGTACTAATTCTACCTTCATCGGTTTCAATTAAGGACTTAATCTGAAAGTGTTCCTTAAATAAAGAGAGGAATTTCACGGCGTCTTTATACCGTGGTAAAATCTGCTGACAAACACTTTCCCCGGGAAAGCACACAACACTACAGGAAATGGGCCTCGGATAATCACCTGGTCCATCAGTGGAAAAGATTTCAACTTTTTCTCGTCCTTTTTTATCAAACAGTAGTTTTGTTACCTTCCCGGTAAATCTTGACGATGGTTCTCTGTGAATAGGAAATGATACATTCATCCCAACTTTTATGTCTTGGATATCCAAGAAACTATAAATGTATTCATAATTATGGTTGAATGGTATTGGTTCCGGAACAATCGGTAAAATTTTTCCTTTTTTTGTAATTAAATATGAAACATTTGAATAATTATCAAGTAATAATTTATGTACGGTATCACCTGAATCACTTATCATTTTTTCGTATATCGGTATTTTAGAAGTCTTTTTATGGGAATTAATTGTTGTCATGATATTCCGTATGATTATTTCATAATGCCCATTTTTGATAAAATTAGTTGTAAATAAATATACTTCTGAAATCTCTTTCTCAACTTTATCATAATACCGATATAAAATGGGTTCATAATTGTTTCCTCTTTTATAAATGAAGCCTATTTTTTCCGATTTTGTATAGTTTGTTACTTTGATTTTAATTTCGTCATCAATATTTTCGAAAATAACAATGTTAATATCAAATAATAGTAGTAAGAGTGGTAAAATATATGTATCATCTCTGTTTTCATCGCTCTTCAAAAAATCCAAGTAGTTTTTCAAAGAAAGCAACAATTGATATAAATAACAGGTTTCGTTTGATTTTAAGACATCTTTTTTCATTTCCTCTTTTAATCGTTCTACCGTTTTATGAGAAAACGATACTTTCGTTTCCTCTAAATCAAGGGTTTCCTCTATAAAACGTTTGTCTTCTGATGTTACTTTTTGGAGTGGTTTCCTAAATTTCTGATGGATTAATTGACATTTTTGAAACTTATCTAAATTTTTCGTTATGTTTAGTTCTATAACTTTGATAAAATCTTCTTCTCTAATGATTCTCTTTTCAACTATTTTCAAGCAACTCTGTAGAAATGTTGAGGTGGTAAATACAAAATCATTATCATTTTGTTTTACGCCTTTCCGTAAAAAGCCTTCTCCCTTTTTTTTTGCAAATGTTTTTTCATTCTGATTAAATATTTTGAGTAGATGGGGGTGTAAATGAGCATATTTACCCTCTCCAACAGGATCTTTATTAGATATATACCCTTCCCCAATCAAGTCATCTTCTTGTTTTTTCTTTCTCTTTGCGGGATCCCCTTTCAGTAGTTTTGATGCATTGAAACAACATGGTAATCCATATCCCATAGGATGTAATTGTTTGCTATCCGCTCTTATATCGGGTATGTAGTATTTTACCTCGTCTGCATCCGTCCAATAAATAGAACTTCTTTCAAGGATGGATTTCCTAGTCCGTCCATTCGATCCAACCGGTAATTTCTTGGGGATAATATCATTTCGGTTGAGCGCTGCATGGTCCGGACGTATACTCAAACTACGGGAGATGTCCCAATATTTAGGACAAATATACTTAATGTTTTTATCCCTTCTGGGTACCGAAATAGCCTCGGAATATGACCCCCTACCGGAACCCTCTTCATAAGAACCATCTATACGCTCTAACTCCTCATCTGTAACCGCGATTGGATGTCTCTGGTCAACGGCACCACATAATTTTGGATATCCATAGGTGGTTCCTGATTTCTGTTTCTTCTTACTTTTGAATTTAAACAATTCATTATCGTATTCTTTTAATCTATTCAGATAATAACTCTTCGTCCTAAAAAAACCATCCGAATCCGCAACCGCACCACCGCCCAAATTATCAAAATCAATCTCATCGTCTGAATCATCGGTATCGTCTAATAATTTATCTAAATCATCTAGATCATCCCCTAGACCATCTAGGAGGTCTTCTAATTCATCGTCTTCTGCGAGACTTCTATCAAACTCTTTATCGGGTTCTGGAAGAACCATTCGTTCATCATCTTCTTCGTAGATACCATTCATATATTCATCAACCGATTCAAAAAGTCTCCGTTGAATTGTCCCTTTTCTATCGTTGATATATGATAAATATAATTTCATCATCGTTTTAATGAAAACAAAAATACGCCGTTGTTCTTCAAATGATTTCATATTTTTTAGCTCAATTAAAAGCTCTTCTTTTTGGTTTAACCAAATCTTTATTTCTGAACCGCCTTCATTAATAACGGTTGTCGTACGTTGTAACCCCTCCTTCATACTCATTAATTCTTCCCATGTTTCATATTCTTTCCTTATGAAATCAATATCCTTCGTATAGTCTTTCGCTAATTTCTGAATAATGATTTCCGGATCTTCAAAAATGACTTTGTATGCTGCTATCGCGGATTGTATAGTTGATATATTTGAATAGTTATCAACACGATTATACCTACCTATTATCTGATAATCATTCTCGGTTTCTTCAAATGTTTTCGCCCGGAAATACATCGGGAAGTTTTGGATGAATGTTCCTAAAAACTTACTCCAATTAGGGAATGTTTTCTTTTGTTTGTCTTGGAAATCTTCCTTTTTAAACATGATACCGGTATTTAAAAAATCAATCTTTGTATCGGAATGAATATCGGTAATGTTTTCATCCAATGTATCCAATTGTTCAAATGCATAAAACTGTTTCTGATTAATACCTTTTAAAATATCATTACAATCACGGATGATATAGATAATATCTTCTTCGTTTAATTCTCGGTCATTATGCTCAATCATACATTCTATATCCCCGTTAAAATGAATGATCAATGTCCCGTATAAGTCTTTTGAAACATTATATAGTTTGAAGAGAACGATATTACCCGAATGTAAATAATTATATCCGTATTCGGTCTGAATATTGTATCCGTCAGACCACTCTTTACAACGTTCTTTTGTGATATGTCTTTCTTTCGTTTTGTCGGTTCCTTCGTATAATAATGATTTTTCATATAATTTATAAAAAGCATCATCGTGGGAGTCTAATAATAATTTAATAAAGGGGACTTTGTCTCTCAAATTAAAATCGGTGAATATTTTCGTTAGATGAACAGTGTTTTTTTTAGATGAAACTTTATTTAGTCTCATCATAGTGAGAGAATAATTACCACATTTTATTTTCTCGTTCACACCTTTACTCATAAATTCCGATTCAATAATATACATTCCACGATTATAAATGTCATGAATCAATTTTTGTTTTTCATATGTTATTTTTCGGATTTCCACTGATGTTTCACTACGGTAAAATAAAATATCATTGATATTTAATTCAGGCCAATACTTAAAAATCACACCATTGATAAATGTTTTGATATCTTTTTTGTTTTTTATCTCTTCCCCCGTATATTTTATGATCTTTTCCATCATGTTTGTTTCTTCTAAATATTCTTCAACGGAAAAGAAATAAATGATATCACTTGGATTGATGCTTTTTTCGTAGAGGGTCAAATCCTTCTTATCAGTTTGCTTCGTATTACGGTCACCATTACTATCAATAAAAGAAGAATCAATGCATTCTTCGGTTTTTTTGTGATAAAAATCCAAGTACTCAATATTCTCTTCTTCATATTTAAATTGTAGGGGTGTGTTTTTATTGGTCCCCCCATCTACATACCACGCATACATGTAGGGGGAAGATAAGGTTTTATCTTTATCTTTATAACAATTATATATTATCTTATGGAGTATTGTTTCATTTGTATCGTCGTCATTAATACTTTCATTCACGAAGATTAATTTATCAGATGAATATTTATCCAAAAACATATTCTCTTTAATCGCCTTTTTTTTAATGTCAATCGTAATTTTGTCACCATTATACCCTCCGAGATAATCAAATACTTTCTGGATCTCCGAATCGGTTACATTTTCCAAACTATCAGTCTCTAAACTATCATTCGTTTTATTTTTCTTTATTTTGGTGATAATACTTTTAATCACTGGTATCTTACCAGTAAATAAATAACATGTATCGTCCTTTTTTGAGATACATTTTATAAATCGTTTATTTAAAACCACATTACAAAAACTATCCATGATATAATTATAAACAATAAAATTATTATTTATTAAAATCATACGGAGTTGTATTAATCTCCATCCCACAATATTGCATTGGGTGAGTACCATAATCAATCGGTTGATAAATACCGACCGCGTGCCCTTCTTCTAATAAATATTTCATATTATCCCAGAATAACGGCGTGTGACCAACTTCTTCTGTCATAACATGGGCCAATTCATGGATCACCACAAATAATATCGTATTATCATCTATAAATGATTCGTCTTCAACCGACCGAATACATATCGATATTTTTTCACCCTTATTCACCGAATAAGAAGTATATTTAGATCCTGGTAACGTTTCGGATAATGCCCGTGGATTATAATTATCAATTAAATCCTGAACGCCTTTTTTTGATGAATTAAGACGACCAATCAATAGTAAAACCTTACGGTTTATTTCGGCCAATTTATTCACGGCTAGCTTTGCATCTGGAAGTTTCCGTACAATATAGACTAACCCATCTACGTCGGATTTTATACTGATGATATCACCTTTCTTATATACTTTATTAATAATCGTAAAAAAAACAAAAATACTTATAAAAAACAATAAGAACTCCTCCATTATCAATAATATATATATAATCTTATATTAAAATTTGATTCTTTATTTAGTTACTTAAACCAACAACACGTATTATTTTAAAATGGAAAAAATACATTTTCAAATAATTGATATTTCTTCAGACGATTTACCAATAGGGGAAAACTACTGGGATAAACAATTTGTAATAACCGTCTACGGAAAAACAGAAGAAGGGCAAAACGTGGTTTGCAATGTTCAAGGATATCAGCCTTTCTTTTATCTCCGGGTACCCGATAATTGGGGGAACACTACCGTTAGATCTTTCTTGAAAAAGTTTGTAAAGAATTTCATTCAATCATGGAGTTCTTCAAAAACATCGTGGAAAGGTGATTTTGAAGAAGGTGTTCTCGAAACAAAACAGTCTTATAACTTCTACGGCTACAATTATGACCATATTTGTGAAAAAACAAAAACATATCGGTTCGCAAAAATCAGCTTCAAATCACATAGTGAGATGAAAAAATGTTCCTCTGCGATTCAAACCTTCCATAAAGAAAATCAAGCGTATATCCACGGAAATGAAATCCTACTTGGAAAAGATACAAAAGGAGGGTTGATTATCAAATCATGTGATTTGAAAACAAAATCGTTTTTCACACAAGAACATAATTGTGAGTGTGTTGCAAACCTTTATGAATCAAAAATCCACCCAATGCTCCGATTTCTTCATGAAAAGGATATTGAGCCCTGTGGATGGGTCTGCGTTGAAGCAAATGAATCATTCATTACACCCAAATCACAACAAATGTTTAATGTCGATATTGAAATAGATAATCTTCCAACCAAATATATCAACCCTCATACCTCTGAAAATACCGCAAAATTTATTACTGCTTCATTTGATATTGAATGTGATTCTTCGCATGGTGACTTCCCCAACCCCAATAAAGATTTCAAAAAACCGGCGATAGATATCCATGAATCATACTTTCGTAATAGTCTCAATCTATCATCCTATGATTTCAAGAAAAAACATATTGTAAAATGGGTCAAAGAAGCATTTGAAGAAGGTTCAAATGATATTCAATCCATCTATACAGAAAATGGACCGTATTCAGATCACTCAATGTCTGTTCTAGAAAGTAATCTCACAGAGGATTTCATTCAATCACTGGATGAATCAAAAAGTAGCACCAAGGCAAGAGAAACAGCAATCAATAGTTTGACAAAACTACTCAATAATCTAAAAGATGAGATGGGTTCTTTGATTCGTGTCAAAGGAGACCCAATCATCCAAATCGGTACCGTTTTCCATAAATATGGTGATAAAGAATGTTATAATCGGTCCATCGTTGTAATTGGAAATGAATCTAAACCAGATGAAAAAGTATGCGACGAAATAGATCATGTAGATGTCTATCCGTGTAATTCAGAAAAAGAACTATTGCTCAAATGGAAAGATTTAATTCTTCACCATAACCCTGATTTATTAACCGGTTATAATATCTTTGGGTTTGATTTTGACTACATCAACAAGAGAGTGAATCACCTCTTCCCGTGCAGCAGCAAATGTGGACGGTATCACGATTACAAATGTCCGAAACAAGATTTCTATCGTCTAGGAAGGTTGATGAGAAACAGAGAATCTGACAGAATTGAATCGCTTGACACTTTATCAAAACCCAAAACACCCATGAAATATTACAATAACTACTGGGAAAAAAGGTGTCAAGTTGTGAAAAAAGAACTTTCTTCCTCCGGACTAGGTGATAACATCCTTCATTATATCTCAATGGATGGAAGGGTTATCTTTGATATTCAAAAGGAAATTCAAAAAGCTCATTCGCTTGATTCCTATAAACTAGATAATGTTTCGGCTCATTTTATGAAAGGGAAAATTAACAAAAAATATTGGATGGTAAAAGAAAAGAAACATATCCTTTTCACGTCAAATATCGGTAATTTGAAAATCAATGATTATATCACCATTAATCTCAACACAAAATATGGTTCTCTCAAATATAAGAATGGTAAAAAGTTTAAGATATCGCATTTAGGAGCAAACTCAATTCTAATTGATGGAGCGATTAACATTAAGAAATATGAAAAGGATTTAGTCTTTTATGAATGGTGTTTGTCTAAAGACGATGTTTCACCACAACAGATCTTTGACTTCCACAAAAATGGTAATTCAGAAGGAAGGGCCAAAATCGCAAAATATTGTATCATGGATTGTGAGCTCTGTATTCACCTCCTCCAATTACTGGATATTATCCCAAATAATATGGGTATGGCGAATGTATCAACCGTCCCATTACCGTATATCTTCTTAAGGGGTCAAGGTATCAAAATTAGTTCTCTGGTGGTTAAAGAGTGTTCCAAGCTAAATACAAGGATCCCCACCTTGAAAAACTTTAACGGAGATAAAATGGACGATGGATTTGAAGGAGCGATTGTCCTTGAACCAACAGAAGGCATTTATTCAGATGACCCTATCACAGTCCTGGATTATGCATCACTTTACCCGAGCTCTATCATTGAAAAAAATCTTTCACACGAAACATTTATTGGAACCAAGGAACAAATTGAGAAGGACCCCAAAAAGTATGAATGGGTTAATACAGTACCACATCACATCATTTCATACGACGATTATAGATACGAAATGAAAGGGAAAACAGTTCATAAAATTAAAGAAGAAACGAAAACAACGTGTTACTTCGCAAAATACGAAGAAGAAAAGGACGGTAAAAGAGGAATTATCCCGACAATCCTCCAAACGCTGTTAGATCAACGGAAAGCTACTCGGAAAAGAATTAAAGAAACAGATAACGAAGATAAGAAAAAGGTCCTTGATGGTTTGCAACTGGCATACAAAGTCACAGCTAACTCGGTATATGGTCAAATGGGAGCCAAAACCAGTTCTATCTGTTTCAAGAAGATCGCAGCCTGTACCACCGCGATTGGTAGGGAAAGGATTGAAGATGCGAGTGTTGGTGTCAAGAGTTGGGCTGAATCAGCCGGATATCATGAACCAGAAATTGTCTACGGGGATACAGATTCCGTCTTTGTTAAGTTTTCCAGAATTAATAAAGATACAGGTGAAATGTTAGAAGGAAAAGAAGGTTTGCAATACTGTATTGATTGTGGAGTCAAAGCTGGAGAATGGATCACCGATAATATGCTTCAGAAACCACAAGATCTTGAATATGAAAAAACATTCTTCCCTTTCATTCTTATTTCCAAGAAAAGATATACAGGTGATAAATATGAACTTTCAGCCCACAAGTTGAAAGAAAGAACTTCCATGGGTATTGTTATGAAAAGAAGGGATAATGCTCCAATTGTAAAATATGTCTTTGGAAATGTTATCGAAATTATTATGCACCAAAAAAGCGTTGATAGGGCGATGGAATGGTTGAAAAAGACGTTGAAAGAAATCACGGATGGAAAAATTGATAACTCAATGTTCGTTATCACTAAATCATTAAGCAGCTATTATAAGAATCCTGAAGGTATCGCACACAAGGTGTTAGCCGATAGAATGGCCGAAAGGAATCCAGGTGATAAACCCAAACCAAATGACCGGATTCCGTTTATGTATCGGGTTATGCCTAAAGAATTACTTTATGATTATAATAACCTTTATAAATCGGGTCAAAGAAAAGGGCAGCCCCGGGATAAAAAGGTTCTTCAAGGAGATCGCATTGAACATCCGGATTATATGGAAGAAAAGAATATTGAGATAGATTATAAATTCTATATCTCCAATCAAATTATGAACCCTGTGAAACAAGTCCTTGATTTAGAAAAATCAGAAGAAGAAACACAGGCTTTATTTAATGAGTTTATACTATAAGTTTATACTATCAGTTATGCATTCTCTTCGGTGATATATTTTTTTATGATATTATTATTAATCATAATACAGGTTATTTCTAATAATGCGAGTTCTGTTGGATTTTGAATCAATAACTGACGGATAATATCGTACTTCATGTACTTACGGATATCAAACTCTTTGTCTCTAATATTAGTTAAGAGAGATGAATTCTCAATCAAGGGATGCTTTTCCATATCACGTATATTATTTGTGTTCTTTTTTTATTCCTTTTTTTTCGTATAATACGATGATATAATTTATATTATAATAATATAATATAATATAATGGGAGGAGGTCTATTACAATTGGTTGCGTACGGGGCACAAGATATATATTTAACAGGTAACCCACAAATCACGTTCTTCAAAATTGTTTATCGGAGACATACTAATTTCTCCATGGAGTGCATTGTCCAAACCATAAGCGGTTCTGCAACTGTATCGGATACATACATTACTACCGGTTCAGTAATCGTTTCTAGAAATGGAGATTTGCTTTCTCAAATCTATGTAAAGACAGATCAAGATACTACGTCGGGTATCAATGGAGATTACCTTGTAGAAGATGTTGAAATTGAAATTGGTGGACAAAGGATGGATAAACATTATCGCGAATGGAACCAGGTGTGGACAGAGCTAACCACCCCGGTTTCGGTTGCAGAAGGATTTAAATATTTGACGGGGGGATTTAAAAATACACTCGTTACAGGAGGGTTAGCGGCTTCAGGTGGTACATCCCAACAATCGGTAATGTACCCGCTACAGTTTTGGTTTTGTCGTAATATTGGCTTGGCATTACCACTGATCGCACTTCAGTACCATGATGTCAAGCTAAAGTTTAATTGGGGGAGCGGTGCAGCTGGCTCGGGTTTAAGTCGGTCCGGTGCCGCAGCAGTGACACCTACATTAGAGGTATGGTGTGATTATATTTACCTGGATACAGATGAACGCCGAAGATTCGCTCAAGTTTCCCACGAATATCTAATTGAACAGCTCCAACTTCAAGAAGAAGGATCTTCTCGCAAAAATTTTAAGTTGAATTTTGATCATCCCATTAAAGAATTAATTTGGACGGTCCCATCAAGCGCAACCGAAGCGAATACTATTATCACTCAAAAAATGAAAATTGAAATTAATGGTCATGACAGGTTCGCATTTCAAGATAAAGAATATTTTCAAATCAAACAACCATTAATTCACCATACATCTGTTCCAGGATATAATATCAAAGAAAAAGAGGAATTAGAAGTAATTCGTCCGATCATCATCGCATACAGAGACGCCGGTACAGGAACCGGTACCGACGTCACAACACTACATAATACAGTTAGCAGTACTTCGGGAACAACTACCATATTCAATCTATTAGTTGGAACGAATTTTATTCCTTCTGTAACCGCGAGTAATTTTCCGAAAGTTGGAGATTTAATAAGTATTGAGAGTAAAGATACAGATGAATCTACGGCTGTCAGACAGAGAAATATTACGGCACAAGTTACTTCAGTTACTTCTCAAACGAATGGATGGAATATCGGGTTGGTTACCGAAGATGATCAAGATGCAATAGGTACAGGTTTCATTGTTGGAACGGCTAGCGATGATTTACTAAATATTAGTATCATCGCGAGATTACAAAATCCAAAATCAAGATGTTCTCAATTAGATAAAGATGTTTTTGTTTATTCATTCGCACTGAATCCTGAAGAACATCAACCAAGTGGAACATGTAATTTTTCTAGAATAGAATCGGCTAAATTCTTATTAGAATCGGCAGGCACGATAAATAATATTTACGCATTGAATTACAATGTCTTACGTATCATGTCAGGGATGGGGGGATTGGCTTACTCCATTTAATTTCCCATTTAATTGCGTATTTCTTAAAATTATTTTATAAGTATAAGTATAAAACAATGGGAGGAGGATTAATGCAACTTGTCGCTTACGGCGCTCAGGATATTTACCTTACGGGTAACCCGCAAATCACCTTTTTCAAGGTTGTCTACCGCAGACACACTAACTTCTCGATGGAGACGATCG
>Ga0209709_10002915_pt1 | contig 14507 bp, 15 predicted proteins | sample ArcticOcean_MG_C_2_FD_187435 | JGI IMG/M metagenome (GOLD analysis project Ga0209709, IMG submission 187435) | Marine microbial communities from western Arctic Ocean - ArcticOcean_MG_CB4_136 (SPAdes) (version 2) | ecosystem: Environmental > Aquatic > Marine > Oceanic | place: Arctic Ocean... | reverse complement strand
CAGGCTTATGAGTCCTGCGCTCTAACCGACTGAGCTACCCCGCCACTTAATTATCGTTGATTTATAATAGATTTTATTTTTAGTGCAATCAAGTATTTGTCTGATTTCTCTCTGTCTGTGTCCTTTGTGTGTCAAGAAGTGAGTCTTTGAATATTCCTGCGGTCTTTAGATGTTTCTACAATCTTAACTTTTAATAGGTTCAGAAAGTTTATTCAATATATCCAATTTCAACATCACATTTATAGTGTTCTAAAAACTTACTATTTTTATAATCATATTTAGACATTGTCATAGTGGGTTCTGTCTCTCCTGCAAATACGATCATTTGAAACCCTAATTCATAATCTGCAAACCTTGCAGTCACCTGGTCTTCACCTATGTCTAATTTATTAGCTTCAATCATTACAAACTCACCCTTCTCTTCATCGAAGTATTGGAGCCCTACTGCTTGCATTGTGAATTTTAAAGGATCATGTTTTCTTCCAATGACTACATATTTCATATTAAGACATGAAATATTCAAACCTTGGTCAGCATTTGAAGTTGTTGGTAATATCAATAAGATAAATATAAGAATTCTTAACATTATCTAACTATCTAAATGATTAATGGTTTTACAAAGTTTATTAGCCTCTAAGACAGATGGTACAAGCTTATCTAATTTCCAATTGTTAGTGGTTATATCAAAATACTTTGCTGCTTTAAAATCAATCCCATCTACTATCTCAATTTCATATTTCTTAAATTCATCATAGAATTCTTTTAAGAAATGCATGTATTCTTTAATAGGAAATGTTCCCAAATTAAACGATACCCTGTATCCCATCAAAAAAGGTGAAACACTTATAACATTTGCTGTTACATCTACACCGTTGATCTTTATAGGAATATTTTTGTCTATTAATTGTTTAATATCCCCAGGTTTTTCATAGGTGTAAAAAGTAAAATTATTATAAACTTTTGTACAATTACTTTCTGTCGAAATAAAAAAATTCAATGAATCCCCGTGAGTAACTTCACCTGATACTCTGGCGTAGGCTAAGCTGTTAAATTTATCTATCGTCCACTCTTCTTCAGCTTGAGCTTGGTAAGCAATTATCATTAAAAAAAGAATTGAGTGTGCTGAAACAAAAATAAGGAACCGCTTCAAGACTTAAGCTCCACATTTATGCCAATTTTTTTAAATGTCTTTATTATTTTATCCCAAACAATAGAGTTATGGTCGCTTGGACTAATTTTGAATTTAAAGGTTTGTTTGTAAACTGGGCTGTAGTTATCGTAAGCTATATAAGCGCTTACATGACAGTATTTATTAATACGGTCTATTTCCATGTATTAGAACTCCTATGATTGATTGTATTTTTGATTGTTAGTAATTTGTAGTTGGTAATGGTTTCACTCCTCTTCCAATGAGGAGGTCTACGTAAAGAGGAACATAAGGAAAAAAAACGTAAACGGGAGAAAAGGAATGAAATCCAATGCATGATTCTACTTAGATCATAGCTTGTAGGTTATATTTGGACTGGATTATGGCCTTAAGATGATTTTTTCTTTAATTAGAGTTATTTTATAAATAATATAAAAATTCCCATAAGACCTAAAACTAGAAGTGCATAGCCTAATAAAATAAATTTTTGTTCTTTTTCTTTTTTTTCATTTATTTTTACCCTGTTTAATAATTTATTAATATCAACGACCATGTTTTGATTTGAATAATTAATTTTATGGGGGTTTTTTATATATAAATTTTGATCGCTTAACTTACTGTTATGAAAAAAATTTTTTGGCATTAGCTAATTTAATCACCAATTATGTAACTGGGCAACCAAAATCTATAAAAGCCTGGCTTGCTTATCTTTTAAAGGTTTGGCTTCTATATTTACTGGATATTTTTGCTTTGCCACTTCGATATATAGATCTTTATGTTTTAATTCCTCATTTAAATATTCTGAGGTTATGTAGCCAAATGATAGGTTTTTATTGTAGTTAAAAGAATAATTTCCAGATGTGGTTCTACCAATAATTTTATCTTCTAGGTAAATTGGCTCTTCATGTAGTAACAGTGGTTCTCCTGCTCTATTATCTTTTAATGAAAGCATAATAAACCGCTTTGCTTGTTTCTTGTCCTTAATTTTTAATAAGAATTCTTTACCGATAAAGTTAGTACTTTTTTTATAACTAATTGCAAAATCTAATCCTGCTTGATATTGATTCTCTTCTGGAGATATATCGTGCCCCCAATGCAAGAAACCACTTTCCATTCTCATGATATCCATAGAATGAGCTCCACAATGAGACATATTGTAATTGTTACCTTCTTTTATAATTAATTTATAAATTTCTATAGAATCTTTAATGTCTATATAAATTTCAAAACCTAATTCTCCTACATAAGATAGTCTTTGGGCCCATATTTTCTTAGAATTAATATTTATATATTTTCCCATTCCAAATTTAAAATTTTCGTTAGAAAAATCATCATTCGAAACAGAAGATATCAATTTTCTACTCTTTGGGCCAAAAATACCCAAACAAACAAGATCATCTGTTATATCTTTAAACTCTAAATCAGTTGAAAGATGTTTTAATATATGAGCTTTGTCATGGGTTCTTGTTGCAGCTGAGGTGATTAATCTAAAATGATTTTTACCCATACATATAACTGTCAAGTCTGTTTCAATTCCTCCATTCTCATTTAACATTTGCGTATAGGTGCAACTGCCTATTTGGTTTTTAATATTTGCAGTACATAGTCTTTGCAATTCACTGTGAGCAATACCTCCTTTAATCTCATATTTTGAAAAAGGAGTTAATTCAAATAAACCTACATTTGTAATTGTGTTTTTTGTTTCAAACTCTGCAGAAGGGTACCAATTTTGATAATCAAAGCTATATTTATATTTTGCTTTTTCCCCACCTAAAGCATACCACATAGGTCTTTCATACTCACCTGATACACCAAAGCATGCACCCATTTTTTTAAGTTCATCATGATATGGTAGTAACCTTTGGTTTCTAGATGTTTTGTGTTGTTTGAAAGGCCAGTGCATTCCATACAAATCACCTAAAGTTTCTGTTACTCTTTCCATAATAAATTTTTTTGAGGAGTGAAATTTTTGAAATCTTTTTATATCTAGTGAAAATAAGTCTTCATTCATATAGCCATTAATCATCCATTCTGCTGTAACCCTGCCCGCTCCACCAGAACTTGCTATTCCTATGCTATTAAACCCACAGCAGGTATAAAGATTTTTAACCTCAGGTGTTTCACCAAGAAGATATTGCGTGTCAGGTGTAAAAGATTCAGGACCAGAAAAAAATTTTCTAATACCTGCATTTTCTAACATTGGAAACCGGTGAAAAGATTTTTCTAAATAAGGCTCAAAATGATCAAAGTCATCTGGAAATTCACCAAAAGAAAAATCATTTGGTACAATTCCTTTATCTTTAAAAGCTGGTTTAGCATTAGGTTCAAAAATACCAACCAATATTTTTCCAGCATCCTCTTTTAGATAAAGACATGAATTATAATCTCTTAAAACGGGTAAATTTTTAGGTAATCCCTTTATGGGCTCAGTAATTGCGTAAAAATGTTCGTTTGGATAAAGTGGAACGCTTACACCAATGTCCTCACCTATTTGCCTTGACCACATACCCGTTGCAAGAACTACGTACTCGCAATCAATTGTGCCAGATTTAGTTTGCACTCCTACAATTCTTTTATTTTTGACTAATATTTTATCAACAGGTGTTTTTTCAAATATTTGAGCTCCTTCCATTCTAGCGGCTTTTGCCAAAACATTAGTGACACCCACTGGATCTGCTTGCCCATCTTCTGGCATATACACTCCGCCTATAATATCCTCCTCATTTATTACTGGATAAAGATCTTTTATATGATTTTTTTTTAATACTTCTACATTTACATCAAATAGCTGTGCACCTGTTGCTTGTCTTAATAACTCTTGTAGCCTCTCCTCAGAACTTGCTACTGTAATAGCTCCATTTTGTTTCAGTCCAATTGATAATCCAGTTTTTTTTTCAAGCACTTTGTACAGGTCTAAAGAGTATTTTCTAAGTTTGGTAATTGTAGATGAGGCACCTAATTGACCCACTAAACCTGCTGCATGCCAAGTTGTTCCCGAGGTTAACTGGTCTCTCTCTAATAAAACCGTATCTTTCCATCCATATTTTGCTAAATGATAAGCAACTGAACAACCCGCTATTCCACCACCAATTACAACTACCTTTGAGCTTTTGGGAAGATTCTTAATCATTGATTTAATAATTGTAACATTATGAATAAAACTAACAATATTTAATAATTTTCAGTTTTACTTAAATAAAAAATTATTTAGATGATTTAAGTATTGATTTTCTTTTCTTAATTATTTCTATTATATGGTAATTTATATCAATTTTATGAAAATATTTATAACTGGATCATCTGGATTTATTGGGTTTCATTTATCAAAAAAACTTTTAGATAAAGGTAATACCGTTCATGGATTTGACTCAATGAACAATTATTATGATGTTAGATTAAAAAAAGCGCGCTACCAAATATTAAAAAAATACAAAAAATTTTCTTTTACTAAGGGGAAAATAGAAAATCAAAAAACTCTAAGTAGATCAATTTTAAAATTTAAACCAAAAATAATAATTCATTTAGCAGCACAGGCCGGAGTCCGTTATAGTATAGAAAAGCCTCGTATATACTTGGACTCTAATATCACTGGAACTTACAATGTTATCGAGTTAGCAAAAAAAGTTAATGTTAAACATTTACTGATAGCATCTAGCTCTTCTGTGTATGGTGCAAATAAAAAATTACCCTTTAAAGAAATTGATAAAACTGAAACGCAACTAAGCATTTACGCTGCAACAAAAAAATCAACTGAAAGTATTGCTCACTCATACTCAAATATATGGAAAATACCAATTACAATGTTGAGATTTTTTACTGTTTATGGCCCTTGGGGAAGGCCTGATATGGCATTATTTAAATTTACCAAAGGAATAATTAATAAAAAAAAAATTGATATTTACAATCAAGGTAAAATGTATCGTGATTTTACATATATTGATGACATTGTGGATGCTATTAACGGGTTAATAAACAAAGCTCCAAATTTAAAACAATTAGGAAAGATTAAAAATGACACTCTGTCTCCTATTGCTCCATTTAGAATTTTAAATATTGGTAACACTCATAAAGTGTATCTTTTAGATTTTATTAATGCTTTAGAAAAACAACTTGGAAAAAAAGCTATAAGAAATTATATGTCAATGCAAAAAGGTGATGTTAAAATGACCTTATCGGATACATATTTGTTAAAAAAAATAACAGGTTACAAACCTAAAACAAACTATAAAACTGGAATAAAAAAGTTTTTGAAATGGTATTTGGATTACTATAATTAAAAAATTTTAGATGGGTCAACAAACTCATGTCCAAAAACATCTGCTACAGCTTTATAGGTAACTTGCCCTTTGCAAATATTTAGACCTGCCAAAAAGTTTTTATCTTCACTTAGTGCTTTTTCATATCCATTGTTAGCAAGTTTTATCAAATAAGGAAGTGTTGCTGTGTTTAATGCAATAGTTGAAGTTCTTGGAACTCCACCTGGCATGTTGGCTACACAATAATGAACAACATCATCAACAATATAAGTTGGATCACCATGAGTTGTTGGCCTACTAGTTTCGACACAACCACCTTGGTCAATTGCAACATCAACAATTACCGATCCTCTTTTCATTAACTTCAACATATCCTTGGTAACTAGTTTTGGAGCTTCTGCACCTGGAATTAAAACTCCTCCCACAAGGAGATCAGCTTCTGCCACTAGTTTATTTAAATCTATTTTACCACTTTGCTCTGGAATAATTTTATCACCAAAAATTTCAACAAGTTGTTTTAATCTTGCTTCAGATTTGTCAACTATATGAACTTTTGCCCTCATCCCAGTGGCTATTATTGCAGCATTTTCCCCAACAACCCCTCCACCTAAAATAACAACTGTTCCACCTTCAACTCCAGGTGCGCCACCTAATAGTAGACCTCTTCCTTTTTGATTTTTTTCTAAACAATGCGCTCCAGCTTGAACGGACATACGCCCAGCAACTGCACTCATCGGAGCAAGAAGTGGCAATCTACCATTATCATCTGTTACAGTCTCGTAGGCAATACAAACACCTTTTGATTTAATTAAACCCTCTGTTAATTCTTTGGCCGCTGCTAAATGTAGGTAAGTATAAACAATCTGACTTTCTCTGATCATTTTAACTTCATCTGGTTGTGGCTCTTTTACTTTAACAATAATATCCGCATCGTTGAAAATATCTTCAGCTTTATCAATTATTTTTGCTCCTATACTTGTGTATTGATCATTTTCAAAACCAGCTTCAAAACCACCGTTGTTTTCAACTAGGACTTCATGCCCTTCTGATATTAAGGCTTTAACACTATCAGGTGTTAGTCCAATACGGTGCTCTTGTGGTTTAATTTCTTTAGGGACTCCAATTTTCATAATTTACCTATTCTAATTTGCTAGTTTGTGATTTTTCTATTTCTAGTTCTTTTGATTTTTTTGATAGTTAGTAATACCCGTTCTTAACTTATCAATAATCTCATCAATATGTTTTTCTTCACAGATAAATTGTGGAGCAATGATTAAGCAGTCTCCTGTTGCTTTAAAATTAACACCTGCTTCATAACAAGCTTTAAAACATTCAAATCCAGCTTTACCAGGTTTTGTATTTAACTTCATGTCAATTCCACCCATCATTCCATATCCTCTAATATTATCTACAGACTCTAAATCTTGAAGAGAAAATAATCCTTTTTGGAAATAAGGAGATAAATTTTTTGCTCTATTAAAAATATCATCTTTTTCAAAAATATCTTGTACCGCTAATGCTGCAGCAACTGCTACTGGAATACCTGAATAAGTATAACCATGAAATAATTCAACTGCACCAGTTGGTGAGGCGTCCATTACCGCATCATAAATATAATCATTACAAGCAACAACACCCATGGGCACAACTCCATTAGTTGTAGCTTTAGCCATAGTCATAATGTCTGGAGTTACTCCAAATTCATCTGCGCCGAATTTAGAACCAGTTCTGCCCCAGCCTGTTATTACTTCATCAAAAATTAAAAGTATTCCATGCTTGTCACAGATTTTTCTTAATTTTTGTAAATATCCTTTTGGCGGAACTAATGTTCCAGTTGATCCAGCAATTGGTTCAACTATGCAAGCAGCAATATTTTCACCTCCAAAATTTGCACAAATTGTTTCTAAATCATTTGCTAAGTAGTCTCCTGTTTCTGGTTGACCACTAATAAATTTATGTTCTGGTAAATGAGTATGCCTGATGTGCTGAACGCCTGGCATTAGCACGCTTGCAAATGTTTTAATATTATTAACCATTCCACCAACAGAAATACAACCGATATTCATTCCATGATAACCACGCTCACGTCCTACAAATCTAAATCTTTCTGCGTGACCTTTTGCTCTATGATAAGCAACAGCAATTTTAATTGCAGTTTCTACTGCAGTAGATCCACAAATCGTAAAAAACATTTTATTCAAATCACCCGGGGTATGTTTTGAAATTTTTGTAGCTAATTCAAATGAACCCCCAAAACCCTGTTGAAACGGCTGAGCATAATCTAATGTTTCTAATTGTTTTGTAACAGCTTCTGTAATTTCTCTTCTTCCATGCCCAAGAGGATTACAAAATAAACCTGAGCTCGCGTCTATTTGTGTTTTTCCATGGTGAGTTTTTAAATAAACTCCCTTAGCTTCTGTAATTAATCTTGGATTTGCTTTAAAATCTTTATTGGATGTAAAGGGCATCCAATGTTCATTCAATGAATTAGGTACTGCAGTTCTGTTTTCTGAGCTCATATTTTTTCCCTATATATATAATAAATTTATTTCCAACTATTAGACTAAAACAAAACCTTTTCTAGAAATATTTTTAATTAGAAGCTTTCTAAGTTTATTCAACCTATAATAGAATCTTATTTAAATTAATATAGATATTATTTGTTTTTTAAAAAATTTAAAGTTTCAGTATTTGTTTTACATCCTCTCAAAATTGAATTTAAATATCAATAATTTAATTAAATTAATAACAAAGGGAATAATAATGAAAAAAATAATTAGTTTTATCCTTGGAACTGTTGTTGCGCTTAACTTATCCGTGTCAGTTGCTAACGCAGCTGCTAAAGAAGTTAGAATTGCATTCTTTTTAGAATGGGCAACTCCTAACCAAGAAGATAAAGTAAAAAAGACTTTTGACAAAGCTTTTGGTGTTCCAGTTAAATGGACTAACTTTGCAAATGGTGGAGCAATGACTGATGCTATGTTAGCGGGAGATATTGATATCTCTTACTCTCAAGGTTTAGTACCATTTATAAATGCTGTGAAATCTAAAGCACCTTTAAAGCTTGTCGATATCGCTATGGAATACGGAATGGGTGGAACAACTTGTGTTGTTTCTAAAGCTTCTGGTATTACAAAAGCTAACGCTTCTGAATTAGAAGGCAAAAAAGTTGCAGTTCCTCTAGGAACTATGGCTGAATATGTTTTTGATGAAAGTATGAAAGTTGTTGGTGCTGATAAAAGCAAAATGACTGTTATTCAAATGGATCCTGAAGAAGGAGCTGCAGCTTTAGTTAGTGGTGATGTTGTGATGGCTTGTCTATTTGGTGGTAACTCTATCAAAACTGCACTCACTGTTGGTGGAAAATTAATTACTGTTGATGAAGCACGTGCTGCAGGTATCTTAGGTATCGACATTACTTCTGTTACAGATAAATTTATGAAAGAAAACCCAGGTATGGTAAGAACTTTCATAGAAGTATCCCATGAAGCAAATGCAAGATACAGATCTGGAAAATCAGACATGAACATGATTGCTAAAGATGCAGAAATGTCTCTTGCTGATACTAAAGGACAAATGGATGGATTTAAATTCCTAACTCCTGCAGAAACTGAAAAATCTATGACTTCTGGTAATCTTTCTGGATTCCTAAATGCTATGGATACTCCTAAGGGAGCAGTTGATACAAGTTTTTTACCTCTATAATTTAGGGAGTAAGATAAAATTAGATAGGCGCCAATTTTATAAATTGGTGCCTATTTTTTTAAAAAAATTCTAATATAAAGTTTTTTCTATGAGTGATTTAATTTCTCAAAATCTAAACATGATATTTAAAACTCCAAAAGGAGAAACTGTTCATGCATTAAAAGATGTAAATTTTACACTTAAAAAAGGTGAACTTTTAACTGTACTTGGTCCCTCGGGCTGTGGAAAAACTACTTTATTAAATATTACTGCTGGCTTTCTTAGACCTACTTCTGGGGTAATTACTCTTAATGGAAATGAAATTAACGGCCCTGGTGTTGAAAGAGGAATGGTTTTTCAGCAGGGCGCTTTGTTTGAATGGTTAACTGTTGCCGAAAATGTGGACTTTGGTTTAAGAATGAAAAAAGAAGATCCAATAAAAACTGCAAAAAAAGTTGAAGAATGGCTAAACATAGTTGGATTACAAGGTTTTGGGAGCACACCCACTTATCAATTGTCTGGTGGTATGCAACAAAGAGTGGCACTTGCACGATGTTTAATTAATGATCCCGATCTAATTTTAATGGATGAGCCTTTAGGGGCACTAGATGCACTAACGAGAGAAAAAATGCAGTCGTTAGTTTTAAAAATTTGGAAAGAAACTGGAAAAACAATTATTTTGATCACTCATTCGGTAGAAGAGGCATTACTACTTGGTGAAAGATTGTATGTAATGGCACCAAGGCCAGGTCGTATACATAAAGAATATAAACTACCTTTTGCTTCGATGGGGATAGATGGTGATTTAAGAGAAATAAAAAAAACCAAAGATTTTGGAAGTAAGAGAGAAGAAATTCTAACCATGATTTGGAACATGGAAGAAGAAATAATGGGTAAAGACATTTAATATGATTACAGGAATTACAACATTTTTAATCATCTTTGCTGTCATTGGGTCAATTCTTTATGGAAGAAAATTAGGTAAAACTGAAAAACTAGATGCTGTTTTTGGAAATCCTGAAAGAGCCAAAGGTGGAACTCATTGGATTATCGTTGGGAGTAGTTTTTTATTGTTAACATGGCTTTATTATTCTTGGGATCTTGCAAAATCATTTTACCCACAGTCTGCTAATGAACTTTGCCAAGTTGCAAAAGTTAACGATTCCTTGCTTTCATTAAAATATTTATTTCCAATTGAAGAAAGAGAATTTAAAAGTACTTCAATTATTAGGAGTGAAAATAAAAATATTGAAAAATTAGCTAATGAAATTAGAGCTTCATCGGCTATTAGAATTCAAGATAAGAATAGGCTTTTAGGTTTTATTCAAAAAACTAAAAGAACAATTCCATTGCTTACAAATGAAAATCTTCTTGAGAATAAAACAAAAATTAAGATCAATGAATTAACCAATAGAATTACTTGGCTAACAGAAGATTTTCAAAAATTAAGTTACCCACCTATAAAAAGTATTGAAGAAGAAAATGAAAGAATTGAAGCTTTAAAGACACAAGGTGGATGGGGATCGTCAGGAACTGCTTTGGTAAATACAATAGAAATTCCAACAATTCCTGAACTAAAAAAGGATTAAAATTTGATGCGGCCGCTAAAGAGTTAACTCTTATTAGTGATGATTTTTTCAAATTAAGAAATCATAATTTTCAATACAAAACTTTGATGAAAGAGATTAAAGATGGAATTAAACAATATAGATCAGAATTAGATGACACACAGGAAGTAGCTTCAATATTGGCAAAAGATGTGCTTAAAATCGCTAGGAGAATTGAATATGCAAGTATATTCCCACCCAAAACTCTTGATGCTATGCAGCAATCAATTATAGAATTTGATAATGCGCAAAAGGAAGAGCAAGGAAGTTTACGATTAGTTGATATTTTTTTATTTCCATCTGGAACAATAATTTCAAGTGGTCCTAACTGTTCAGAACAAGGTTCTGGTAGATGGCTACCCAAACCATCAGATACTTTAAGTAAATTCACACTTTTATTAAAACCAAGTGTTGGGTACAAAAATATTCCATTGATTTGGTATGAAATGATGGATGTTAGTAAAATCATTGGATTTATTTTACCAGATTGGATTGCAGATATTATCCCTGGTAAATATCCAGTTCATAGCGCTGACGGAACTGTAAAACCAAATTTGAAAAGTAAAGTTTTGAATATTGCAACTGGTGAATTTAAATTATTTAAAATACCCGTTCCTATGGGTCATATTTGGGATTCTTTTTTAAGAGTATTTTTAGGTTTGGTCCTTGGAATAATATTTGGTGTACCTCTTGGTTTGTTTATGGGTTTAAATAGATTTGCTAAAGGATTTTTTGATCCATTAATTGAATTGTATAGACCAGTACCACCGCTAGCTTGGGCTCCATTAGTAATTACCGTGTTTGGAATTGATAATGTTGGAAAAGTATTCTTACTATTTATGGTTTCTTTTTCAATTATGATTATCTCAGCTAGAGCAGGAGCTTCTGGAACCCAATTATCTAAAATTCATGCCTCTCACTCCCTTGGGGCTTCGAAATGGCAAATATTAAGATACGTAATTTTTCCAAACTCGTTACCTGAAATTTTAACAGGTGTTAGGGTTGCTGTTGGAATGTGTTGGGGAACTTTGGTTGCAGCAGAATTTTTAGCTGGAACAACAGGTATAGGTTTTGTCGAAAATGTTGCTAAAAAATATTTTCAATATGAGGTTATTTGGATCACTATTTTTGTAATGGGAATGTTGGGTTTATTATTTGATATTGCCTTAAGAAAAATAATTGACAAAACAATTCCATGGCATGGTAAAGGTTAAATAATCTTTTATTAAATTATGAATTCTTCCAAATTAAAAACTATTATCAAAAATATTTTTATCAATCACAAGTTAAGTAAAGAGCATGCCGTCATATGTGCAGAAGCTTTAATTAATGCCGAATTAGTTGGTGCTCCATCACATGGTTTATCTAGACTTAAAATGTATTGTGACCGAATTTCTAAAAAAGTAATTAATCCAAAGGCTAAAATAAAGGTTAAAAAAATTTCTCAATCAATTGCTCATGTTGATGGCAATAATAGTATTGGCTTTGTTGCTGCAGATACTGCTATTAAGACTGCCATAAGTAACGCTAAAAAAACTGGAATTGGCTTAGTCGCAGTTAAGAATAGTGGACACTATGGTTTGTCTGGCTATTACGCAGAGCAAGCAGTTAAAAAAGGTTTTATGGTAATGGTGTTTACTAACGCACCACCAGCAGTTGCACCTCACGGTGCTTTAAAAAGTTTATTTGGAACAAACCCTATTTGTTTTGGAACCCCAACTGGTTCTAAAATGCCTTTTATTTTAGATACATCGATATCAATGATTAATAGAGGAAAAATTAGAGTCGCAGCAAGAGAAGGAACTGAAATACCAGAAGGTGTTGCTTTAGATAAATTTGGAAAACCAACTACTGACCCTAAAAAAGCATTAGAGGGGGTTCAGTTGCCTATAGCTGGTTTTAGAGGTTCGGGATTAGCTTGGATGGTTGATATTTTAAGTGGTGTGTTAACGGGTGGTAACCATGCAGGTAGAGTTAAAGATCCATTTACTGACTTTAGTGGTCCACAAAATATAGGTCACTTATTTTTTGTTTTAAAACCTAATTTATTTGTCGGCAATTCCTTTAATAAAAGAATAAAAGATAATATTAAAACAATCAAAAGACTTCCTAAGATAAAAGGTGTTAAAGAAATTCTTTATCCAGGGCAAAGTAAATTCTCAAGATATAAAAATAACCTTAAAAAAGACATTAAAATTACCAAGAATGTATTAGAAGATTTAAATGATTTAATGAAATAAAACTACTATAATAAAATCTAATATGCGTCCTGTTTTTAAAATTATTATAGTATATGAAATAGTCTTTTTTATTTTTTGGAATTTTCTATATTACTCTAATCCAGGTGTTGAAAGTTGGTTTAAACTAGAAAATCTAACAGCCACTTATGCTGTTCTCTCAACTATGGCTTTGGGATTTGGTTTTGTATATGTGATTTTTATCACTGCAAAATTAACGGGTATGATTAAAAAGATTAAATCCCTAAAAGATCCAAGAAAAAATATTTAATTAACAAATAGTTTTAGCAAATTTTACAATATCTTTAATTAGCAACTCTGGCTCTTCCATTGCTGCGAAATGTCCACCACTTGGCATCTCAGTCCATTGAGTAATATTAAACATTCTATCCACATAAGATTTTGGAGGCCACTCAGACATCTCAGCTGGAAAAATTGCTACAGCTGTTGGTATTTCTATTTTTTTAAAATCACTTGGAAAAAAACGTCCACCCTCTTCTCTTCTTCCATAATAAATCCAAGAAGCTGTATTAAAAGTTTTTGAAACTATATAAACCATAATATTTGCTAGTAATGTATCTTTTGAATAAACACTTTCAATATCACCATCTTTTAAATCAGACCAAGAATGCATTTTTTCAATAATCCATGCTGCAATACCAACAGGACTATCCATCATCCCATAACTCAACGTTTGTGGCTTTGTTGCTTGTTGGGTTCTGTAACCATTCTGTATAACCTGATCTTTATTAAATCTTTTTTGCCACTCTTCTTCTTGCTTTGATTGTGGACCATCAACATGACGCATAGTTAAACAATTAATATGAATTGCCTTACATGATTTTGAGTGATCATAACCAATCCAATTAGCAATAGTTGCTCCCCAATCTCCACCTTGTGCTAAATAATTTTTATATTCAAGGTTTTCTATCATTAGTTTATTTAAGATAGCTGCCATTTTTCTTGGACCAATCGGTTTAGATGGTCTTCCTGAAAATCCAAAACCAGGTAAAGAGGGAGCGATAACATCAAACGCGTCCTCAACGTTTCCACCAAACTTTTCTGGATGTGCAAGTTTTTCAATTATATGTAAAAATTCTACAATTGATCCAGGCCATCCATGCATAAGAAGTAATGGAGTTGGGTTAGAGCCACTACCTTTTTCATGAATAAAATGTATTTCAATGCCTTCTACAACAGTTGTAAAATTTGAAAATTTGTTTATTTCTGCTTCGTGTTTTCTCCAATCAAAATCTTTGATCCAATAACTTGAGATTTCTTTCATGTAATTAAGGTTACTTCCATATTTCCAACCACCATCATCTGGCATTTCATGCCATGGGTAATTTTTTACCCTAGTATAAATTTCTTGAAGTACTTTATCAGGAATATTTAGTTTAAAAGGCTTAATCATTATCAATTTACAGTATATACTTTTTAAAAATTCATACTAAATATACCTCATGCTTTCAAATAAAGAAATTGTTTGTCCTAATAACCTTCTAGACCATGCACATAAGAAAAAAGGTGTTAATGCTGCTATCGTTAATGCGGGTTTACCCTTACCAATGCTTTC
>Ga0209709_10002914_pt1 | contig 14509 bp, 12 predicted proteins | sample ArcticOcean_MG_C_2_FD_187435 | JGI IMG/M metagenome (GOLD analysis project Ga0209709, IMG submission 187435) | Marine microbial communities from western Arctic Ocean - ArcticOcean_MG_CB4_136 (SPAdes) (version 2) | ecosystem: Environmental > Aquatic > Marine > Oceanic | place: Arctic Ocean... | reverse complement strand
TCAAAACTAGTTCTTCCTATAGAGCCGTGGTAGACCACCACGTTGATAGGCTGGATGTGGAAGCGCAGTAATGCGTGTAGCTGACCAGTACTAATAGCTCAATTGGCTTGATTTATGCACTGAAAATTTTTTTCATGATATTGTATATTGAATTAAAAATATTTATTTAAATCTTTAAATGATGATAAAGAAAAATCCATTCTTAATTTGCGAAATTTCAGCAAATCATTGTGGTAGTATTTTATTAGCAAAAAAATTAATTAAATGTGCAAAAAAATATGGCGCAGATGCCGTAAAGATACAAACCTTTACAGCTGACACGATGACTATTAATTCAAATAAAAAGTATTTTAAAATTAACAATGGATTATGGAAGGGATTTAATTTATGGGACTTGTACAATAAAGGAAAAACTCCTTTAACGTGGCATAAAGAACTTTTTCAGTACGCTAAAAAAATTGGTATAACTATATTTAGCACTCCATTTGATGAAACTGCAGTAACTTTTTTACAAAAATTAAATTGTCCAATTTATAAAATTGCTTCATTTGAAATGACAGACCATCTATTAATTAAAAAAATTGCATTAACTAATAAGCCAATCATAATTTCAACAGGAATGGCCAGCCTAAAAGAAATTGAACAATCTGTAAAAGTCGCGAAAAAATTTGGAGCTAAAAATATTACTCTTTTATATTGTGTGAGTAATTATCCATCTAAAATATCAGATTTTAATTTAAATAATATTAAAATAATGAAAAAAAAATTTAATTGTAAAATTGGACTATCAGATCACTCAAAAGATGATCGTGTAGCGATGATGGCTGTAGCTTTAGGGGCTGAAGTTATTGAAAAACATATCGCCTTAGACAAACAAACGAAAGGACTAGATATAGATTTTTCTTTAAAAGGGAAAGAAATAGAGAGATTTAGAGAATCTATTAATCTAGCAAACCAGCTGAGAGGCAAAGATTATTTTTTTAGAAATAAATCTGAAAATAAAAGCAAAAATTACAGAAGATCAATTTTTGTAATAAAAAATATTAAAAAAGGCGAAAAATTTTCAAATGAAAATGTAAGAAGAATAAGACCTGGTCATGGAATTTCACCAGTTTACTTTAATAAAATCTTAGGAAAAACAAGTCCTTTTAATTTAAGAAAAGAAACACCCTTAGAACACAAAATACTTAAGGCACTTAATATTAAAGTTATTTAAAAAAAATTTTTAATTTTTAGTATTTATGTCTAACAAAATTTTTTTTTACTTTAGAATTTATTTTTAAGCATCCTTTGTTTTTGTTCAAAACATCAATGATTTGGTGACATTTAAAAAAATAATTTTTTCTTTTGTGAAAATATTCTATTATTTTTTTTAAAAAACATAATCACTATATTCATCCAGAGTTAATCCAAGAGATGGCGAAAAAATATTTTTAGGGGCAACAATGTTTATTTGTTTAAATATTTTGCCATAGGTATGGTTTAGTGTATTTTTTTTGTAATTTCAAATTTTTAAACTGTTTTTTAAAATCCATGTTCTTCTTTTTAAAATTTAAAATTTGGTTTAGCTCATTTATGGATTGAATTCCAACAACTATTTTTTTAATAAAACTATAATTATTAACAAAATTTAAGCAGCCATCAATTTTTGAAATTTTATTTTTTTGACAAAATGAATTCCAATATTTAATATGAGGTTTGATTTTATCAAAATACTTTGGAACTTTATCTGTAACTAAAAGTCCTTGTAAAAAAATTGATCTTGCATGAAATTTTATTTTATCTTTCTTCAATCTCTTTTGAAAATTGTAATCTAAAAATTCTTGATCAAAAATATTAACAGGTGCTTGGATTATATCTGGTTTTAAATATTTTCTTAAATTATAAAAATCTTTTTTATTATAAATAGAAAAACCAATTGATTTAGTTAAACCTATTTTTTTTAATTTCTTTAAAAAATTTATAGAATTAATAATTTCACTTTTATTTAAGCCCAAAGTGTTATGGAGCAAAATAGAATCATATTTTTTCAAATTTGATTCAAATAAATTTTTATTTAATATTTTTAGTATTTTTTTTTCATAATCTAAATTTCCATCATACTTTGGTATTTTTGTTATAAATTTAAAATTACTTCCATTTAATTTTAAATTTTTAAGAGTTTTTGAAAAATTATAAGTTAAAGCATCATCAAAGAATAAAAGTTTTTTTTTTTTAAGAAATTCAATTAATTTTTTAGCTCCTTTTTTAGAAATCTTAGTTTTTGTTAAGCTATATCTTTTGTGAAACTGTGCTGTACCAATTATTAATTTTTTTATAATCTTACTCATATTGATGATATAGTTTGTAAATTATTTTACTTTTATTAACGATTTTAAGATACCTCAATTAAGAGTTCAAGACCTAGATGGTATAAAAGGTTGGAAAGTAATAAAAAAGTTATAAGTTGAAATTAAATTATATATATTTCTAAAAGTATTATGACAATAAGATATGGTAGCCACACTATAAATACACAAGATGTAAAATCTGTTGAAAAGGTTTTACGAAAAAGCTTTTTGAGTCAAGGACCACAAGTAAACCAATTTGAAAATAGGCTTAAAGAAAAATTTGGAGCAAGATATTGTTCTGTAGTTTCCAGCGGAACAGCAGCACTTCATTTATCGGTAATGTCACTATCGCTTCCAAAAAATTCAAAAGTAGTTACAACTCCTTTAACATTTGTTGCTACATCTAATTCAATTTTGATGAATGGACATAAACCAGAATTAGTTGATATTGATTCTAGCTCATACACAATCGATTTAAATAAATTGGAATATAAGCTAAAAAACGACAAAAAAATAAAAGCTGTAATAGCTGTAGATTATGCAGGTAACACTTGTGATTGGGAATCTTTAAATTTTCTTAAAAAAAAATATAAAGTTAAACTTCTTAATGATAATTGTCATGCAATAGGAACGAAGTATAAAGGAAGTGAGAAATATGCATGTAAGTTTGCTGATATTGTTACACAAAGTTATCATCCTGTAAAAGCAATAACAACTGCTGAAGGGGGTGCAATTTTTACAAATAATAAAAAGATATCAGAAAAAGTTAACTTATTAAAAAATCATGGAATAAATAGGAATAAAACTTTATTAAACAAAAATGGAGCATGGTTTTATGAAATTAAAAATCTTGGTTATAATTATAGACTTTCTGATATCCAGTGTGCATTAGGAATTAGTCAATTAAAAAAATTAAATAGTTTTATTTTAAGTAGAAGAAAATTAGCAAAGATTTATGATAAAGAATTTATGAATGTGGATAAATTAGAAATTCCTGTAGCTAGGAAAAATTCCTATCATTCTTATCACTTATATCCATTATTAATTGATTTTAATAAAACAAAATTAAATAAAAAAAATTTTTTTTTAAAAATGCAATCCAAAGGAATTTATATGCAGGTACATTATTTACCCATCCATTATCATGAGTTTTACAAGAAAAAATTTAAATTTAAAAAAGGTGATTTTCCAATAGCAGAAGATTTTTATGAAAAAGAAGTTTCAATACCAATATATCCATCTTTAAAAAAAAAAGAGGCACACGAAGTTATCAATAGAATTATTGAAAATTTATAAAATTAAATTATCAAATTTTATTTCTAATTTTGAAATATTGATTTTTATTTAAAAAATCCTAACATCTCATTACGAGTTAGGATTTTTTTTGGATAATTTTTTTGATAAATTGCCAATTTTTTTGTCTTGAGAATATATTTCACCCATTATTTTGGCAGACTCTTCAGGAGAGTTTTTAAAAGCAATCCTAAGAATATCCATCCAATTAGAATTATTTTTTTTTCTGACGTTTTCTATTTGTTGGATTATTTTCAAATATTTATTTGAATTAGTTGATTTTTTTTTTTTCATAATTAAAAAATTATTTTTTTTGTTTACAGATTTGTAGTTTAGTGATTTAAAAAGAGCAATAGATTTAGCATTATTGCAGTGCATTTTTGCCGTAAAGTAATGGATCTTAATATTATTTTCACTCATATACAGTATCTTTTTGGAGAGGCCTTTATTTTGGTATTTTTTATAAAGAGCAATGGAGACTTCGGCAGAAATTTTTTTTATTTCAAATCTAACATATCCAATAACTTTCCTATTTTTTGTATCCGTAGCTATAAAGATTTTAACTTTTTTTGGATCAATATTTTTAAACCATGTTAAATGATCATTTAGCTTAATATGCTTACTATCTATAGAGTTTTTTCTGGATTCCTTATTATTCCTAAGCCGCCATAAATCTTTTTTATTTTTTTTATTTATTTCTTCTATTTTGAAATTTATTTTATTCATATATTCTCTTCCTGTTAATTATCATGAATAATATAAAAAAAAATTTAATTTTGAAAAAGTTAATTTTTCAGTTTTAAAAGATTTTTTCTCTATAAAAATTTTTTTATCTTGGCAATATTTAATTTATTCTTATTGTTAAAAGAGTCATATTCAAAGTTTTTTTTAACCAATTTTCCAACTTCTTTAGTGGGTAATTTAGTGTAGTTTTGTTTTACTCCAAAATTTATAGTTGGTTTAATTAAATAAAAATCTGAAAATTCAATAGTGTTAAGATAATCATCTTTCGGGCACAATATTTCATGTAATTTTTCACCTGGTCTTAAACCAATTTTTTTAAATAGAATATTGTCTTTTAAAGATTTAGCTAAATCGGTAATTTTAAATGACGGGCATTTTGGCACAAATATTTCCCCACCCTGCATTCTATTAAGACATTTCATAACAAAATTGATACCTGTTTCTAGTGTTAAAAAAAATCTTGTCATGTCAGGATGCGTAATTGGAAGAAATTTTTCTTTGTTTCTAATTTTTTCTAAAAAAAAGGGTACAACAGACCCTCTTGAGTTAAGAACATTTCCATATCTTACAATTGAAAATAGCGGTCCTTTTCCACCAGTGATCATGTTAGCAGAAGAGAATAGCTTATCCGAAACTAGTTTTGTAGCACCATAAAGATTTATAGGTGATGCCGCCTTATCTGTTGATAAAGCAATTACTTTTTTTACATTGTTTCTGATTGATGCTCTTATTAGATTTTCAGCACCTGTAATGTTTGTTTTAATTACTTCAGTTGGATTATATTCTGCAGCAGGAACTTGCTTTAAAGCTGCGGCGTGTATTACTATATCAATACCATTTAATGCTAATTCTAATCTTTTTTCATCTCTCACATCACCCAAAAAATACCTTATATTTTTAGAGTTAAATTTTTTTTGCATATCAAATTGCTTAAGTTCATCTCTTGAAAATACAACAATTTTTTTTGGCTGAACTGTTTTTTGTAAAACTTCTATAAATTTTTGCCCGAATGAGCCAGTGGCTCCAGTTATTAAAAAATTAGATTTTTTATACTGTGAAAAATTATTTTTATCTATTTTCATGATTAAAATTAATTATAATCGGCAATGACAAAAATTAACTCAAATTATATTTTTATTTTTTTATCCTTAATCTTGTAGACTGTTTCAATAATACTCGAAAAAATAAAAGTTGATATTAAACTATAAGCAAAAAATGGCACTGCAAGAGTGTAACAAGTTAAAAAACCATTCATGGTATATCCATAACTTCCAATAGACCATACACCAAAATTAGTAACTACAAAGAATATGCAAGCACCTATTAAAGCACCTGAAATTCTAGATATTATATTTTTAATAAAATGTTTTGATAAAAATCCAATGAATATTACCGCACCCCAAGTAAACAAAGTTGTTCCATGAAAACCTATAAATAGATCTGTGATTGCAAAACTTACAATTAAAGCAGGAAGATATCTAATCCCAAGTAGAGCTGGAATATAAAAACTTAAAGCAAGTAAACTTGTAAAATTTGGCGGGTGAGGAATGAAACGGCTTGCGGCTAAAGCCACAAATATTCCTACTGATATTTTTATGTAATTCATTAATAGGTTTATATCCAATAAACTAGTAATTGCAACGCTACAATTAATAGTTTATTCGAGAGAATATGTCATTAAAGATATATTATATCCAATAAAATAATTAAATTTAATTTTATTTAAATGTTTCAATCTTTAATTTTTTTGTGGTTCTTGCTTTTAAAAAATTTTCTATCTAGTGTTTTTAATAATATTTTTCCTCTCTTCTCATCACTTAAATTGGACCAATTAGCTATTTCTTTTATTGTACGCTTACACCCCATGCAAAAACCAAGGTTATAGTTAATTGCGCAAATATTAGTACAAGGAGATTTAACCATTAGAATGATCTTTTAAATCCAAAACTTATGTCTTGGCCCATTCCGGTGTACTGATAAGCCTCCTCATATTTTTGGTCAAATAAATTATTGGCAATAAGATATAAGTTATATTGATTATAAAGTTTATAATTTAAATGATAATTAATAGTTATATAATCATCCAAGACCACGTCGTTAAAACCATTATTAGTATTACCGTAATCTCTTCGTTCTCCTGAGTATTTAACTAAAATTTTATTACTTAAATCTTTATTAAATTTATACTCCAGTCCTGAGGTCACTTCATGCCTTGGCACCCTAACCATCTGCTGATCTATACATAGGCTTATTGGTTCATCTGAAAAGTTAACGTTTTTGTGAGGATCTTCACAATCTGCACCATCATATGATTCATTGTAATTGTAGTTTAAACTTAAGTTAAAATTACCTTTTGGCTCCCATAAAGTTGAAAGTTCAATACCTTTGCTTTCCACTCCTGCAGTTGTATTTTTTACTGCGTAAGTATTACCACCCTCATTTGTGTTTGATCTCCAACCTTCAAGAGCATCTTCATAAGTAATTTTAAATGCTGATATATCAAAAGTTAAGTTCTTTGTTTCAAATACTGTTTCATAACCCACATCGAAACTTTTACTTTTTTCTGGTTTAAGAGATTCAGTATTCGTCATTACGGTTCCAAGGTAATATTGATACAAACTCGGATACATTATACCTGTTCCATATGAAGTTCTAATTTTTGATGAATTATCTAATTTATAAGCTAAAGTTGTTCTTCCTGTTGTAAAATTACCTGCAACAGTGTGATTATCTCTTCTAAAACCTACTGTTGAATATAATTTTTCCATAGGTCTAAATTGATAATCAAAATACTGAGAATAAACTCTTTCCCGATTTTTTTCATATTGACCAGACCAATCATCTTTTAATTCTGCAGTATCAATTTCAATATCAGATCCATAAACAATTTTTTGATCAAGATTAAAATTATATTCACCAAGGTAGTTTAGTGCTTCTCTATAACCCCAATAATGAGTTAATGCATTGGTATATCCTTTTGCTGATCTATCTATTTGTGTTTTATTATAATTAATCGAATTTTTAAATTGTCCAGCATCTTTAAGTAGCTTTAAAATATAAGTTAACTCTTCGTCATCTGTAAGATCGTTTTTATCAGTTTGGTCAGCATTAACTCTGTCATACTCTAATCTTGAGTCTGAGTATCTAGCGCTACCTTCAAAAGAAAGGCCATCACCTAGATCATAACCATAATTAGTAATTATTGATTCATTTTTGTATCCATCATCATCGTTGGCCGCTTTTTCAGCGCCAGATTCATCGTTCATTGCAGAAACACCATTAGTATCAAATTGCGTAAGACCCACATAATAAGTAGAGTTACCTTTAGATCCACTAAATGAAGCATTTTTATTCGTAGTACCGTTTGATCCATTTGAAACATTGATATTCTTAGTTGGAGTTTTTCCACCTTTTTTTGTAATAATATTGATTGCTCCACCAATAGCCCCACTACCATATAATGAGCTTTGTGAGCCTTTTAAAATTTCAATTCTTTCAATGTCACTGTTCACAATATTAGACATATAATATGAATTATCACTTGTAGAAGGATCTGACATTTTAACTCCATCTATGTAAACAGTGGAATATCTTTTAGGCAATCCTCTCAACTGAATTCCTTGAGTGGTACCATGTCCGCCTGACTGAAATAAATTCATGCCTGGCACACTATTATCCAGAACATTACCTAAAAAATATTCGCCAGAACTTTCTATAGTTTCGCTATCAATAATAGAAACCGAGCTACCTACTATGCTCTTAGATTGTGGAGTTTTACCTGCAGATATAACAATTATGGGAATGTTTTTTGCTATAGCATAGCTTAAATTAAAAAAAACGTATAAAAAAAATATTCTTATAAATATTAACACGCTACACACCTTTCATTATCTTCTAAGTATTAGAAGATGATTAATTAATGCCGCTGTTAATTTTTCATTGCAGAACTAGACTTTTCCTGGCCATCGTTCAACACCGGGCTATACTGAGTGGCGCTAGGACTTGAATATTATTCTTACCTTTGCAGGAACAGTTAATGAATTTCACATTATTCCCCACTAAATTTCAGTATGGTTGATTATTTACTGATTATACATTTATTTGTCAATAGTTTTTTTAGATACATTAAATAAAGTGAAATACTTGGTAAATTTAGATGTTTTAATACAAATCTGCCCTGATAATTTTTTATTTTAAAAAGTTATAATTTATAGTGTGGCGATCATTTTTTTTTAACTGAATTTTAAAATTTTTATAAAAAAGATCTTCATCAAAATTATACCTATTTATAAGTATTTCAAAATTTTTCCAAAAATTATTATCATCATAACCTCCGCTAATTATATTTTTTTGTTCAGGAATAAAAGAGGAAGTGACTTTACTTAGAAAAAAATGTGTATATATAAACGATTTTGCTTTTGAAATTTGTTCATTAGATAAAGGTACCAATTTATTAGCATTTTTTAATTTTTCTTTATAGTCATTGATTGTACGTGCTTCGTGATTAAAACCATTACCAGCATAAATAGTACCCGCACAAATAATACAAGGAACATTCAAAGATGGATATTCGTAGCCTACAGATCCAGACATAGTAACAGCAGCAGAAATAATTTTTGGTAGAGGACTATTGCCAAATTTTTTTGGGAATAATCTGATATTATCATATTCTTTTGATAAACTTAAAACTTCTTTATCAGTTGTTGTAATTACCTTATTCTTTACATCGTTTGGGTGAGATTTAATTAGCCAGTTTACATTATTAATTTTTTTTATTATTTTTATTGTTTCTTGAAGACCTGTAAAATTATCTTTAAAAATCTTCCAATCAAATTTAAACACTCCATCCGTCATGTCATTTGCAAATATAACAACTATAGGTTTATTGATATCCCAACCAAATTCTTTGCATAACTCACTTTTTGTATAGTTATGGGTCAAATTATCTTCTTTTTGAAATTTATATAAATTATCTTCTTCGATTCCATGTTCAGCAGAATACTGAGGATTTCCTTTAAATCTTTCCTTTGTATAATTTTCAATTTTATCTGATTTATTTTTATCAAATTTTTTATAAACTAAGCTCAAGAGCTCTTTTGAAAAACAATTTCTGTCTTTATATTTATTGTTGAAATCGTCATATATCATTGCTGAAATTTTAGTACCAACTCCAATTCTAGCAAAAACTTTACATTTATTTAGTAGGGCATTTTGAAAAATTATTTGAGAGGGAATAAATTGTTGTTCCGATTGAATTATCTCTTTAAAAGAATTTAATTTAAATAGTTGTTCCGAAAAATCTTGAACCAAAAGAGCTTTAGATAAAAAATATATCATTTTAGGGTTTATTAAGTCGACCGAACCTATGCCAGTAAATCTTATATAGTGATCATAAACAGCGATACCTATATCGACATTTTTATATTTTAAATTCATAAGATCATCGGTTTTTTTGATATTACCGATCAATTTTAAAGATTTAAAAAAAAACTTAAGGCGAGAAAAAAGATTTCCTTCTGGAATATAATAGATCTTGTCTATTCCAAAACTTCTTATAAATATTTCAGTTTTAAAATGAAGTTCTTTAATTAATGCTACTGAATTTTTGTTTAAAATTTTAGATAATGATTTGCCAATTATAGCATTACCGATACCATAGTCTATAACATCTATTAAACTTGTTATTAAAATACTATCTTGTTTATCATTTTTTTTTAAAGAAGTTTTCCAAAAAGAATAATTTGTTTTTAATGCTTCTTTTTGAATTTTATCTCTTAATATGTGATAATCTTTTTTTCTGTACTTTAGATACTTGAAGAAACCCACATATCTAAAAAAATTCACGAAATATTTAAAATAACGAAAAAAAATTTTAATTTCATAATATATAAAATATATTATTGATTTAAAGACAAGTAAGTTGCAAAATTTAATCATTAATAAATATAGTTACATTCTAATTTTTATACCGTTCAATAATTGAACATAATAGACTTATGTCAAAAAAAGTATATAAATTTTTTTAAAAATAAAGCTATTATGATATTTTTCTTTTATTTGAATTTTTAGTTATTTGAAATTAACCTTTGTCTCAAGTTGTCAATTGGAAATATAGAACCATTAATCTGGTAGTGCCAAAAAGTCCATCCATTACAACTTTCAGCACCAAGGATATGTGCCGCAACTTTATGAATTGATCCTTCTGTTTGTTGGTATTTGATACTACCGTCAACCATAATTTTTGCATTTATCTTTTTTTTTGAATCAAAAATACTAGTACCTGGTTTTATTATTCCAAGTTCAACTAATGAGCCAAAAGGAATTCTTGGTTTAGATCTATTGCTTTTAAGTGTGTCTAATAATTCATTATCAATAGGCTCAGTATTTTTTATTCTTTGTTCCGCAGCTTTAAAATAATTTTTTTGTTTTTCAATCCCAAAATAATTTCTTCCTAGTTTTTTTGCAACAGTAGCTGATGTTCCGGATCCAAGAAAAGGATCCAATATAATATCTCCTTTATTTGAAGAAGCTAATAATATACGATGTAATAAAGATTCTGGTTTTTGAGTAGAGTGAACCTTTTTACCATTTTTTTTTAATCTTTCCGAACCATTGCAAATTGGAAGATTCCAATTAGATCTCATCTGAAGATCATCGTTTAAACACTTTAAAGATTGGTAGTTAAAAGTATATTTTGATTTTTCATTTTTAGATGCCCAAATTAACGTTTCATGAGCATTAGTAAATCTTGTTCCTCTGAAATTAGGCATAGGGTTATTTTTATTCCAAATAACATCATTTAAAATCCAAAATCCCAAGTCCTGTATAGCCTTACCCAATCTGAAAATATTATGATAACTTCCGATTACCCATATTGTTCCATTTTTTTTTAATATTCTTTTACATTCTTTTAACCACGATATTGAAAACTCATCATATTTTTGAAAACTTTCAAATTGATCCCACTTATCATTAACAGCACTGACTTTAGATCTATCTGGCCTTGTTAGGTGGTTTTTTAATTGAAGATTATAAGGGGGGTCTGCAAAAACAACATCAAATGTTTCGTCAGGAATTTTTTTTAGTTCTTCTAAACTGTCACCGTTAATGATTTTATTTTTGAAGTGGTCTTTCATTTATTAAAAACGATTAGACGCGAAATAGATTCTATGGTCAACCTGAGATTGAATTAATTAGATTCCATTTGTGTAGCTATTTTTTTGGATAGCTAGATCTTGTGTATAGGTGAGAAAGTTTTTCTATGATGTTTTGTAATACCAAATTTTTTTAGGGCATTTAAATGCTTTTTTGTACCATAACCAAAATTAGTATCCCAACCATATCTTGTAAATTTTTTTGCAAGAGTAGTAATAAACTTATCCCTTGCTACCTTAGCAATTATAGATGCCGCAGAAATAGAAGGGATTTTTTCATCCCCTTTTATTATATATTTTAAAGTATAGTTTTTTATGGAAGGTAATTTATTTCCATCAATCAATACTAATTCAGGTTTTTTTTTTAGTTTTATTATGGCCCTTTTCATTGCCAATAAACTAGCATGCAAAATATTTAGTTTTTCAATTTCTTTAACCGAAGCTTTACCTAAAGACCAAATAGATTTTTTTTTTATTAATTTAGATAGTTTTTCTCTTTTATTTTTAGAAATTTTTTTAGAGTCTCTTAGAATTTTTTTATTTATTGAGGCGCTCAAGATTACAGCCGCAGCATATACAGGTCCTATTAAACTTCCACGTCCAACTTCATCAACACCAGCTATGATTTTCATTAAATATTTAAGTTAAATTCAATAATTGTTTTTTAATTTTTTTTAAATCTTCCCATGAATATTTTTTATTTTCAGGAAATCTTAAAAGATAAGAAGGATCAAAAGTAATCATTGTATGATAGCTTTTATTTTTAATAATGACTTCTTTCCACTTACCTCTTTCATCTGAAATTTTATTATTTAGTCCCGTAAGCGATTCCATTGCGGTACTTCCCATTAACACAATTAATTTAGGATTAATAATGGAGATATGTTTCAATAAAAATATATTATATTTCTTTATTTCATTGCTAGTTGGTTTTCTATCAAGAAGTGGGCGATAATTTACTGCATATGTTAAATAGACACTTTTTTTTTTTATATTTATTGCATTTAACATTTTTTCTAAAAGGGATCCATCTTCACCAACAAAAGATTTACCTGTTTGATTTTCTTTTTCGCCAGGAGCCCCACCAATTATCATTAATTCGGCATTAATACTTCCGTTGCCAAATACAATCTGAAGCGCGTTTTTTTTTAATTCACAATCCTGAATTGTATCTATTGTATTTTTTAAATTTTTTAAATCAGCAGAGGCAAGTTCTGTGTTTTTCTTTGTTTTATATCTATTTATCGGTGATTTATTAAAAATATAACTAGGATTAGGTGAATCTAACAACCCCATGTTTAAAATGTCATTTTGATTTATATTTTTATTAATCATACAATGTAAAAATGATAACAAATTTTTTAAAAATTATCTTCTTTTGTTTGATTATTTTTAATCAAAATAATGTTTATTCACAAAATCTCAAAAAACCTTTTGATAGAGAAAAAGTGTCTGATTATTTTTCTTCTTTAATATCTTATGATAAAAATGAAAATCGGCAGTTTTTAAATTTTTTTGATTCATCAAGACTTTTAGAAGCTTCCAATAAAGAATATATAAGCCATTATCTAGTTGCATTAGTATTGGAAGGAAAAATCACAAAGGCAATTAATAAAGCCAAAAAAATTAAAGTTGAAAAAGTAAACGAATCTTACGAATCGAATTTATTAATAGCAATTAATAATTTAAAGAATAAAAATTATAAAAAAAATTTTTTTTTCATCAATAAATTAAATATTTACAAAGAAAAAAATGAACTTCAAAATATAATTTTAAGTTCTCTCGAAGAGTATGCTCATCTTTTTTATTATAATGAAATAAGCAATGAAATAAATAATAATTTTGGACACTTAACAATTATAAACAAAGCTTTTCAAAAATGCTACTTAGGTGACAAAAGTACCAAAGAATTTTTTTATAATACAATAAATTCAGGAAAAGGTGATTATTCAAGATATTTATTTTTTTATATAAATTTTTTAATTTCTGAGGGAAAAATTAATGAAGCAAAAACAATAGCTGATAAAATAGATATTTTAAGCGCAAGTTTATTGTCCACCCAATCAAAAGATTGGATTAGTAAAAAAAAATATACTATTTTTAATGAAATTTTCTCTTGCAAAAATCCCCAAGACTTAATCGGTGAATTTTTTTACTTGATTGCAAGTCTTTACTCCACAGAAGGAGATGTACAAAAATCTAATTTTTATTTAAAAATCTCAAACTATTTAAACCCTAAGTTTAAATTTAATTTATCATTATTTGTAGAAAATTATTATGAGATAGAAAATTTTGAATTATCTGAATCTTTTTTAAAAGCATTTCAAGACGACAATCCAATATACTATTGGTACAAGTTAAAAAAACAAGCGAAAATTATTAAAAAAGAAAAAGATGAAAGCAGTTCGTTTGATTTTATATTTTCTGAGTTTAATAAAATTAAATCACCGTCCGCAAGAGTCATTTTGGACATGGCTAATATTGCAAAAAATTTTGAAAAATACGATTTATCAATAATATATTATTCTAAAATTTTATTAAATTTAGATCAGGACTCTTTACTTTATGCGGATATACTTTATCGAAGAGGATCGTGCCTAGAACGTTTAGGACAATATAAAAAAGCTGATGCAGATTTTTTAAGCTCTCTTAAAATTAATGAAAATTCCTATACATTAAATTATCTGGCTTATTCCTGGCTAGAAAGAAATTATAAAATTGATTTGGCAATTGAATTGCTCGAAAAAGCAAATAAAAAAAATAATAACGATCCATATATTATTGATTCAGTGGGGTGGGGATATTATTTAACTAAAAATTATATAAAAGCAGAAGTTTTTTTAAAAAGAGCTGTTATGCTTATGCCAAATGATCCAATTGTAAATGATCACTATGGTGATGTACTTTGGCAATTAGGAAGAAAAATGCAGGCTAATTATTTTTGGAAAAATGTACTAACTTTTAAAAATATAGAAGATAAGATGAAAA
>Ga0209709_10002912_pt1 | contig 14512 bp, 12 predicted proteins | sample ArcticOcean_MG_C_2_FD_187435 | JGI IMG/M metagenome (GOLD analysis project Ga0209709, IMG submission 187435) | Marine microbial communities from western Arctic Ocean - ArcticOcean_MG_CB4_136 (SPAdes) (version 2) | ecosystem: Environmental > Aquatic > Marine > Oceanic | place: Arctic Ocean... | reverse complement strand
GTAAATAAACCTGAACTTACATTTTCAGAATTTTTTCCTGATTTTTCCTTAAATTGAGTCATTCTATTCAACCAACCCATTCTACATATACAATTTAAGATCCACGCTAATTCAGCATGTCCTGTAACTTGACTCTGATTAAAGATTATACTTTTTAAAGGGTCAATACCACTGGCTAAATATGCTGCAGTAACTTCGTAAGTATTATTTCGAAGTTCTTTTGGGTCTTGAAAAACGGTTATCGCATGAAGATCTACAACACAGAATAAGCAGTCATTTTCATTTTGCATCATTGCAAAATTTTTAATGGCACCCAAATAATTACCAAGATGTAAATCTCCAGTAGGCTGGACTCCTGATAAAACTGTTTTTTTAATCATTTTTTAGAAACTCCAATTTTAAACTAGCATAAGAAAATGGTTTATACAGAGAAATTAATACAATATAGGATACAATTGATATTATTATTATAGTAAATAATAAAATTAATTTAATAAAAAAATTTGAAATTATTAATTTTAAATAAAATTCAGCAGCGAAAAATAATAAAATTCCCATAAAAAATGAGGCTATAGTTATTACTACGAGTGGTATAATTATTTTTTTACTATGAGTAAATAATCCAGATATATGAAGATGCACATACATTAAGATTATATTTAACCAACTTGAAATTGTTGTTGCAATTGCAATACCTATAAAACCATAATTTTTAAATAAGACGATACTTAAAAATGTGTTTGTTATGACTGTAATTAAAGCAAACACCAACGGAGGCTTGGGTTTTTCATTTGCAAAATAAATAGGCGTTAATATTTTAGTTAAAATAAAAGCAATTAAACCTAAGGAGAAATATTTTAATGCTTGGGCTGAAGAGGTTGTAGATATATCATTAAAATTACCTCTTTGAAATAAAATTTCCATTATAATATTTGGTATCGTAAATAGAGCAATTGATGCTGGTACAGCTAATAGCAATGAAAATATTATTACTTTTTCAATAATGGGGAACACTTCTGCACTAGATTTATTTTTTATTTTTTTAGATAGACCTGGTAAGAGTGTAATTCCTAAAGCGATTCCAATTAGTGCTAAGGGTAACTGATATATTCGATCTGCATAATATAAATACGAGACTGCACTTGATTGATATGAAGCTATTATTGTGCCTATTAAAATATTTATTTGTAACAATCCAGAGGAAAAAATACTTGGAATAAATAATTTTGAAAATTTTTTTAATCCATTTTTATAAAATTTATTTAAAAAAGATACTTGTATATTATTATTTTTTATTGAAAATATTAATAATAGCAACTGTAATATACCGGCAATTATTACAGTGTATGATAGTATTAAAAGAATATTTCCTTCAAAGTAATGTGCAGTTAAAACTCCTAAAATTAGAACTATATTAAGTACTATTGGTAAAGCAGCCGATAATGCAAATTTTCCATGTGCATTTAGTATAGATGAATAAATTGAACACATGGTTATTAGGATTAGAAAAGGAAAGATAATTCTAGAAGAATTAACAAGCAAATTAAATTTTTCTGAATTTTCAATAAACCCTGGCGCTAAAATACTAATAAATATTGGCATGAAAATTTCAGAAAGAATAACAAGTATGCATGTTATAAAGAGCAAAATTAGAGAAATATTACCTGCAAATATATTGGCAGAAGTGTTGTTTGGTTGATTTAAAAGTTTTGAGTAAACTGGAACAAAAGATGAGTTAAGAGCTCCTTCTGAAAATATTCTCCTAAAAGTATTTGGAAATCTAAAAGCTACATAAAAAACATCTGCAATTAATCCGGTTCCTAAAAAATTAGCAAATATAATATCTCTGATAAATCCAAAGATTCTACTAATAAGGGTGAAAAAAGAATATATAGCTGATGACTTTAAAATATTCATCTTGTATTAGTAAATTCTAGCATTTTAGCATTATATAGGTTTTGAATTTGAATAGCATAAAAAAACCTATATAACTTAAGTAACATTATAAAATATTATGAAAAATAAAAAAAATTCACAGCATTTCAGTGATTTAGAAGCCCTTCAATTTCATTCCAATGGAAAACCTGGGAAGATAGAAATAAGACCGACTAAACCTCTAGCTACACAAAGAGATTTATCACTCGCGTATTCACCTGGAGTAGCAGCGCCTGTAAGAGAAATAGCTGAAAATCCAGACTCAATTTATGATTATACTATAAAGGGCAACCTTGTAGCAGTTATTACTAATGGTACGGCGATACTAGGATTAGGTAATTTAGGTGCAGCAGCATCAAAGCCTGTTATGGAAGGTAAAGCTGTTTTATTCAAAAGATTTTCAGACATTGATTCTATTGATTTAGAGATTGATACTGAAGACACTGATGAATTTATAAACTCTGTGAAATATTTAGGGCCATCTTTTGGAGGTATAAATTTAGAAGACATAAAGGCACCTGAATGTTTTATTATTGAAGATGCTCTAAAAGAAAAAATGGATATTCCAGTGTTTCATGATGATCAACATGGTACCGCTATAATTTCAACTGCTGGAATCATTAATGCATTAGATTTAACGGGGAAAAAAATAAAAGATATAAAAGTTGTAGTTAATGGAGCAGGCGCCGCCGGAATTGCTTGTCTAGAACTTTTAAAGGCGATGGGCTTACCAAATGATAATGCTATTTTATGTGACACTAAAGGGGTTATACATTCTGAAAGAAAAGAAAATATTAACCAATGGAAATCGGCACACGCTATTAAAACAAAAGTAAGGACACTAGAAGAAGCTCTAGTTGGTGCAGATGTTTTTTTAGGTCTTTCTGTTGCCAACATTGTTAGTCAAAAAATGGTTAAATCAATGAATGATAAACCAATAATTTTTGCAATGGCAAATCCAGAACCAGAGATTTTACCTGAATTAGTTAAAGAAGTTAGACCTGATGCAATTGTTGCAACTGGCAGGTCTGATTATCCGAACCAGGTAAATAATGTTTTAGGCTTTCCATATATATTTAGAGGAGCTTTAGATGTAAGGGCAACTACTATCAATATTGAAATGAAAATTGCAGCTGCAGAGGCGATAGCCTTACTGGCAAAAGAAGATGTACCAGATGAAGTGGCAAATGCATATCCTGGAAAGAGACCACAATATGGTGCTGAATATATTATTCCATCTCCATTCGATCCAAGACTAATTTCTAAGGTTCCAATGGCAGTAGCAAAAGCGGCTATGGAAACAGGTGTTGCTAGAAAAGCCATTGTTGATACTGAAACTTATGGTGCTCAATTGGCCGCAAGACTCAACCCATCAGCTGGATTGCTTCAGGGCATATTCCAAAGTGTTAAAGAAAACCCTAAGAGAGTTGTTTTTGCTGAAGGTGAAGAAGAGGATATGATCCGCGCAGCAGTAATATTTTATAATAATAAAATGGGTACTCCAATTCTAATTGGAAGAGAAGAAATAATTAAAGATAAAATGAAAGAAATAGGTCTTGAATTTTTTGATCAAATGGAAATTCATAATACAAGAGATAAGGCAGCTCACACAAGATATGCTGATCATATTTATGATAGGCTTCAGAGAAAAGGTTTTTTAAAAGAAGATTGTTTAGATTTACTTATTAAAGAAAGAAATGTTTTTGGTGCTTGTATGGTTTCGTTAAAAGAAGCGGATGCAATGATATGTGGTCTAAATAGAAGCTATGCTGTTACGCTTGAAAGTGTTGAATATGTTCTTGATCCAATTCCAAATAAAAGAATTTTAGGTCTTACAGTTATGATTTGTAATGGAAGAACTATATTTTTTGCTGATACAAACGTACATGATATGCCAAATGGTGCAGAACTTGCAGATATAACTGAGCAAAGTGCTAAAGTTGTAAGAGAGATTTTTAGTATAGAACCTAGAGCAGCTTTATTATCTTATTCAAATTTTGGTAAACCGTTTACAGAAAGATCTGCCTATATTAGAGATGCCATAAAAATCTTAAATAATAGAGATCTTGATTTTGAATATGATGGAGAAATGGCTGCAAATGTTGCTTTAAATGAAAATTTATTAGCTCTTTATCCGTTTTGTAAATTATCAGAGCCAGCTAACTTATTAATTATGCCTGCAATTCATAGTGCCAGCATATCCACAAAACTTTTACAGGAACTCGGTGGTGGAGATTTAGTTGGTCCTTACTTGGTAGGATTTAATGAATCTGTTCAAATTGCACCTCTAAGTGCAAGTGTTGCAGATATGGTTAACTTGGCAGCGCTAGCTTGCTTTAAACAGTTAAACTAGTTTATCCCAAATAATTTTTGCTATATCTATTTTTGAGAGTTCTTTTATTTCTCTAATACAAGTTGGGGATGTAACATTAATTTCAATTAAATATTTTCCGATTATATCTATGCCGACAAAAAACAGTTTTTGTTTTCTAAGCTCTGGACCAATAATATCACATATTATCTTATCAGATTTAGAAATAGATATTTTTCTTGCAGACCCACCAACATGAATATTAGAGCGGATTTCATTTACTTTAGGTACCCTTGAAATTGCACCGACTGGTTTACCATCAACTAAGATAATTCTTTTATCTCCTTTAATAATTTCAGGAAGATACTTTTGAACTATAAAATGCTCTTTACTAGTAGAGATAAAATTTTCAATAATTTGGTTTAGATTAATGTCATTACTTGAAATAAGAAAAACTCCCTCTCCACCATTTCCATAAAGAGGTTTAATGACAGATTTTTTATTTATTTTTAAAAATTCAATTACTTGTTCTTTAGATCGAGTTACTATTGTTGGAGGCATTAATTTAGGAAAGTTAAATATAAGAACTTTTTCTGGTGAATTGCGTATGCCCATTGGCTCATTAACTATTCTTGTTTTATTTGAATCTATTAATTCAAGAATATGTAATGAAGTTATATATGCCATATTATAAGGGGGATCTTGTCTTATAAATATGAAATTCATATTAGAAAGATTTATAATTTTTTTCTTAGCACATTTATATTTAGAAAAATCTTTATTATTAAAGATTACTAGGCACGCAGAAGTGAAAACTTCATTATTTTTTATAAATAAATCATCGGGAGAATAGACATAATTTTTATTGTCTCTAGATTGTGATTCTAATATTAATGCAATCGTACTATCTGTAGTAAAATTTATTTTGGATAAATCATCCATTTGAAAAGCTACATTCATTTTTTAAGTGAGATTATCTTTCAATCTAACGTAACTAATTACATTTTGAACACCATAAGTGTTCTTGCTTATAGTAATAACTATATCTAATTCTACTTGGTTCTGTGCAATACCAATTAAATAAACTATACCATTAACAACTTCGACAGAATAATTAATATTTAGAACATCTTGTTCAAGTAACAACTTTGCATTTATTTTAGTTTTCATAATTAAATCATCTGCATAATCTAAAATGCTTTCATCATTATTAATTTGAATTTCATTGATAACTTCGATTACTCCAACTATTCCCCAAGCCAATTTAGTAGCTTCAATTCTTTGATCAATTTGATTTACAGTTCCCGTGAGTAAGATTCTTCCTTCGACAACCTCTACACTAACATTAAAGAATATTATTTCGTTATTGCTAAAGTATAAGTTTTTGAGTTGGGCTAAAATAATTGTGTCTTCAACATAATTGTTAAAGGATCTTTCTTCTTTATCAATCAAAACTGCTTTGGATGCCCCAGTGATAAAAGCAGTTTGACATCCAGAAATAATTACGGAGATAAAAAATACTATAAATAGCTTATATAAAGTAATTGTTTTCATATATTTATTATTATTTAAACCATAAAAAAAATTTAATCAAAATACTTATTTTTTGCTATCGATTATAAGTTGATAAACAACCCTTTTTGACACATTAAATTTATTTGAAATTTTTGTAACTATATCTTTGTCACTTAAAGTCTTTCTATATAGATTTATTAACACACTTATTTCATCATTACTAAATTGATTTTTTTTATCAAAATCCGTACCTTCTATTACTAAGGTAATTTCTCCTTTAATATTTATTCTATCGTTAAATTGATCATATATAAACTGTGGCACACCTCTGACAACTTCTTCATTTTTTTTAGTTAACTCTCTAATTACGGCAATTTTACGACTAGGTATATTTTCTATGAGCGTTAATAATAATTTTTTTAAACGTTTAGGTGATTCAAATATAATTACAGTTTCATTAGAATAAATTATTTTTTCTAAAAAATTTTCTTTTAATTTTTTGACTTGAGGTGAGAATCCTAAAAAAGTAAATTTACTTGCATCTATTCCTGAAACTACAACACTTCCTAAAACTGAAGATGCTCCTGGAATAGAATAAACTGAAATTTTTTCTTCAATGCACTTATTAACTAAAGATTCTCCTGGATCTGATATGAGTGGCGTACCTGCATCAGAAATAATAGAAACAATTAAACCCTCTTTTAGTTTTCTTAGTATATTTGGTATTTCTTTTGTAGAGTTAAATTTATGAAAAGCTTTTAAACTATTTTTTATGCCATATTTGGTAGTTAATTTTTTACTTGTTCTTGTGTCTTCGCACAATATAAGGGAAGATAAAGAAAGTGCTGATAGTGAACGTATGGAAATATCTGCTAAATTACCAATTGGTGTTGATACTATGTATAGCCCTGGCAAGAAATTATTCTTATTTAATTGATCTATGATAGCTGTTGTACTTATATTTAAATCCATAAGACTGTTTTTTAATAATTATTTTAATTATAGCATTATTCTATTATTAGTTATCCCATTTTTATTTTATGGATGTGAAACAGTAACTTATGAAAATAAAACTACTATTTATCAAAGTTCAGATAAAACCAATAAATCCACTATTAATAAAAAAAAGAAGATTATTAATGAGGTAAAGATAGGCCTCCTTTTACCACTAAGTGGCAGTAATTCTAAAATTGGCGAATCTCTTCTTAAGGCTTCACGGCTATCTTTAAATAAAACTAGAAATAAAAATATAAAATTATTGGTTAAAGACACAGAGGATATTGATAAAAATATTATTAGCTCTTATTACGAATTAATTAATGAAGACGTTGATATAATACTTGGGCCATTATTTTCAAAAAATATAGAGTTAATTACTCCTATTGCGACAGAAGAAAATACTATCATGATTACATTTTCAAATAATATGGGAATAAAAAATGAAAATATCTTCATATCGGGTTTGGCACCTGAAAATGAAATTAAAAAAATATTTGAATATGCAATATTAAATGGAAAGAATAAATTTGCAGTTATTTTACCTAACAATCAATATGGACTGAGATCTAAAAAATTAATTGAAAATCTACTATCAGAAAATCAGAGTCTACTATCTAAGTTGGTTCTCTATGATTCTAAGAATCCAGATTTTTATATGGTTGCCAAAATAGTGGCTAACTATGAACAAAGAAAATTTGATTTAGAAAAAAAATTAGAAGAATTAAAAAATATAGAATCTTTAGATTCAAAAAAAAAATATGAGGAATTAAAAAACCAAGATACTCTTGGAGAACTAGATTTTGATAGTCTTTATATAGGTGTGGAGAACGTAAAACACTTATCTATGCTTGCTTCTATTTTGCCATATTATGATGTTGATCCAAAAAAAGTTTTTTATATGGGTAATTCTTTATGGGCACAAAATATAGTCCTTAAAGAACCAGCGCTTGAAAAAGGTTATTTTCCAAATATTGATCGGATAGGGATTGAAAATTTTGAACTTGAATATCAAAGTATTTTTGGACAAAAGCCGCATAAAGTTTCATCTCTACCATACGACTTAATAGGTTTAATCTCCTCACTGCAAAAAAATAGTCAAAATATTGATGTTAAAAATATAACCAATAAAAGAGGTTTTATAGGAAGCAACGGCCTGTTTAGATTCAAAAAAGATGGTAGTATTGAGCGTTCATTGTCTATTTTTCAAATCAAAAATCAAAAAATTATAGAAATAAAAAAAGCAGATTTAAATTTTAATTAAATATTTTTTAAGCTTATTAAACGCTATTTGTCTATGGCTAAGCCGCTCCTTATAAGAAAAGCTCATTTCTCCAAAAGTTTTTTTGTATCCGTCAGGTACAAATATAGGATCGTAACCAAAACCGTTTAATCCTCTAGCAGGAAATTGTAAGTAGCCAAATACTTTTCCTTCAAATGAAATATTTTTTCCAGCTGGATAGCATAAAGTTAAAGCACAACAAAAATGAGCTCTAAGATTTCTTTTAGAATTTGAAGAAATCTTATTTAATTCTTTTTCAACTCTTTTCATAGCTAAATCAAAATCTTTATTTTTTCCCGCCCACCTAGCAGAATATATTCCTGGTTTACCTTCTAATGAATTTATGCACAAACCACTATCATCTGCCAACGCAAGACAGTTAGATTTGTCTGCAACAGTCTTGGCTTTTATAATAGAATTAGCTATAAAGGTTTTACCTGTTTCCTTAGGTTCAGCAATATTAAAATCTGAAGCTGAATAAACTTTCAATTTAAAAGGTTTTAAAAGATTTTTTATCTCTTTAATTTTACCCTGATTATGACTAGCAACTACTAACTTTGTTTTCATACAATAAATGAATTACATAACTTTTTTTTGTTCATCTATAATATTTGCAATTCCCAGTTTAGCTAAATCTAACAACTTATTAAATTGACTCTCTTCGCATATCTTACCCTCTGATGTCACTTGAACCTCTACTAGCTTTTGACTTTCTGTTATTACAAAATTAGAGTCAACATCAGCAGACTGGTCTTCAGGATAGTCTAAATCTAAATAACAGTCATTTGCTATTACTCCACAACTAATTGCTGCTAAATTTTCTATTATAGGATTTTTTCTAATAATATTTTTCTTAATCATAGACTCAAAACAATGATGAAGTGCAATAAAAGCTCCACATATTGAAGCTGTTCTTGTCCCCCCATCAGCCTGAAGCACATCACAATCAATTAAAATTTGCATTTCACTAAATAATGCTGGATCTACAATTGCTCTTAAAGATCTACCTATCAATCTTTGAATTTCTTGAGTTCTACCTGTTTGTTTACCTTTTTTTGCTTCTCGTGAAACTCGTTCGTGTGTTGCACGAGGCAACATTCCGTATTCTGCTGTAACCCATCCCTTATTCTGACCTTTTAACCAACGCGGTACCGATGAATCTAAAGAAGCATTACAAAGCACATGTGTATCACCAAATTTTACTAGACATGATCCCTCTGCATACTGTGAAAAATTAGTTATAAATTCAATTTTTCTTAATTCATTTAAATTTCTATCTTTTCTCATTTTTATCCTTTTATTTTTTATATTACTCAGATATTGACGAAAAGAATATAGATCATTACATAAATATCAAATATTAGAGAAATTTGTAAAATGACCAAAAAGAAAAAAATACTAGAAGCTGAAGAAATAGAGAGTGAAGAAACCTCAATTGAAAGTGAGCAAGAACCAGTTGAACCAATTGTTGTTGAAGTAGATGAAATGAGTGATTTGAAAAATCAATTATTAAGAACTTTAGCAGATAATGAAAATAATCGTCGAAGGTATGAAAAAGAAAAGGAAGATTTAAGTGTTTACGTTATTTCTAATTTTGCTAAGGAAATGTTATCTGTTTTAGATAATTTACAACGTGCTTTAGAAGTCAGTAATAAAATTGATATAGAAAATAAAGATGTTGATAATAATACAAAAAACTTCATCGAAGGTGTTCAGCTTACAGAAAAGCAGTTAAACTCAATTTTTGAGAAATTTAAGATTTCTATAATTGAATCATTAAACTCAAAATTTGACCCCAATATACATCAAGCAATGTTTGAAATTGAAAATAATGAGGTTGATGAGGGTACTATTCTTCAAGTTATTCAAGAAGGATTTAAAATCGAAGATAGACTTTTGAGACCTGCATTAGTTGGTGTATCAAAAAAAGTATCTAAATAAGCTATATTTTTAACTAAAAAATCATTTTTTTTAAAAAAATAAAAAGTTAGCCTTAGGCACTTGTAGTTGAACATTTCACTAACTATATATTAATCAAATATTTAAATGAGAGAGATAAAATGTCAAAAGTAATAGGTATAGATTTAGGAACTACAAATTGTTGTGTTTCAATAATGGACGGTAAAAATTCTAAAGTTATTGAAAATTCAGAAGGATCAAGAACTACACCTTCTATTGTTGGCTTTGGCAAAGATGGTGAGAAAGTTGTAGGGCAACCTGCAAAAAGACAGGCTGTTACTAATCCTGAAAATACTTTGTATGCTATTAAAAGATTAATTGGCAGATCATTTGATGACCCGACTGTTCAAAAAGATGCTGAAATGGTTCCTTATAATATTGTTAAATCTGATAGTGGTGACGCTTGGGTTGAAGCCTCTGGTGAAAAATATTCACCTTCACAAATATCTGCTTTTATTTTAACTAAGCTTAAAGAAGATGCTGAAAGATATTTAGGCGAAAAAGTTGAAAAGGCAGTTATCACTGTACCAGCGTATTTTAATGATTCACAAAGACAGGCCACGAAAGATGCCGGTAAAATTGCTGGACTTGAAGTTGAAAGAATTGTTAACGAGCCAACTGCAGCTGCATTAGCTTATGGTTTAGATAAAAAAGATGGAAAAACAATTGCTGTTTATGATTTAGGTGGTGGAACATTTGATGTATCTATATTAGAAATTGGTGATGGAGTATTTGAAGTTAAATCTACAAATGGTGATACTTTTTTAGGTGGTGAAGATTTTGATGCACGTTTGCTTCATTATCTTGCTGACGAATTTAAAAAAGAAAATGGGATTGACTTAAAACAAGATAAACTTGCATTACAAAGATTGAAGGAGGCTGCTGAAAAAGCGAAAATAGAACTATCGTCTACATCTCAGACCGAGGTTAATCTTCCTTTCATTACTGCTGATCAATCTGGCCCTAAACATCTTACATTAACAATTACCCGAGCTAAATTAGAGTCGTTAGTGGAAGATTTAGTTCAAAAAACAATTACTCCTTGTGAGGCAGCCCTAAAAGATGCTGGCTTAAGTGCTGCAGAAATTGACGAAATTGTTTTAGTTGGTGGAATGACTAGAATGCCAAAAGTAATTGAAACTGTTAAAACTTTTTTTGGTAAAGAACCTAATAAAGGAGTTAATCCTGATGAAGTGGTTGCTATGGGTGCCGCTATTCAAGCGGGTATTCTACAAGGCGACGTAAAGGATGTGCTTCTTCTTGATGTAACACCTTTGTCTCTTGGAATTGAAACTTTAGGTGGAGTTGCTACAAAACTTATTGATAAAAATACAACTATACCAACTAAGAAAAGCCAAACCTTTTCGACGGCAGAAGATAATCAGTCAGCTGTAACAATTCGTGTTGTTCAGGGTGAAAGAGAAATGGCTACAGATAATAAACAATTAGGTGATTTTAACTTAGATGGCATACCTCCTGCTTCAAGAGGTACTCCTCAAATTGAAGTGACATTTGATATTGATGCAAATGGCATTGTAAATGTTTCTGCTAAAGATAAGGGAACAGGCAAAGAGCAACAAATTACAATTCAAGCTTCTGGTGGCTTAAGTGATGAAGATATAGAAAAAATGGTTAAAGATGCAGAAGCTAATGCAGAGTCAGATAAGAAGAAAAGAGAATTAGTTGATGCTAGGAATCAGGCGGATACTATGATTCACTCATCTGAAAAAAATCTTACTGAATTTGGTGATAAAGTTACTGAAGATGAAAAAATGACGATTGAAAAAGATTTGCAGGCCTTAAAAGATGTGTTGGCAAGTGATGATCTAGAAAAAATTAAACCTGCTCTTGAAGCTCTAACTCAGTCTTCTATGAAGCTTGGTGAAGCTATGTATAAGGAACAGCAAGCTGCAGCAGGTGCTACAGACCCTGATAAAGACAATGAAAAAACAAAAGATGAGAATGTTGTTGATGCTGATTTTGAAGAAGTAGACGAAGATACAAAACAAGCCTAACATTTTTTAATTGAAGGCTTATGTCTAAAAGAGATTACTACGAAATTTTGGATGTAAACAAATCTGCAAGCGATGCAGATTTAAAAAAAGCTTATTATAAATTAGCTAAACAATATCATCCTGATCAAAACCCAGATAATCCGGAAGCTGAACAAAAGTTTAAAGAAGCTAGTGAAGCGTATGGCATTCTTTCAGACAAAGAAAAGAAGGCAGCCTATGATCAATTTGGGCATGCTGGTGTTGAAGGTAATATGGGCGGAGGATTTGACTCCAATTTTTCTTTTGAAGATATATTTTCAAACTTCTTCGGTGATTCATCACCTTTTGGTGGCAGTGGGAGACGCAACAATAACCGTGGTTCAGATTTACAATACGAGGTCTCAATAAATTTAGAAGAAGCTTTTAATGGTAAAAAATTAAAAATTGATATTCCAACTCAAATTAAATGTAATGATTGTAGTGGATCAGGTTCAAATAAAGGTAGTTCTCCATCATCATGTCCTATGTGTAATGGACACGGCCAGGTTCGATCACAACAAGGATTTTTTTCTGTACAACAGGCCTGTCCTCAATGCCGAGGTAAAGGTGAAATAATTTCCGACCCATGCAAGCCTTGTCGTGGAACTGGAAGAATTCAAAAAAATAAATCTTTAATGGTTAATATTCCAAAAGGTGTTGATGACGGCTCTAGAATAAGACTTTCAGGGGAAGGCGAGGCTGGTTTAAATGGTGGACAGCAAGGTGATTTATATATTTTTGTATCTCTTAACAGGCACAGTTTGTTTATACGAGAGGATGATAATTTATTTTCTGAAGTACCAGTGTCAGTAATAGATGCCACTATTGGAGGTACTATTGATGTACCAACAATTGATGGGGGCAAAGCAAGATTAAAAATACCAGCGGGTACGCAGTCTGGTGATCAATTTAGACTAAGATCTAAAGGAATGCCTGGTGTAAGAGGTAGTAAAGTTGGTGATTTATATATTCAAGCTAAGCTTGAAACACCTGTTAAGCTTAATAAAAAACAAATTGAATTACTGCAGACATTTCAAGAAATTTCTACTGACTCTGAAACTCCTCTTAAAAGTGCCTATTTTAAAAAAGCTAAAGATTTTTGGAAATCTAAAAAATAATTCTAGAGGACTCAAATGAAAAAATTTACAGATCAAGAATTAATCGAACTTTATAACAAGAACGAAAAGTTTTTTAATTCATTATACGATATGAGGTGTGTTGATTTGAATACTGAAGAGGGAACAATTCAATTTGAATTTAATATTAGTAAAAAATACTGTAATCCAACTGGGGATGTACAAGGAGGGCTTCTATCTGGAATGATAGATGACACTATGGCACTCTCTTTTATATTTAAATCTCAATTTACTAAACGCCCACCAACAATAGAAATAAAAACTAACTTTTTGTATCCAACTAAAGCTGGAATAGCTTATGGGTATGGAAGAGTAGTCAAATCAGGAAAAAACCTCGTTTTTTTAGAAGGTCATTTAAAACAAAATGATAAAATTGTAGTTACTGCAACATCAACTGCTGTTATTGTTGATATGCCAAACTCTAGAACATCGATGTTAAATAATCAAAAAAGTTAGGAAATAAAATGAAAAATAAACAGTGGGTATTAAATGAATTCCCTGTAGGTGAAATTAAAGATAATGATTTAATTCTTAAAGAATCAAATTTAAATAATATAAATGATGGTGAAGTTTTAATTAGAAATATTTACTTATCTCTAGACCCAGCCAACAGAGGATGGATGAGTGGTAAGGCATCTTATGTTGATGCGATGCAAATAGGTGATGTAATGAGAGGTGGTACGATAGGTACTATTGAAGAGTCTAAAAATGAAAAATTTAAAACAGGTGATGTTGTCCAATATCAAGGTGGATGGCAAGAATATTGTATCAATGATGGTAAAGGTCTAAGGGTAATTCCTCTTAATACTGGTTTACCACTGCCTTCATTTTTAAGCATTATGGGTATGCCTGGAATGACAGCATATTTTGGTTTACTAGATGTATTAAAGCCGAAAGAAAGTGAAACATTAGTCGTTTCTGGTGCAGCAGGTGCTGTAGGATCAATAGTTTCTCAAATTGCAAAAATTAAAGGTTGCAGGGTCATAGGTATTGCTGGTTCTGAAGAAAAGTGTAATTGGCTTTTAAATGACTTAAAAATTGATGGTGTTATTAATTATAAAACTGAAAATGTAAGTGCGCGACTTAAGGAACTTTGTCCGAATGGTATAGACATGTATTTTGATAATGTTGGGGGTGAAATTAGTGAGGCTGTGATTAATAGATTTAATATTGGTGGAAGAATGAGTATTTGTGGTCAAATTTCTGGCTACAACACCAAAACCTTGCAACCTGGTCCACGCAACTGGATCAATATACTTATTAAAAGATTAAAGGTACAAGGGTTTATAGTCTTCGATTATCAAGCAAGGGCTCAAGAGGCATTTGCAGATATGCCAAAGTGGAT
>Ga0209709_10002907_pt1 | contig 14523 bp, 11 predicted proteins | sample ArcticOcean_MG_C_2_FD_187435 | JGI IMG/M metagenome (GOLD analysis project Ga0209709, IMG submission 187435) | Marine microbial communities from western Arctic Ocean - ArcticOcean_MG_CB4_136 (SPAdes) (version 2) | ecosystem: Environmental > Aquatic > Marine > Oceanic | place: Arctic Ocean... | reverse complement strand
AGTAAACTTTCCGAAATTACTAACAGTGCGGTTCTGGCAATCGATTATCGATTGACGCCAGAGCATAGCCGCATGGCGTGCGTAGAAGACTGCCGCACCAGCTATGACTGGATGCTGAAAAATAGCCCTGAGGGCGTTGACAATTTAGCCCCGACAGCAGTATTTGTGGCCGGAGATTCAGCCGGTGGCAATTTGACCTTGTCATTGCTCAACTGGATACGCGATAACCATCGTCGTGCACCCAATGCCGCACTGGCACTCTCGCCAGCGACGGATAGTCGTTTTACGAGTCCCAGTATTAGAACGAATCTTGAATCAGATGTGATGCTTAAGCCTCTGGCTAAGCGCGTGTCTTGGTTGCCCGGATTTTTGTTTAGTCTAGGGGGGCGTTACATGTCAGGACGTGGGGCCTCTGATCCGGTTATGTCACCATTGCTGGCAGATCTCTCAGGATTGCCACCGATTCTTGTCCAGTGCAGTGAATGTGAAATATTGCGTGACGACGGCAGACGCTATGTTAATAAAGCCGTTTTAGCAGGCACCGATGCCAGGTTGCAGCGCTGGAATAACGTGCCTCACGTATGGCAAATTTTTCACCCCGACCTGCCTGAAGCCGCTCAGGCTTTTGCGGAGATAGACGCGTTTTTTCAACGTCATTCTTAGGTGGTATTATTTATTATTGGTCCCATCTATACCTACACGTATAGATAACAGTTGCGAGATTTTAGTTGGTAGTCGTGATAAGGACGTTGAGCGTGCTCCGACTGAAATTGCGCTCTGCACGCGGGCTGCTGCAGGGAATATAATGAACCAAAGCTGTGTCGATGGTCATGCGGACAGGATCATCGATCGGGACAACTATAATTACCTTTGAGCACCTGCGCTGGGCTTGCGCAGCATTAATGCCGGTGTGGCGTCTCTGTAAGCGATAAAATCAGGATCGGTTCCCCAGCGCTTTTCCGCGAGCGCTTCAAGTAGCGGTATACCGCTGACCCGAGTCAAAAGAAGATAGACAAACAAAGGTGACACCATCGTAGCGAGCTGCCAGCCCGACAGCGCGGGTAAGGCTAAGAGAGAGAGCCCTAGCCATAATGTTATCTCTCCAAAATAGTTGGGGTGCCTGGACCAGGCCCAAAGGCCAGTGGTAATAAAACGGCCTTTGTTGGCAGGGTCGCTTCTAAACTTCGCTTTTTGTTTGTCTGCTATTATCTCAATAACCATGCCAAACAGCCATAGTGTTGCACCCATATAGGCCATTCCACCGAGAGGCACGTCGTTATCCGATGTTATCGCTGCTAATCCTGCCGCCATTGTTGCCAGCACCCACAAGCCACCGAGAGTCCACGTCATTAAAAACCACAGGAACTTGGTTTTCATAATATTGAAGCGCGTGTCCTGACCATCTCTTTTTATTCGCAAAAACAGAAAAGAACCTAGCCGTATTGCCCAAATCACTATCATTAAGCAGATAATGAGGTCTCGAAGGTCCAGTTTTGGGTTTAGTATCATCACCGCAAGGACGGTGCTGACGTAGGATATTGAACCGGTCAAATCAAAATAGTGATCTGTTTTAAACGCGAAAGAAGGCAAAAAAACGGCCCAATGCAGGGCAAAACCGATTAGTCCGCAGACGACAAATAACGGAAATCCCGAGACTTCGATACTGCCATGGCTGCCTGCTATGAGGATTAAAGTGCCAATAAATAGAGCGATACCGATACCAACGATACTCTGAGTTTTTCTCATTTTTGTTATTCTCTAGTTAACAAGTTTCACCATTATGGACAGTATACGTTAGGTGATAACGACCAGATCTGTGAGCGTTAACTAGGGCTCATAAAGTGGCAGGACTACTCCATGACTATAATTGGCGCAAACAGCGTATGCTCCATTTTAACACCCGAGAACTGTCATATTAATAGCAATGGCGGTGATTAAGGCCAGTCTCATTATCTCCTGAATCGCCCTTAAAATGCCTCCATCAGCTGATAGGGATTCTGATTGTCACATCCCCCACCGCCAAGATTTTCATACCGCTCTGGATCCCAAAAGTCGGCGCTGTGGTAGGAAATCAAGAAAGTCTCTACATACAGTTGGCAGCGGACTAGCTGATCGGTAATTGTTTTGTCAGCTTCGATTTGTTGGGTTAAGTCTTCTCGGCTGGGCGCAAATTTTTCCATACGCCAGCCGCCGCCATCGGGGCTGTCAAAGATCATAGTTTCGCTGCCGGACCAGACGGTCCATTCAGGCTGCTGATAGTATCGTCCTCTGCCGGGCGAGCCGGTGTAGGCAAATTGCCCCCAATAATTCATCATGGCTTTGGATAGTGCTGTGCGGCCAGGAGCGCTTTCCTCCCCATACAAAAAGGGCAACTGCAGGCCACCGACAAAGTCATTAAAGATAAAACCTATTTCGAGGCCATGGCCAGCACCGACCAGAGAGGGGAAGTCGACAATCCAGCCTGAGGGCGACTCATCCCAATCAAATCTGTAGGTGTAAATCCCCGGCCGGCCAGTCAGATTTCCCTGGGCGACCTGTGCGGATTGCATGGCTTTGGCTGGCTCAGTCACCCCGAGAATATACCAGCGGGCCGAATAATAGCCGGCAAAGCGCTCATATTTTTCCTTATCAATAATACTTGGGTAGAACCCTAGTTGTCGCTTTACAAAGTTCGGATCTCTAGCCATAAAGGATTTTTCTTCATCGCGATTAGCGCCAATAATCATAGGTATGCCATTGTATTCGTCGATGTTGCCAAATACATCTGTAAAGGGTTTGTCGGGAAGTACATAGCCGTCGCGCAGTAGCTGTGGGATTTGCAAAGTATCTGGGTTGCCAACATCTCGGTAGATGTTAACGATCAGTCGGTCAGCAGATTGTTTATAGAGAAGGGCGGCAATGGCCTCGTCTGTCATGATATTAAGGTCATCTTTGGCCTCTTCTCTATCGAGAGATATCCCCTGATTGACCAGCAGTCGCGCGAGTAATTCATTGGAGCTAACCTGCGATCCCGGCTGCTCATCGTCGATATAATTTTCAGCGCTAGCGAGAGACTCTGATCGCACCGAGCCACTCTGTGTAATCGCCTTGTGAAAGAGTCCCTTGGCCAGGGGCGATGCAAGCAGTGCAAAGATATTGCGGCCACCAGCGGATTCGCCAAATACGGTGACATTGTTAGCGTCTCCACCGAAGGCGTGGATGTTACTTTTTATCCAGTTCAGGGCGGCGATAATATCCAGCAAGCCATAGTTCCCCGAAGCGTCCAGCGCATTGGCTGCCGTGCTGCGAATGGATTTGTGAGTAAAGGAACCCAGAAGGCCGAGGCGATAGTTGACAGATACAAAAATTATTTTCTGCTCTTCAGCGAGGTTTTGGCCCTGATATTGGCGTGACGAGCCCACACTATTACCTCCGCCATGTATCCAAACCATGACTGGCAGTTTAGCATCTGTAGTACTAGGGTCCGCTGAAAGCCTTTGTGGTGACCACACATTGAGCGTTAGGCAGTCTTCGCTACCGACAATGTCGCCCTTCGCACCCTTTTCCGCTGCAAGAAATGTCCAGATTTGTGTGCAGGCGATTCCGGGCTCTAAGACAGGCAACGTTTCTTGCCAGTCCGCTATTGGCTGCGGTGCGCGCCAGCGCAAATCTCCCAATGGCGGTGCCGCATAGGGTATGCCAGTCCAGCCAAAGGTGTCATTACTGTCAGAGAAGCCAATTACTGGTCCGTTGACTGTATCTCTAAGTGTGCCTGGATTGGCCTGGTGAACCTTTGTAGAAACGCTGTTGAATTTGTCGATGTCTAAGCGGGTATAGGTCCCATACCCTATCAGACAGGCGATTAGTGCCGTGACTATCGGTAGCCCCACCTTGGAGTGTCTTCGATTCATATAGCCTTCCGATTGTATTCTGTATTATTTTGAACTCTTAATTTTGCTGAGTAGCAGGCTCCAGGGCCAGTAATAATTTTGCTAGATGCAGGCGACGATGTTGTAAATCGCCATGTTTGTTCTGCACTCTCTGCCTGAATCTGAGACATTCGGCAGACAACCTCAGCACGTGAGTCTATCACCGATTCCATAGAGTTGTGATCCATTAATGTGTCTGCATAATAGATAAATCACTTGGCTGAATCCATTTAAGTGGGAATCTCAACCGTGGGCTATTTTAAGCGGCCGGTAAGCGCCAATTAGACCACCAAACATAATGCGACAGGTCAAGAAGGTGACGAGACAATCTAACCTGGCTATACAGATGACGGCTGCCTTACCGACAGTAGGCAGCCCACCAATCAGTTTAAAGTCGTTAAGTATTATAGGATTGGGCATAACAGCGACGGAGCTTTATTTTCAACGGCGGCGACAACAAAAAGTCTGACGATTTTAGGCTACTATTTTGTGTAATTAAAATAGGCAGTTTTAATTTGATGTGCCTATACTGAGGTGAAGCAGAATTGTTGTTAGAACCATCAGACTAAGGAACTAGATTAATGCACAACGCCGACAAGCCTATCTCTTCAGATGGCCAAACTAGCCACTATCCAAAAACTCCTGAGGGCTTCAGTGAAAATACCATTTTAGGGCATCCACGCGGTCTGGTGATCCTGTTTCTGACCGAGATGTGGGAGCGGTTTTCTTTTTATGGCATGCGGGGTTTGCTGATTGTTTACTTAACCCAGCATTTCCTTTTCTCCGACGAAAAGTCTAGCCTGATATACGGTGCCTACACCGCCCTGGTATATGTAATGACGATCGTCGGTGGTTCCTTGGCAGATCGTTATCTGGGAGCCAGGAAAGCGGTCACATTTGGCGCTATACTCCTCACATTAGGCCACTTTGGTATGACCTTTGAGGGCGAAGGGTCCAAACAGCTGGTCCGATATAATGATAGCCAATACCAGATCACCTTGGATGCTCGAGGCGGTGACGCACGCCAGAAAATTATTACTGATCTAGGCACCTCCTACGTCAATTTCACTGAGACCAGCATGTACGTTCTTGAATCAGCGACGGTGGGACTGCCAAGCAGTATTCCCCGGGATGAATTGACTATGACGGTTGAGCGCGAAGAGGTATATCTCAATATCCTTTATCTTTCGCTGGCCCTGCTAATAGCCGGCGTTGGCTTTTTAAAGGCTAACATTTCAACGATTGTTGGCTCCCTTTATGGGTTTGGGGACAGTCGTCGCGATTCCGGATTTACGATCTTTTATATGGGTATTAACCTGGGTGCATTCTTGGCCTCTATTGCCTGTGGTTATCTGGGTATTGTGTATGGTTGGAAATATGGATTTGGTCTGGCGGGCATCGGCATGCTCGGCGGGTTGGTAATCTTTCTGGCCTGCCAGAGCTGGTTAGAGGGAAAGGCTGAGCCACCCAGTGCTGATAAGTTAAAAGAGAAGGTTTTTTTGTTCATCAATGTTGAATGGCTCTGCTATCTAGTTGGTATCGGCATTATTGCTCTATCGATTTTTCTGGTTAAGAATGAAGGGTTGGTCGGCAATATACTAGGGCCCTTGGGTATACTGATGTTTGTCGGCTTAGTGACCTATGCGTTTAAGAAACTTGAGGGCGACGAGCGTTCGCGGATGCTGGCAGCGATTTATTTTGTATTGGCTCAGATTCCGTTTTGGGCATTATTTGAACAGGCGGGCTCCTCGCTTAACCTGTTTACCGCGCGACTTGTTGACCGAGAGATGATGGGTGTATCGATCCCCGGCCCAGTCTTTCAGTCCTTAAATGCTGGCTTTATCTTCATCTTTGCGCCACTGCTGGCATGGCTGTGGATCTGGTTGGCCAGGCGTGAGCTCAATCCGTCGACGCCGGTTAAATTCGCCATCGGGGTGGCTATGGCTGGCCTCGGCTTTCTGACACTGGTTGCGGGCATGAAAGGCTCTGGCGCGGTGGGCTTTACGCCGGTTATCTTTATCTTCTTAATTTATTGGATTCATACCATGGGTGAGCTGATGGTATCTCCAGTGGGCCTGTCTGTGGTGACTAAGTTAGCCCCAGCGCGCATTGTTGGCATGACTATGGGTGCATGGTTCCTGTATTCCGGTCTCTCTAACTTCTTGGCTGGTGTGATAGCGCGCGCCTCTGGTGCTGAGACCATTGGTGGTCAGATGACCAATGTTGCGGCCGCCAAAGCGGGCTATATCGAGGTCTATACGCAGGTTGGCTTCCTCGCCATTGGTATAGCCGTGTTGATGGTATTAATCTCACCAACTATTAATAAAATGATGCGTGGAGCGGACTAATGAAATTTAAAGGACTGATATTACTAGTAGCCATTTTATCATTGAATGGCTGCGCAGATGGGCCCGTTGAATCAGCGGAGGAGTTTGTAGCCCGCATTGACAAAGAAGGTACTGAACTAAGTAAAGAGCTGAATGCGGCCTTTTGGGTTCGCAATACCTACATTACCCCAGATACTGCGGTGCTGGCCTCCAAGGCGGGTGAGCGCGGTCTTGAGTTTGAAAGTAATATGGTCAAGCAAGCTACGCGGTACAGAGGCACTGAGATGGACAGCGTAACGGCTCGCGCCATTGACTTAATGCTGCGGGGGTCTTCAGCTCCAGCACCCAATGATGCTGCAATGCGCGCTGAGCTTTCGCAGATTCTCACCGACATGGAGGGCCAGTATGGTGCCGGTAAATACTGTAACTCTGAGGGAAAATGTAGGGAGCTGCAGGAACTAGAGGGGATTTTAGCCGAATCACGTGACTATGACGAGCTATTAGATGTATGGCAGGGCTGGCGTCAGGTGTCGCCACCTTACCGCAAGAAGTACCAGCGGTTTGTGGAGATTGCAAATCAGGGCGCGCAGGATTTTGGCTACAAGAATTTAGCTGAACTATGGAAGGGTGGCTATGATATGGATAGCAACACCTTTACCATCGAGGCGCGCAGCCTCTGGGACCAAGTTAAGCCGTTTTATGACGAGTTACATTGCCATGTGAGGGCTAAGTTGAGTGAAACCTATGGGTCGGACAGGGTGCCTTTAGACGGGCCTATCCCCGCGCATCTGCTGGGTAATATGTGGTCGCAAACCTGGGATAATATCTACCCTATGATGGAACCCTATCAGGGGGTAGCCTCTTTAGATGTCACCGCGGCACTGGTCGAGCAGGGCTACGACGAGGTGCAGATGACGAAAACGGCAGAGGGCTTTTTCACCTCTCTAGGGCTGCCAGCACTGCCAGCTAGTTTCTATAAGAACTCTATGATCAAAAAGCCACGGGATCGCAATGTCGTCTGTCATGCCAGTGCCTGGGATATAGATAGCGGCAATGACCCCCGTATTAAACAATGTGTTGAGATCAACGAGGAACACCTGGGTACCTTGCATCATGAGCTTGGACATATTTACTACTACCTGATGTACAAAGGTCAGCCATCGGTATTTAAAGGCGGCGCACATGACGGTTTTCATGAAGCGATTGGCGATACGATTCAGCTGTCAATGACGCCCTCATACCTGCAAAAAATAGGTTTAATTAATGATATTGAGGTCAGTTATGAGGCGACTATCAACGAACAGATGAAATTAGCTCTGGGGAAAATCGCTTTTTTACCCTTCGGTAAAATGATTGATGAATGGCGTTGGAAAGTATTCTCCGGCGAGATTTCTCCTGAAGATTACAATGCGGGCTGGTGGAAACTCCGCGAAGAGTATCAGGGTATCAAATCCCCAGTCATGCGTTCTGAGGCAGATTTTGATCCTGGTGCCAAGTATCATATTCCCGCAAACACACCTTACACGCGTTATTTCCTTTCATTTATAATGCAGTTTCAGTTTCACAAGGCACTGTGTGATGCCGCTGGCTTTGAAGGCCCTTTGCATGAGTGCTCGATCTATGACAATAAAATGGCCGGTGAAAAGTTGGGCAATATGCTGGCGATGGGTCAAAGTAAGCCATGGCCAGATGCGATGGAAGCCTTAACCGGGCAGCGCAGTATGGATGGTAGCGCGATTATTGATTATTTTGCTCCATTAAATGCCTGGTTAAAAGAGCAAAATCAAGATCGCTCTTGCGGCTGGTAACTGGAGAATATCTTCGGCTGCTTTTCTGTTACTAGTAGAACAGCAATGGATGGCTTAGGTCATCAGAGCACAGTTGCGACAGGTCGAGGTGTTCATCTTCTGGGTAGAGAGTGTTAATGTTGATACTGGGCCCAGACAGCAGTGCTGCGGGCCCCAATGTGCTGATGGTGCTGTGAACACTAAAGAATTTCTTTAGCTCGCCCTTGAGATTGACCTGCATGCGAAAACTGGGCATGGGTTCCAGCCTTGCGGCCCTCTGCCGCCAGTCTGCAGGGACGTTTACATGGTTTGACAAACGGTCGCGCATTTTATGATCACGAGGATTGTCGCTAAACAGAGCCCTCTGCTCCAGAGACATCAAAATCACCGATAAGGTGTCTTCCCAGCCACTGATAAAGTTACCGGCGCCCTGGCGGCTAAACAGAAACTCAAAGTTATTGGTGACGCGATCTAAAATGGCTTTATTCATGGTTTGATTAAACAGCCCAACCCAGCCGCGATTGACCATCAAGATATCGCTAGCGTCATTCATCACTATGGCGGGGTAGGGGTCCAGTGCCTTGAGTGATAGGGTCATGGTTTTGCGCAACCATTTTAACTCGGGGGCATGAAAGTCAAGTTCGCCGGTGCTTGGCAAGAAGCCCGCAGCAATTAGCAAATGGTTGGTATCCCGTTGTCCCAGCTGCATGGCCTGGGCTATATCAATGGCTATGCTTTGGCTGGGGCGACTGCTGCCATTTTCAAGGCGACTGATATGACGAGGTGAACTGTTAATTAAACCGGCGAGCTGTTCCTGACTGTGGCTGTGCACGCTGCGCCAGAATTTAAGGAAACGGCCAAAAGTCAGGCTGGTGTCTGTAGAAGTAATTTGCTGGCACTCGCAGTGTCTTTAATCAGTGGTCATGGTAGTCATCCGGCTCCATAATCACAACTCTATGATCGATGTTAAAGATAAGTCATCAGTGATGGCTGATTGTGTGCAACCGGACATAGCATGTCATTGCTAACATTGGCTTTTCGGTGCAACATCAGTTGGTAAATAACTAGATACACATGTCTATTTTGGCCGGCAGGTCACATTAACTGAGGGTTAGTTCTATGCCACAAGTTATCAAGAAATCTGAAATTGACCGGTATATCGGCCATGTCTGCGAACCCACTGATTGGTTTGAAGTAACCCAGAAGCAGGTGAATGAATTTGCCGAGTGCACACTGGATCGGCAGTTTATCCATACTGACCCTGTCGCTGCAGCTAGCACGGCTTTTGGGGGCACCATTGCCCACGGCTTTTTGACTCTTTCGATGTTGTCTTATTTTTCAGAGAGCTTCAATTTGGTGGTCGATGGCATCTACATGGGAGTTAATAAAGGTTTTGATAAGGTCCGCTTTGTTGCGCCAGTTCGGGTCGGCACGAGAATTCGTTGCCACGCGACCGTTTTAGATATCACCGAAAAGCGTCCTGGTCAGTTCGACTTTAAAATTGAAGTGACTGTTGAGATTGAAGGTGGCGATAAGCCTGCATTGGTCGCGGAATGGTTATCTGTTCAGATGGCCAAATAGGGTTTACAAATTCATAGCACTAAGAGGTAGTTGATGAGTATTAATTTTGAAGGAAGAGTTGCGATTGTTACCGGCGCTGGCAATGGCCTAGGACGCTCTCACGCATTGGCACTTGCCGAGCGCGGCGCCAAAGTCGTTGTTAACGATCTTGGCGGTGCACGAGATGGCACGGGTGCGTCCTCAGATGCGGCAATGGAAGTGGTTAGCATGATCGAGGCCGCTGACGGTGAGGCGTTTGCTCACGGCGCCAATGTTGCCAATTTCGATGAGGTGCAAGATATGGTTGGTCAGGCCATGGAGACATGGGGCCGTGTTGATATCCTGATTAATAATGCCGGTATTTTACGTGATAAGTCATTTAGCAAAATGGACCTGGCAGACTTTAAGCTGGTGATGGACGTTCATCTGATGGGCTCTGTCAACTGCTCTAAAGCGGTATGGGAAATTATGCGCGAGCAGAACTATGGCCGCATTGTGATGACCACGTCTTCTAGCGGTATGTATGGCAACTTTGGTCAGTCAAACTATGGTGCGGCCAAGATGGCGGTGCTGGGCTTTATGAATACGCTCGTGCTGGAGGGCGGTAAGAACAATATACATATCAATGCTCTGGCACCTACTGCAGGGACTCGCATGACAGAAGATCTTATGCCTCCGGAAATGCTAGCTCTGCTGACCGCAGAATCTGTTACAGCGGCGGCCTTAGTTCTGTGTGATGAGAGCGCTCCAACCAAAAATATTCTCTGTGCCGGTGCGGGTGGTTATGCCAAAGCTAGCATGTATGAGACGGATGGTATTTTCTTGGCGCGAGACGAGCAGAGCCCTGAATCTATTGTGGCTCAATGGAATGAAATCAGTGATCCTTCAGATCATCAGGCTCTAGAATCCGGAGGTAAGCAAACTGAGAAATTTTTAATGAAAGCCATGGCGGCGCTTCAGGTTTAATCGTCAGGGAAAAACCTAAATTTACGAATAATTAACTAAGGATATTATTATGAAAGAAGCAGTAATCGTTTCAGCCGCGCGTACGCCAATTGGCCGAGCTTTCCGCGGTGCCTTTAATAATCTTGAATCACCGTCTATGAGTTCTCATGCCATTACTGCAGCGGTTGCCCGCGCAGGTGTTGATCCTTCAGAGATTGATGATTGCATCATGGGTGCTGCAATGCAGCAGGGCACGCAGACCATGAACTTGGGTCGTCAAGCGGCTATGGCTTCGGGCCTGCCGGTGTCTGTGTCGGGTATGACAGTTGACCGTCAGTGTTCTTCAGGCCTGATGGCTATATCTATTGGCGCCAATAATATTACTGTTGATGGTTCGTCGGTCATTGTTTCCGGTGGCTGTGAGAGCATCAGTTTGATTCAGAATGAAAAGTTTAATGCTCACCGTGTTGCTGATCCACTAGCCATGAAGCACGCTCCACTGATCCATATGCCGATGTTGGATACTGCTGAGACTGTTGCTAACCGTTACAGTATTTCTCGCGAAGCCCAGGATGAGTACTCGGTTATTTCTCAGGCGCGTACTGCTGCTGCTCAGGAAGCGGGTCTGTATGCAGATGAGATTGTTCCTATTACTGCTACTAAGCTTGTGACTAATCGCGAGACCGGCGAAGTGACTGAAGAAGTTGTAACGCTGGCGAAAGATGAAGGCAACCGTCCTGGTACTAACCTAGAAGGTCTTGCTGGTTTGAAGGCTGTTCGCAATGGCGGCACCATCACTGGCGGTAATGCTTCTCAGTTATCTGACGGCGCAGCTGCTGTTGTTCTTATGGATGGCACTCTGGCTTCTCAGCGTAACCTTGAGCCTCTCGGTGTGTATCGCGGTATGACGGTTGCAGGATGTGAACCCGATGAGATGGGAATTGGTCCCGTTTTTGCTATTCCTAAGTTGCTTAAGCGTCACGGTTTGACGTTTGATGATATTGGCTTGTGGGAGTTGAACGAAGCGTTTGCGGTTCAGGTTATCTACTGTCGCGATAAGCTGGGAATTCCTATGGAACGTTTGAACGTTAATGGCGGTTCTATTTCTATCGGTCACCCATTTGGTATGAGTGGCACGCGTATGGTTATGCATGCGTTGATGGAAGGTAAGCGCCGCGGCGAGAAGTACGTTGTTATCACTATGTGCGTTGGTGGTGGTATGGGCGCTGCCGGTTTATTTGAAGTGCTTTAATTTAAGTACTTCAATCTAAAAGTTTCAATTGAAAGTGTTTGAATTAAAAGTGCCTTGGTCAATGTTATAAAACGTCATCGATTCTTTACGGAATCGGTGACGTTTATACGTAGGGATTCCTGTGTAGAGTAGGCTCATTTTGCAGCGGGTCTTTATCAGTAGATATTATGACCAATGCTACTAGGCATAAATAAGAGATAACAATGAAGAATTTCGCAGGTAAGGTTGCCGTAGTCACCGGAGCCGGGTCAGGTATCGGCCAGGCATTGGCGATTGGCCTTGCAGGGCAGGGGTGCCATTTAGCACTCGCAGATATCAATGAGGACTCTCTCAAAGAAACTCAAAAAATTCTCGATAGCAATGCCTTTGAGGGCAATGTCCACATCACATTACATACCGTAGACGTTAGTCAGTGGGATCAGGTTCATGCATTTTCTATGTCGGTTGCCGAGCAGCATGGTCAGGTTGATATACTTATTAACAATGCCGGCGTTGCCATGGGCGCTTTGCTTAAAGACGCCAGTTTGGAAGATATGCGGTGGATCATGGATATCAATTTTTGGGGCGTTGTCTATGGTTGTAAGGCCTTTGCGCCGCTCATGAAGAGGCTGGATGAGGCCAGTATTGTCAATGTATCCAGTGTGTTTGGCCTGATTACGGCACCGATGCAGAGTGCTTACTGTGCGTCTAAATTTGCTGTGCGTGGTTTTAGTGATTCACTGCGCCAGGAGGCGGGCTATATGGGTAAAAATCTTAAAGTAGCCTGCGCTTTTCCCGCGGGCATTAAAACTAATATTGCCGATAGCGCCAGGCTGACGTTGCATCCAAAAAGTGACAGTAGTCCTGAACAAGAGCGTGATCGCATGAAAAAGTGGTTCTGGACGAGCGCAGAAGATGCAGCAGCGGATATATTGAAGGGTATTCGGAAAGGCAAAACAAGAATTAAAGTGGGTAAGGGTTCGACGATAATAGATCTGGCCAGTCGTCTGTTGCCGGTTAAATATAACGTCTTTTTATAGGCGGTAATTCACCACAGTTTGAATCAGTCTAGGTAGTTGGGATACATTGAGCGCACAGAACATATGACGATAGATGCCGGTCAATACAACATAGATAAAATCATTAGAGAATCCCCTTGGTTCTCGCATTTGCCTCAGAAGGCGCTGCAGAAGCTGGCGGTGTCGGCGCAAATTAAACGTTATGCTACTAGTGATTATCTTTATCGAGTAGGTGAAAAAAAGTCGTCGGTTTACTGCCTCCTATTCGGGCATTTGGGGATCTCCGTTAGTAGCCATCTGGGGAAAGAATTTGCGCTCACGGATCTGGATCCTCAATACTGGTTGGGTGAAGTCGCTCTAACGGGCGATCAAGCTCGTATCCAGGAAGCGCAGCTACAGACAGATGCTGATATTTTACTGATACCGCGATCGATAATGTTGACTACGGGTGAAGAATTTCTCCTGTTATACCACAATCTTTTTTACGAAAACTTACTGCGCTTTAGAAAGATTCTTGAATTGATGGCGGGGATTGCTTTTTATCCACTCCGTGCGCGGTTGGCGGGTAGCACTAAGGCTCAATTATGGCGTGCCTTGCGACTAAGGGGATCTGTTGGATGTGCACTTAAGTCAAAGTGATTTTGCTCGGCTGTGTCTAGGTTCACGGCAGCGAATAAATAAAATTTTTCGGGAGTGGACAGGGCGGGGGGTACTGAAAAGCTAAGGTGACAAATATATACTCTGTGGTATTCCCAGCCTTGAGCATGAAGTCAATGCTCAAGAGGTTGAAAACAAAACACATAATTATGAAAGCAGTTTTATAAGGGTCAGTCAAGATGGGCGCGAATATTAGCAGTAAAATAGGACTTAGCCTTTTTATATTGGCTACCTTTAGCAGTTGTGACAAGTCGCCGGAAGAACCCGCGAATAGCGGGTCAGCGGCCACTGATTTTACGATTGCTAGCAATCAGCAGTTTGCTGATAGTTTGCAACTGGATCATCAGCAGGATTTTGAAGATGCTCGGCGTGGCATGGTTGCTGAGGCTCCTAATAATTCAGTGACTGCTGCCAGTGGCGTGCAGATTTGGGATGGGGCAGCCTATGATTTTATTCAGGGTGAGGCGCCAGAAACGGTCAATCCAAGCCTATGGCGTCAGGCCAAGTTAAATAATATTCGCGGTCTATTTAAGGTCGACGAGGATATCTATCAGCTACGGGGTTTTGATCTGGCCAACAGCACCCTGATCAAGAGTGACAATGGATGGATTTTAGTGGACCCACTTACCACCATGGAAACCACAAAGTTTGCCATGGATTTTGCAGAGCTGCATCTGGGAAAAATTAATTTAACTGGCGTAATCTTTACTCACAGTCACATAGATCATTTTGGTGGCGTGTTGTCGCTGATCAATTCACAGCAGGCAGCGGCGAATAATGTGCCGATTATTGCCCCTGTTGGATTTATGGCTGAGGCCACCAGCGAAAATATTATTGCTGGCCCCGCGATGACTCGTCGCGGCAGCTATATGTTTGGTAACCTGCTCCAGCGTTCAGCCACCGGTCATGTAGATGCCGGTCTGGGCAAGCAGGTTATTTTTGGTAGTATTTCAATTCTCCAACCGACAGTAGTTGTTGATCAGCCTGAAACCAGGATGGTTGTGGATGGCGTCGAATTTGATTTTTATAATATGCCTGGCACTGAAGCGCCTGCGGAGCTGACTTTTTATCTTCCGAAGTGGAAGGCCT
>Ga0209709_10002905_pt1 | contig 14536 bp, 15 predicted proteins | sample ArcticOcean_MG_C_2_FD_187435 | JGI IMG/M metagenome (GOLD analysis project Ga0209709, IMG submission 187435) | Marine microbial communities from western Arctic Ocean - ArcticOcean_MG_CB4_136 (SPAdes) (version 2) | ecosystem: Environmental > Aquatic > Marine > Oceanic | place: Arctic Ocean... | reverse complement strand
ACCTTTTGGATTTGTTAAAGTAAATTCTTCAAATGTAACATTTTGTTGGTTGAACACTCTAAACCCACCGTTGATCGTCGTTTGATCTTTGCCTTTGCCAACAAACGTAATGTGGCTGCGGGCCACACTCGCTGTCTTTTTCAAGATACCAGCATGTTGAGATAAGCACCCTTCAATATTGTGCTCCCCCTTTTCCAACTCGACACGCAAGGGTCAATCTTGTATTCTCTTCTTCCAATGCTTTCAATCTTAGTTCGACTTCCGCATAATTTGGTGGGGGTTCTTGTGAGGAAGAGGAGTGGTTGGTCGTCTGAGGCTTGCCGGGCGGTTGGGAGACGGAGTGGATTTGAGCAAGGAAAATGCTCACTTTTGACTTTTGAAGACCCAAAGATCAAATATGAAGACACAGGCCACATCCAACAAAAGTGAGTGATTCAGCAAAAGTACCTATTTAGAGAGCTGGGGTCGAACGACTGTAGCTCCCGTTAACGGAGGGGGCATCAGGTACATGTACACTTAAATACCCCGACCTCAAGACTCAAGACTGAGAGATTTAGAGCCCTCGAGCCTCGAGACTTAAACACCTCGAGGCTTAGAGACCTCGACGATTTTCCGTGGTGTGAGGCTTTGAGTAGACACGTGGCAAAAAGTACAAAAGCCATCTTCATCACAACTCACAACAGAACCAACAGAACCCGAAGTGCAACTCGTTTTTATCTCAGACATAAGCGACGCCTCAACTGAATCGAGATCGAATCACACGGAATCGATAATTCGTCGGTTACACTCCGCGGCCTCTGTGATCGATTTGTATTTTTGCAAAATCTCACGCGGTGTTCTCCCATTTGAAGTTTGAAGTGTGTGTAGTCTCTGGCTCTGAAGGCCCTCCTCGGTATGGCAACCAAAACGAACAGTAGAACCCGTAGTGCAAGCAGTTGCTCCTCGTCGCCACCAACCAAACGCCAGAAAACAACGGCGCCACCCTTTGCTGCGTCCTTTCCACGCCGAACGCTTCTCTCCTCTTCCCGATGTGTCCATAAAATTCCCCACGACATCTGGGTGTACAAGATCTTGAACCCATTTTTGGACTTGAAAGCGTTGGCCACGGCGGGTCGCTGCAACACGTTCTTTCAGGAATACTGGGAATACGTGTTGAAGCAAAACGTGATACGAGTGCCGGAAGGATGCCCAACCATGAATCAAGCGTTAGACTTGGCCGTGGTGTTTTCAGAGAGAAACGAATGCACAAGGGAGAATCCGGTCAAAGTTGAAGTTGGCGAGGTGGAACATGCAATGGTGGGCGCTGACATTTGCGGAAATACAACGCAGTACACTGCTATTACTTGCAACAACATTACAATTGTCGGCAAAGGCAAAAGTAAAACCACATTCCGTGGGGGGTTTGATGTGAACGGCAAACAGAATGTTAAAATTCAACAACTTTCGGTCACAAATGTAGCAGGACATGGTTTGTATTGTAGAGGAGCCAGAGAGTGTTGGGCCAATGTTGAATTAACAGAATGCTGCTTTGAATCGTGCCGGGATGCTGGAATGCATGTATGTTACGGTGCAACCACTGTTACGGCAGTAAATTGTGATTTCATGAAAAATAGAAAAGAAGGGGTGGATGTAAATGGCGCCATTACAAATGTAGGCGGCGTTATAAATGTAACATTGTACGGTTGTACGACGCAACGCAATAATGATGGTTTGGCTGTGAATAATTGGGCCACTGTTACAGCAACACAATGTAAATTTATGGAGAATGTTCGAGATGGGGTTACTTGTGGTGCCAATACAAATGTAATATTGAACGATTGCAAGATACACCACAATGGATGGGAGGCTGGTTTGACCAATGGAAACAATGGTTTGGTTGCACATACTGATGCTGTCGTGGATCTTCAAGGTACAAAAAACGGACATCCATTCCAACAAAGGGTGTGGTATTTTTGCATTCGATCATGCCAAAGTCAGCATTCATTTGCCTTGCCAACACAATACAACACACGACAATGTTGGAGAGGATCGATTGCAAAGATATGGTGGTTCCATCGCCAACATCAACGCCGACGGTACCTTAAAATATGCAGAAGAAGTATATGTAGAAGACGACGACGACGATTATTAAATGTAGACTACATGAGTACATGTACATAAGATAGATAGTTTCGACGACATGTTTGATACAAAGTGTGGGGGGCGGCCTTAGAGCATAACTGGAATAAGATCAACGAGTTCCCTCAAATGCGTCACAACCCGTTGTGCACCTCGGGGTGGAAAAAAATGATGTGTCAAAACAAAAACACAATCATCATGGAGGAGTCTCCGACCGAGTCTCCGACCGAGTCTCCGACCGAGTCTCCAGATGTGAAAGAATTATTGTCTTGGCACTACTACCTGACAACATACGCGTTTTGGATTGGGTTGGTCGTCGCCACTATACATGTGACCCACCCCGACCCACCCAAAGTGATTACCGACGCGGCATTTGCCCTAACATTCGGGGTGTTAATCGTCGGCACAGGGGTATCGAGTGATTGGGGAAATAAACCGCATAACGTGTACTGTCTATCCAATTTGCTCACCCACGTGCTTCCGTTCTTGCTTGTGTTGGCAGCCCTAAAATCTAGACCCTCTACGGCGTCTCCGGTGTGGAAAATAATCGTCCTTGCCTGCATTCCATCCCTCATGTTCGACCTGACGTGCGGCGACCGGGCTAACCACATGTATCAAATATTTAGCCCTACATCTCGCAAATCCTTCATGGTGCCACTTCTCGTGTCAACCACCGTCTGTGGCGCGCTGATCCGCAGTCACGTCGTGTGAGATAACACGAGCTCCGCGTCTACCACTGCACCCCCGTGCTCACGTTGCTCCACCATTTGCCACGCCCCGTCATCTTTAACATCTTTAACATTCCCGGAACCGTTCACGGCCCACACCGCCCAACTACCGATCCACCGAGCAGTCTGGACAGTACTTTTCACCGTCGCAACGACCGCCACCGCGTCTACTACCGCGGGCAATATACTTACCGCGGCTATTGCAAACTGCATGTTTTATTGCACTCAAACATTTTTTTTTTGGAATTTGAATTTGCATTTTGCATTGTTTTTTTTGGAATTCAAGTCCAACGTTCTTTCAAATTGCAAAGTATTCGTTCAGCTCACACACCCTTTTCTCTTTTACCCTACACAAACAGACCAAGGCACCAAGCCCGACACACCAACGTACAAAGCTACACACACCGTCAACAATGCCACTGTGGTCTACCGTAACACCGTCCGAATGGGCGTACAAGCCCCCGCGCAAAGGGTCCAACGGCGCGTGGAACAGCTACATCGACACGTCGCCCAACTCGCGCACCACCCCGCGAGCCCAACTCGCCAAGTGCGTTGCTAAGTTTGGAGTCAGTGGTCCTTCGGAGCAGAATCCAAGCAGCACACGCCGCAACCTTGACCTCAGCGTCACGGACGAGGACATGATCACCTTCTTCAAGGCACTGGACCAAAGTAACTGCGTCGCCGCCGCCAAGCACAGCAAATCGACGTTCAACAAAGAGTACACCGCCGAAATGTTGTACGAGACCATTTACCTGAAAACCATCAAAGACGAAGACAAGCGCTACGAGCCCTTGCTCCGCACCAAAGTCGTGGTCGGTGGCGACGCTCGCAACCAGACAAAAATCTACGTGGTCACCGGGACCGATGCCGACGGCAACGATGTCTACGAAGACGGCACGTTCGAAGACATTACCAAATACTCGCACGTCGTGCCCATTGTCGATTTTCGCGGCCTTTGGTTCGCCAGTCGCCAGTTTGGAATGACCGTCGTCGTCAAAACACTTCTCGTATGGCCATCCCCCAAAGAAGAAGAGCCGCAGTTTGAGGGGTTGAGCATCAAGAAAAGATCCGCCACGTCCATGGGGGGTCTTGCCGCGACCAAGAAACCACGCACAATGGTCGAGGGTGAACCCTCGGCGTCGTCTACCACCACGAACGGCGTGTCGGTCACAATCACCCGCGACGAAACGGGGGAGGACGACGTCATGTAAATGTCCGGTAGATACTTCATAAACCAAACACACAAAACTGTATTTTTTTTTTCTAATGCCTGTTCAAACAAAAAACAAATTGCTGCAATGGCCTGCTCCAACACTCAAATAATTCTTGGCATCCTCGCTGCCGTACTTATCTTTGGCATCGTGGCCACTTGCATGTCTCCATCCAAGACGGCATCCAAACCCGCGGTGTCTCTCGTCAACGAGAAGCCAGCGACGAACTTGGCCGAGATCCCAGAAGGAAGCAAGCACGACAACTTTTTCGGCAACGGGCTCGGTTACATGTCCCAGATGAAAACAAACGAGATAGAACAGCAGTACATGTCTTTTATGTCTCGGTCCACAGGAGGCGGGTACCATTTCATGAATCCAGCACAGATCGCGGCGGAGATTGGACGTATCACCGACGACCGCATTACCGTGGGCACCGAGATTCAAAAGAAGGAACGTCCCTCGTTCAAACGCGGAATCGGATACATCAACAACGCGGTCGACGAAACAAACGTCAAGAACGTGACCTCTCTCAAGTCGTCGAAATAAGTGCACACGAAAGGTTGAAGGATTACGCGCGAACCGAGGTTTGAGGGTGTGTTCACGAGATGTGTTCACGAGATGTGTTCACGAGGTGTGTGTTCACGAGGTGTGTGTTCACGAGGTGTGTGTTTACGAGGTGTTTGTTCACGAGGTGTGTGTTCACGAGGTGTGTTCACGGCGTGGATTTTTTTTTGACGCGCTAACGGCAAACGGGCATGCAATCTTCTTTTTCGCACCTCATCAATCGGGATCAATCCTCCAAATCAACACTGGACCCGACACGCTCTCAGACCCAACGTACGAAGCGACAGGTCGACGAAAAAATAGATGCCGTGCTCTACGTATGGGGGGGCGAGGAGCCCTCGTCGTCAAACGCCATCGACGTGGCCAACCAAAGCGGAGCCATCGACTTCATGTCCATCGTGGATGTGCGCGACCTGCGCTTCTCCGAAATCCCGGAATGGCTACAGGGAGTGCCGACGGTGCTGACTGTGCAAGATCAAATGATGTACAAAGGCACGACCGCACTCGAATTCATGAGCGATATGATGCAGCACTCTCACATGTATCGAAACACAGCCAAAATGCAACCGGAAGTGCAACCGGAAGTGCAACAAATGCAGCAAGGAACGCAGGAAGGCACGCAACAGAATTTCCGCGCGGCGCAGCACGCGCAGCAGGATCGCGGCGCAACACAACAGGACCCTCGCATGATGCAGCGGGATCCTCGCATGATGCAGCGGGATCCTCGCATGATGCAGCAAGCCCCGATGCCCATGCAGCAAATAGAAGGCATCGGGAAGATACCACACCGACAAACTGCCATGATGCGAGGCGCGGACGAGCGCATGTCGCAACAGCCGCAACAACAACAACCAATGATGCAAAACATGGGCGACGACACAAAAGTCAGTGCAAACGAAATGCAAGTGGAAATCGAACAAATTTTAGCACGGCGGGAACAAATGATGAACGAAGCGGCCAACCAAAATCAACCGCGAACACCTTTGCCAACAGCCAATGTGAACGACGACTAAATTTCCAATTCATTTTTTTCCCCGGTCGGACTCAATTTCATTTTGGAAGAGCAACCTGACTAAAATATTTTGGCCCCCCGAAATTTTTTTTTAGAACCTTGTCAATTCGTGACGAATAATCATTTTTTGGACCGTGTGTGATTTTGTAATTTTGAAAAAAAATTTCTGAAAATATGGATTTTCCTCGGATCCACTGCCAAACATCTCACGCGTCAAAAACCATTTTCAAAGTATTTTCATAAATCATTTTTTCAAGAGTTGACAAGTGAACGGTAGGAACCGAGACACCGATAGTGCAAACAACATTGTGACCACAACATCAAAAAGAAAAGATAGAAAAAGAAGGGTTGACACGGGAAAACAACGAAAGATCCGAGCTACCTGTCCGAGAAGACTGAGTTTGAGTGGAAGAATCACACGGGTCAAAAATACTATTTTTTTTAAGTTTACGTTTCGATAAGGAGAGTTAATGTTTCGGTGCATCGAATGCTGTCAGGATACGGTTGGGCTTCGCCTCCGAAGAGGAAGCGGAGCTGTTCTTCCGGGAACATACGTACGTCCTGTGTTCTCGGCGCTGGTTGCGAAAGGAGAAGGTGAGGAGGAAGGCGTGTGTGTAACAAGCGTGGGAATTTCTCGAAAAAACATCATGTTGGACGCGGTGGCCTTGCCTCTTCCCGATGGAAATTTTTTTGTGACTCGCGGTTCTCTTGTTCGCGAACACTACCCGAGCCTGATCGGTGTAGTGGCCCAATTCTTCGCAGAAGTGCCGCACACGAACGTACCGGTCATACCCATTTTGGTTATGGAAACCGGTGTGGATTGCCTTCAACCAGACACGGAAAAATGTTTGCAGTTTCGAGATAACCATGTGCTAGGGCAACAGTGTGTGGGTGCAGCGAACGAAAGTCCTTGGCTGTACGCGCAAACACTGACGGAGTGCACGGAAATGTTTGTCATGTCGAATCGGGTGTTTTGCAACGGAGGCGCAGTGCACTGGCAGTCCTACCTCGACTGTGGGTACGTGGTTACCGCGTCAATCGCAACTCCTAAATGCCGTGTCCGTGCGCAAAGTTTGTTGCAGTCCGGAAATGTTGTAGTCGGCGCACACCCGTCGGGACAACCGTGCATATTTTGCAAACACAGCAATACGTGGTTTGTCCCGGAGGCGGGTATTGGCGGGCCAGCGGCAACAACTTCCAACATTGACTTTACGCCGTCCAATATTTTTTTCGGGCGTGGCGGTTCTCCACTGGCTTTCTGTAGCCGTGACCGTGTGGATGTCGGCGGCCATACGTTGCTTCAAACACTGTCGCAGTTCACGTCCGACGGTGGCGATACGATCGCCGCTCTCGGACCAGACTATTTGATTCTGTTGCGGCAGAGCGTTGTGGCAACGGTCACCGTTCGCGGACCGACCGCTGTGGCTCTTGGTCTGGGCATGCTCGTATGCGCGAAATGGTTCAACGGTGAGGCAACCGTGGCGTGTTGCGGATTGAACGACATTAATTGGGTTGGCTACGGTGCGACGGTGCAAGCGTCCATGCGTGGCAGCAATCTCAAACACCCGGACGCGTTGAAAGTGGTTTCCGTTGGCAATCGGCACATTTGGGCGCTTTCTGTGGTGGGACCAACCACCGTGTTATGCGGTGGAAATGACTGGGTCGTCGCGTGCGTCGATTTTGCATCGTCACAGACCCTCTGGACCGTGCGGGTGGGCAATGCCGTTCTGCACATATCTCCGGTCATGAACAACGGTGTCGCAGTAATTGTCACCGTCGACGAAATGCGGTGGTTGCACACGCAAACGCAAGAAACACACTCCATGCCGTACTCGAACACGTTGATTCCCGGACTGTGTCTGGAAAATGGGCGATTCAAGCAAGACGCGGTTGGTAGTTGCTGTTCGCTTTGCGGGCAACTCTACCCCCAAGGCCACGTCGGTGGTTACTGCATGAACGCGTCGGGCAGTAATTTCTGCGTGCTTGAACTGCCTCGCATTTTAGGAGTGTACGGTGGTAAGAAGGTTCGTATACCTGCACCCGCCGACCAGCACACCAATGCAAATAAACCGTGTGTTTGTGGTAGTTCGAATACGTACGCGCGTTGCTGCGGAAAGAGACATTTGAAAGCCCCGATTGAGAGTGTAAATTGCGGGGACGACGACCACACGTATTTAGCCACGTTGACATCCGGGCCATACTTTATCCAGTCGTTGGCGGATTGGGTACATGTCGAGGGTACGACGGAACTCTTTGAGCGTTTTCCCGAGTGGAACGGTCAGAAGTACGACCCAACGGTTGGTGCTCTGCTCGTCAGTACGCGTTACGGGCTCGGCAAGGTCAACGACTCCCAGTTCCACGCTACACCGGACCAGAGCGGCCTGTTGCGCACCAAGAACCCGACCAACGTGGAGCAGGGTACAGTCATTTTGAAAAACGATCTGTCGGGCAAACTCGTGCCGTCTGGTATTATGTTTTGTTTGAAGCACGGTGCACTCGTGTCCGAACGCATTCCGCTTCGAGTGGAGTACGGTCCTAATTTTTCGTATTGAGGCAGAAAAAAAAAATAAAAAATAAAAAATAAAAAATAAAATATAAAAAAATGTATTTCTTTTGAACAAACATGAGTTTTGTAACTGTGGGAATGGTGCTCCCGGAAGCCGGTGGCGAGACGTCGTGGACCCCGGTCGGCCGCAAAGAGTACATCGAGAACATGAAGATGGGAAGGGACGTCGTGGAGTCGCAGATCGAAGCGGACGCGCACCGCATCGATCTGCAAATCCGAGAAAACGATTCGAACAGCGTGCGGGTGCACGACGGGCGCGTGTTTCACCAACTGCTGCGCAACGTGGCGCCGAACTATTGCGACGAGGCCATCGCGTGCTGTACACAAACGGTCATGGCACAGCCCATGGTTGCGCTGCACCAAATCTTGCCCGACGATTATATCGTAATGAACACGAAGGAGCCGCTGAGGGTGCGCGTGCAAGTGTTGCCGCGTCGCATCCGCGTTCGCTCGTCAAAGGTCCTCAGCATCGTACGGCAGGCCGCGGCAAACTCGTTCGTGCCCATCCGCCGAGTCCGCATCGTTGTGGAGTACGATTCCGGGATCGACGTTGTCTTTGTTGGGATCGCTTAACCCAATTTCGGTTTGCAACGCTTCGTGAACACCGATTGATACCGGTATACCGGACCAAAATAAAATGCGCCGTTATCGGGTTACTATTTGTGTGCCGCTGCGTAGTCCGGGTCGAGCACGTTGAAGGAGCAGTCCTCGGTCATGAATGCCGACCGCGCCCGCTGCTCCGCGTTGTCGCGCTTGGCTCGTTGAAACGACGCGTACAGCTTCATAAGTACAAGAAGCGCGAACGACGCGCACGCCGTCGCCGTGGCGCTCCCGCGGAAATTTTGAAAGAGAAAGACGGCGGACACGGCGACGTTGGCCACCGCGAAGACGGATGCCAACAATGCCGATTTCCAGTACCGATGGTTCCACGCGCGCAGTTTGTGCAGCACCGGCGGAGGCGCCACGTCGTCCAAATACGCGTCGGGAAACTCGGGGTCAATGTCGAGCGTACGAATCATCCAGTTCTCGCGGGCCAACTCAACGACGTACAGCGCAAACACGAACACCAGCGTGGACGAATTCATACCGAGCGTCGCAACGTTCAACGTCGACGTGTTGTTTTTCAAAGTCAGCGACTCCACTACGGAGCACTCTTCGTCCGTGTCGGGGCAGTTGTGCGCAACAAACACGCACAGAAGTGTCCCCATCGAAACTTTGTACACTTCGAGTACGAAAGCGGCCGTCACACGGCAGCGCTCTTTGTTGTCGTTGTCGGAACAGCAATCGCACATGGGGTGTGGGTGCGCGTGTGTTTTTTTTTTCGAGGGGCGACAAAAAAAAACTTTACAAATCGCAGGCGTGTGTATATTGCATTTAAAAAACTTTTTCGTTACTCGTATGCGTCGTGTAGGGACAACACGAACTTGCAACCACTCGAGGACTGTCTTTTCCCGTTTTTAGTTCTTCCCCATTTGCCGGTCACAGTGTGTTATTGTTCTCGTTCGGTCCCGAATATTTTAATTTCAACACAAGGAATACAAAAGCAAAAAAATGGCGTCCTCTAGACCAATTCTGTTTTCCAAAACACAACCGTGCGACTTTGAGGTGCACGTGCCGCGCGCCAACGCGGCGTCCAGAAAGGATTCCATGTCCGCCTTTGCTGTGAAGAAGACGCACGTCCAGTTGGGCGCAAACTGCACTGATCCACGTAATATGGGTTGCGTCTTTGAAAAACTCGTCTCGGCTGGCTCCACGAAGGCGGTTGCCATACGACTGGTCGACGCGGATCTGCAATCTTGGTTTTGCGACTACGAGGCGAGCATGGTTGCCATGCTGCACCGCAATTGCGTCGAATGGTTCGGCAAAGAAATGGACCTGTCGCAAGCACGCCGTATGATCGCCAGCATATTGCGCAGGGACGTCGTGACGGTCAAATGCGCCAAGTACGTGGACGTGTACAAACTCGACGAAAACCAAGACTGTTCCAGAATGGAACTGACCGACGTACTTGCAAACAGTCTGTGCATCCCGATCGTCCAATTCGACGGGCTTTTCATTGCGAAACACCATTTTTCGTGCAGCTTTACGGTGACGGCTATGCTCGTCGGCGACGTGCAGAGCACGCGCGAAGAGGCGTTTTCGCAATTCGTGCAAGAAGAAGAGCGGGATTTGGACGACCCACAAACCTATTTGTCCGACGAGGCGTCTGGGCATAGTTTCGATACAATGAAACACGACGAGTACATGTCCGCTTTCGATGTGTAGACGGTAACAAATTTTAGTAACAAATTTTAATTATTTTTTTTTAAAAAGTAAACAACACAAACCAAATGCGGCAGGTATTCTTTCGAATGCCGACGGGCAACCACGTCACAATTGACATCGACGATCCCAACAGAATGACCCTGATTGACGCGCAGCGCGCCTTGTACAAACGCACGAATTTACCGACGACAAGACAGCGCCTGATCTACAACGGTCGACATATCATGGACCGACACAAAACGTTTTTCACAATGGGGTGGCCTCACGGGGTGACCGTGCACGTGCACGTACGCTGGCATGGCGTGGGTTGTGGTTGCGACTGGTGCACCCACAATACCCTGTTGCGCGACGGGAAGCGCATCTTCAGCGGTGGTCTGCCACGATCAAACAATCTCTTGTGGTAGGATGTTGTCGCGTATTGTGCGTAGCGTGCGGCGAATCGTCAAAATGTGATTCGCCGCGATCTTGTCTGGACGGGGTCCGATGATGCTCCATTTACTTGCCTCGCCGTGGGTCGCGCCGTGGGTCGCGCCGTGGGTCGCGCCGTGGGTCGGTGGTGCTGGAGGTCCAATTTCGTATATCATGTTGGAAATTAGTGGCGTGTCGGGGGTGGGTGGCACCATGGAAACCGTACCCACGGACATGGTCGGTGAAACAGGCTGACCAGCATCCCCGACCGCCCGAAACTCTGAGCCGTTGTACCACATTAGATCGATGGTGCACTTGGACGCCGGTTTCCACTTAAACATGTTTTCGTGTCGGCCTGTGCGCACCACTTCGTCCTCGGGCATGAGAATAAGTCCGTCGGCCGGACCAGCAGGGTTTTCAAACACACTCATGCAGTGATCCACCGAGAAGAATCGCTTGACACGGCAGGTCAAAAATGGCTGCAGTGCCTCGCAACAACTTCGAGCAACGCGGAGACGGTCCTGAAAAGATGTCAGGCCTTTGGTGTCGTACCCACCGGCTGCCACGCAATCAAATATGACAAATGAACCGTCGTGCATCAGCTCACCGTCGAGCAACGTCCCGTTGCACAACTCTATCGACTGTGGCTCGGCCTCGGCGTGGAAATGCGCAGAACCTTTTATCTTACCCGTCGGCCTCGCGACCACGGTTAGGGCACGGGAACGATTCACAAACACAATATATGAATCTTCGTGTGCGATTTCAGGAAACCCGACCAGTAACATCATGCGCTCCCCGTCGTTTTTCTCGGCAACAACGTGCGTGTTCAATAAGTTTCCCAGATGTTTTCTCTCTAAGCTGACGGGGGTCGGGGCAATAAAGTGTTTTGCGTGCACAGGGCGTGCCCACAGTGAGTTGTAGAGAGACTGAGCGTCTCGCTCAAGCGAGGGGGGTAGGTGGGCACACTGACGTTTCTTCATGGTGTGAGTGCGTGCATTTCGAATGTGGTGTTTAATTTAAAAAAAACAACAATATTTTTAGAGATACTTTCGGACATTATTAAAAGGTGGTAAAACCTGAAATTATTCTGGTGGTAAAACTTAGACTTTTCAGTCAGTTATACTCACGCGTCAAAACAAAAATAATTGAGAAATTCTGGAAATAATACCCACGCGTCAAAACAAACTAATTTAGAAAATCTGATTAGAAAATCTGAAAGTATTACCACCGTCTTGTCATCGTGTCATGTCCTTGTCTTTCGTGACCCTGTGTAACCAATGTAGGGGACGCCTTACGACGGTGGAAGCCGGTTTTGAGGGTGAGTGTGGATGGCAGGACGTTTTTGGCCAGCCCTTCATCGTTGTCCCAGAGGGGGTGTGGAAAATGCACACCAAGCAGGAGAAAAAACGTGCAAAGGATAGGATGGTAGATGCTATTTTAAAGGAAATGCCAGAGACTAAAGAGGCTCGCGCCACTGCTGAAAGGATGGCGAGTTGCTTCATGCGGTTTACAACTGTACCGAGGGACTATACACCAGAGGCGATGAAACAGTTCATGGTCCAATTTCTTAAAAACAGTGTGGATTTCGAACGACAACGTGCAGACCTGATGGTGTTCAGTGAACGGGAGTACGGGGAAAAGGTTGAACAGTACAAGGCAGAGGGGCAGGTACCTCGCATTCCAATCAAGTTCGACAACGACAATACGTTACACTTTCGTTCGGGGACCACCAAACAGGCAAGAGCCGGCACCGTGTACGACTTGTACGACATGGTTCACCCAACGAACCCCGGGGACCAGATTCAGGGTTTCGTGGGAGGATTCTGTATTCAACGCCACGTGATGCGTTTTTGGTGGTACGCACGGGTCGAATACGCTAGATATGTCAGAGACACGGAGGACTTTCACCGTCTGTGTGTGGATCAAGAGTTGTTTGACGGCCTTGTTCAACATGGTTTTTACAGCTTTGAAATACGCCACACGATGCGAACCAGTGCTTCTCTCATGCGTTCACGGTTTCTCTCGTTCGACACCGACGAATATCCGACAAGTCAGGAAGACAGCTCCACCCTTCCCACACCCAAGCGACCGGAGAAAAAACGGCGTATTACACAAACAAACACAAAAAAAAAATAATTTTTATGTATAGGTATACCCATTCACACCCATTTACTGAAATCCTAAGAGATCAAGAGATTTTTGAGACTCTTGTGTGACTTTGTTTGTGTTTTGCTTGTAAACATTGACAGTGTCATTTAACATTGTCTAAATCTCACGCATCAAATGCATATTTAGAACCTTGTCAATTCGGTACGAATAACCACTTTTTGGAGCCAAGTGATTTTGTGTTTTTTTTTCTAAAAATATTGAAATTTGAAATGAATTTGTGAAAGTCCAGAAATATTTTTTTTTTTCTCGTGCAAACAAAAAAAAGAAGAAGAAAATGAGTTGTTATGCGTTGGACGATGTGGACGCGATCCGCTCCCAGTTCGAGCGAGACGGTGTTGTGTGCCTTCGAGACGCCTTTGCCAACCACTCGGACATGCAGCGCGCGGCGACCCAGACACAGGTATTTGCCGACGCACGTGTGCCGTCCAGAAAATCACGGTGTCTGTCCGACGAGCACGCAATCGCGCAAGGTGTTTACACGGACCCGCGAGTGAACGGGATTTTTGAAGATTTGCACGGCTACCCGCTAGCGCGGTCCGCACACTTTCCCACAGAGTACCGCACCTACCCACCACGGAGCGCGGGCATGCACGCCCATTCCGACCTTCCCATGTTCTCTCCCCCGCAGACGGAGCTCGTGTACACCGTGCGCAACAGCGACGACGCTACGCGATTTCGGTGGTGGGGGGCGGACGGAGAAATGCACGTGATCCGGCCCGAACCCAACGACCTCGTCATGGTGCGGGCGTCCGGCGCGCTGCACGACGTGACGCCCCTCGCGAACGGGACGCGCTCTATCGTGAAATTTGTGGCGCACGCACCCGACGCCATGCCGGACGAGGAGACCCTTGACGCACAGCGACGACACTGTCCGACAGCAGACGATTAGTAGCGCAGCAGCAGTTAAGTCAACAGCGCAACGTTCGCGCCGATTGTGCAGATTCTTGTGCCTCGCCTTGTGCCTCGCCTTGTGCCTCGCCTTGTGCCTCGCCTTGTGCCTCGCCTTGTGCCTCGCCTTGTGCCTCGCCTTGTGCCTCGCCTTGTTCTCCCCACGTCCAAGCAATAAATGAAGAATTTATCCGAATGTCGTCTCCCCGGCGTACTCGATGTAGACGAACCCATCTTGACCGCGGTGTTTGTTGTCCAACGAGACCATTTCCGTGTTCATGGGGGCAAGCACAGTCTTGTCTTGGGCGGTGCGAACGAACATGTACAGCGCCTCTTCGGGCTGCAACTGTTTGCCCATGCGTTTCCGGATGATTTGCATTACGGCCGACATCTTAATGTCTGAAGGGACAAGGTATTTGTGTTTGTGAATGTCGGGGATTGACTTATTGCTCACCGCGGCTCTCTCGATGATGCAGGGGATGCGGTCGGGGTATTTTTCCCGGATGCGCTTGCTTTCGGACAAGCGCTGTTCGAGTGTGAATTTAGTCGCAAAGGGCATTGCTGAGACAATTTTGTTTTTTTTACTACAGGGATTTAAAAAAAAAAA
>Ga0209709_10002903_pt1 | contig 14540 bp, 27 predicted proteins | sample ArcticOcean_MG_C_2_FD_187435 | JGI IMG/M metagenome (GOLD analysis project Ga0209709, IMG submission 187435) | Marine microbial communities from western Arctic Ocean - ArcticOcean_MG_CB4_136 (SPAdes) (version 2) | ecosystem: Environmental > Aquatic > Marine > Oceanic | place: Arctic Ocean... | reverse complement strand
GGAGTAAAGATAGAATCAATAGCAATTGTTCCTATTGGAGCATCTTCAATCTCATTCGCTTCAGCAGCAACATACCCTCTACCTTTAGCAATTGTAAATTCCATTTCAAATGTTACTTTCTTATCCAATTCGCAAATAATTTGCTCAGGATTTAACACTTGAAAGTTTGATAAGCTACTTGCTAAATCAGCAGCAGTAACTACATCACTTTTGCTCACTTTTAAAGTAGCAACTTCTGATTCAACAGTTTCAATTTGTTGTTTAAATCTTACTTGTTTAAGGTTTAAGATAATTTCAGTAACATCTTGTACAACACCTTCAACAGTAGTAAATTCATGATCAACACCTGTAATTCTGATTAATGTAATAGCATAACCTTCTAAAGAAGATAATAAAACTCTTCTTAACGCATTACCCACAGTTAAACCATAACCTGGCTCTAACGGACGGAACTCAAAGTTTCCTTGGTTAGCTGCTTCATTAATCATTACTACCTCATCTGGCTTTTGAAAATCTAAGATTGGCATATTTTTTATTTTTTAATTATTCTTATTTAGAGTACAATTCAACAATTAACTGCTCCTTGATGTTTTCAGGAATTTGAATTCTTTCAGGTGCAGCAACAACTTTACCTAATTGAGTTTCTCCATTCCATTCTAACCATTCCATTTGATTAGGACTAGCAGTAATTGAATTTGTTATTGTTTCTAATGATTTTGAACGTGCACGTACTGAAACAATATCACCTACTTTTAAAGCATAAGAAGGAATGTTTACATTGTTTCCATTCACAGTAATATGTTTGTGAGTAACTAACTGACGAGCACCTCTTCTTGTTGGTGAAATTCCTAAACGGTATACAACATTATCCAAACGTAATTCACACATTTGTAATAAATTTTCACCTGTAACTCCTTTTCTTCTAAGTGCTTCCTTAAATAAGTTAGAGAATTGTTTCTCTAAAATACCATAAGTAAACTTAGCTTTTTGTTTTTCCATTAACTGCACGCCATATTCGGATTGTTTACCTCTCCTTCTTTGGTTACCGTGCTGTCCTGGTCCGTAAGCTTTTTTAGCTAATGCCTTGTCTGGGCCAAAAATTGGTTCTCCAAATCTTCTTGCAATTCTTGATGTTGGGCCTGTATATCTTGCCATGTCTTTATCTTAATTATAAATATATTAAACTCTTCTCTTTTTCGGTGGACGACATCCATTGTGTGGCAATGGAGTAACATCTACAATCTCAGTAACAATGATACCAGAATTATGAATTGTTCTGATAGCAGATTCTCTACCTTGACCAGGTCCCTTAACATAAACCTTTACTCTTTTTAACCCTTTATCAAGAGCTACTTTTGAGCAGTCCTCAGCAGCCATCTGTGCAGCATAAGGAGTATTCTTTTTGGATCCTCTGAATCCCATCTTACCAGCTGAAGACCAAGAAATAACTTGTCCTCCTTTATTAGTAAGTGAAATAATAATGTTGTTAAAAGTTGCCTGAATGTGCGCTTGCCCTTCAGCTTCAACTCTTACTGTGTTCTTTTTTGTTGTTTTAGCCATAATTATCTATTATTTCTTTTTATTAGCAACAGTTTTTCTTTTCCCTTTTCTGGTTCTAGAATTGTTTTTTGTTCTTTGCCCTCTTAAAGGAAGTCCCATTCTGTGACGAATACCTCTGTAACAACCAATATCCATTAATCGCTTAATGTTCATTTTTGTTTCAGCTCTTAATTCACCTTCAACAGTAAATTTCTCTCCAATGATATCTCTAATTGCATTAGTTTGCTCATCAGTCCAATCTTGAACTTTAATGTCATGAGAAACATTTGCTTCATCTAAAATTGTTACTGCAAAAGTTGAACCAATTCCGTAAATATAAGTTAAACCAATAACTCCTCTTTTGTTTTTTGGTAAATCAATACCTTTAATTCTTGCCATTGTTTAACCTTGTCTTTGTTTATACCTTGGGTTCTTCTTATTAATTACATAAACTCGTCCTTTTCTTTTGACGATCTTGCAATCTTCACTTCTTTTTTTTACTGATGCTCGTACTTTCATTTTAAATTATTTTATTAGTACCTATATGTTATTCTTCCTTTTGTCAAATCGTATGGTGACATTTCCATCTTTACTTTATCACCTGGCAACAATTTAATATAAAACTTTCTCATTTTACCTGAAATATGTGCGACTACAATATGCCCATTTTCCAATTCTACACGAAACATAGCATTTGACAATGCTTGTGTTATCGTTCCATCCAATTCTATGTTAGCTTGTTTAGCCATTTATCTTTTTCTCTATTTCTTCAAAACTTGATAATATTTCTGCTTTTCCTTTTCGAACTACAATTGTGTGTTCAAAATGTGCAGATGGTTTATTATCAACAGTTGTTATTGTCCATCCATCATTATGTTGCAAAATCCGCCTAGTTCCCATATTAATCATTGGCTCAATAGCAATAACTAATCCTTCTTTAAGCATAACCCCTCTTCCTCTTCTTCCGTAATTAGGTACTTCTGGCGACTCATGTAAATTTTCCCCTACACCATGTCCTACTAATTCTCTAACCACACCATATCCAAAGCTTTCAGCATGTTGCTGTATGGCATAACCAATATCACCAATTCTATTTCCGGGTACTGCTTGTTCAATTCCTTTATAAAGTGACTCTTTAGTTACTTTAAGTAATTGTTTTGTTTCAGCATCTACCTCACCAACTTCATAGGTAAAAGCAGAATCACCATAATAGCCATTCATCACTACTCCACAATCCACCGATAAAATTTCGCTATCTTCAAGAACTCTATCATTTGGGATACCATGTACCACCTGATCATTTGGTGACATACATAAGGTATTAGGAAAGCCTCCATAACCTTTAAAAGCTGGAACTCCTCCGTTATCCCTGATAAACTCTTCAGCAATTTTATCTAATGCTAGGGTAGTTATCCCTGGTTTTATCAGCCCTGCTATCTCAGCATGGGTTCTTGCAACAAGTAAAGAACTTTTTCTTACTAACTCTATCTCTTCTTCCGTCTTATAATTAATCATAACTAATTATGATTACATCATACTTCCAGAAGACTTACCTTTAATTCTTCCTGAGTCCATTAACCCATCATAATGACGCATTAACAAATGACTCTCAATTTGCTGAAGGGTATCTAAAATAACCCCAACTAAAATTAACAATGAAGTACCACCATAAAATTGTGCGAACTGCATGTTAATTCCTCCTGCCATTGCAAATGCTGGCAAAATAGCTACTAAACCTAAGAATAAAGATCCTGGCAATGTAATTCTTGACATTACAGCATCTAAATAATCAGCAGTAGATCTTCCTGGTTTTACACCAGGAATAAATCCTCCATTCTTTTTCATATCATCAGCCATTTGATTAGGATTAACCGTCATAGCTGTATAAAAATAAGTAAATAATACAATCATTACAAAGAACATTAGATTGTACCAGAACCCTCCAAAATCAGTAAGTACTGCAGCAACACCTTGTAAGCTTTCATTTTCAGAAAAACCAACTAATGTAATAGGGACAAACATAATTGCTTGCGCAAAGATAATTGGCATTACTCCTGCTGCATTCACTTTTAAAGGAATGAATTGTCTTACTCCTCCGTATTGTTTATTTCCAACTACTCTTTTAGCATACTGAACAGGAATTCTTCTTGTCCCTTGAACCAAAAGGATCGTTACTAAAATTACAAATAATAAAGCTAGCATTTCGACTAAAAAGATAACTAAACCACCACCTGCTGAACCTAAGGAAGAAACAAATTCTTGCATTAATGATTGTGGTAGACCTGCAATAATACCAATCATAATTAATAATGAGATTCCATTACCAATACCTCTATCCGTAATTTTTTCACCTAACCACATTACAAACATAGTACCCGTTACCAATATAATAATTGATGATAACCAAAATCCTCCTGCAGGTAATAAGAAAGCTGTTTCAGGTAATGTTGCTTTTAAGTTAGCAATATAACCAGGTGCTTGTCCTGCAGTGATTAAGATAGTTAGGTATCTTGTAATATTATTAATTTTTCTTCTTCCACTCTCACCCTCTTTTTGTAATTTTTGGAAATATGGTACAGCCATTCCCATTAATTGAATAACAATAGAAGCAGAGATATAAGGCATAATACCCAAAGCGAAAATTGACGCTTGTGAGAATGCACCCCCAGTAAACATATTTAATAGTCCCAATAAACCATCAGAAGTCTGATCTTGTAAGGCAGCAAGCTGTGCAGGATCAACACCAGGAATTACAACAAAACAACCTAATCTATAAATAGCTAGAATTCCTAATGTAGTTAAGATTCGATTTCTCAAATCTTCAATATTCCAAATATTCTTTATTGTATCTATTAATTTTCTCATCTTACTTTTCTATAACAGTTGCAGTTCCACCAGCCTTTTCAATTGCTGCCTTTGCAGTTCCAGAAAATGCATTAACAGTAATATCTAACTTAGCTGTTAACTCACCTCTACCTAAAATTTTCACTAAATCATTCTTTTGTACAAGACCATTATCCATCAAATCTTGTTGTACAATAGTTCCCTTTAATTTCTTTGAGTCAACTAAAGCTTGGATAGTATCTAAGTTAACGCCATTGTACTCTACTCTATTTGGATTCGTAAATCCAAACTTAGGCACTCTTCTTTGTAAAGGTTGTTGTCCCCCCTCAAATCCAATTTTCTTTGAATATCCTGAACGAGATTTTTGACCATTATGTCCTCTAGTAGATGTTCCTCCTTTCTTAGACCCCTCTCCTCTACCTACTCTTTTCGTTCCTTTAATTGAACCTTTTGCAGGTTTTAAATTATGTAATTCCATATCTGATATTATTCTACTACAGTTATTAGGTGCTTAATTTTAGCAACCATTCCTAAAATTTGTGGTGTTGCATTATGCTCCACTACCGCATTCATCTTTCTTAATCCCAATGCATCTAAAGTTCTCTTTTGATCCTTTGGTCTTCCAATTCTACTTCTAACTTGTTTAATTTTAATCTTATCCATGCTAAATATATTATCCGTTAAATACTTGATCCATTGTTATCCCTCTCTGCATTGCAACTGTTCTTGCGTCTCTCAATTCTAATAAAGCTTTTAAAGTCGCTTTTACCAAGTTATGAGGATTTGAAGAACCTTTAGATTTTGCCAATACATCTTTTACACCAGCACTCTCTAATACCGCACGCATTGCACCCCCAGCTTTTACTCCTGTACCATGTGATGCAGGCTTAATTAAAACTTGAGATCCACTGAACTTAGCAGTTTGCTCATGAGGAATAGTTCCTTTATAAATAGGAATTCTTACTAAATTCTTTTTGGCAGCATCAATTCCTTTAGCAATAGCTGTAGCAACATCTTTCGATTTTCCTAAGCCAATACCAACAACACTTTTTTCATCACCAACTACAACAATAGCTGAAAATCCAAAAGTTCTACCCCCTTTAGTAACTTTTACTACTCTTTGTACTCCAACTAATCTGTCTTTCAACTCGATATCGCCAGAAATCTTTACTCTTTTATTTTGTGCTAATTTTAACATATCTAATTCTTAAAATTTTAATCCTGCTTCACGAGCTGAATCAGCCAATGCTTTAACTCTACCATGGTATAAAAACCCTCCTCTATCGAAAACTACAGTTTCAATTCCAGCTTTTTTAGCTGTTTCAGCAATTAATTTACCTACTACTGTAGCTTGTTCAGTTTTAGTTCCTTTAGCTTCTTTTGAAGATGCTGAAGCAAGTGTATTCCCATTTACATCATCAATAACTTGAGCATAAATACCCTTGTTAGACCTGAAAATTGCTAATCTTGGCCTTTCAGAAGTACCAGAAACTTTCTTTCTGATCGTATATCTTACTCTTTGTCTAGAGTCTTTTTTTGATTGTGTCATCTTATTATCTTATTTTAACTTGCAGCTGTTTTACCAGCTTTCTTTCTAACGTATTCACCAACATATCTAATTCCTTTTCCTTTGTACGGTTCAGGTTTTCTTTCTGCTCTAATTCTTGCTGCAACAGCTCCAACTAATTGTTTATCACATCCTGAAATAGTTACAGTTGGTGCTTTTCCTTTTTCAGTTTCAGCAACAACTTTAATTTCAGTTGGAATATCAAATACTATATTGTGCGAATATCCTGTTGATATATCTAAAGTATTACCTTGAGTTGTCGCTCTGTAACCTACTCCTCTAAGTTCTAATTTTTTAGAATAACCTTTAGTTACTCCTTCAATCATATTTGCAATTAAAGCTCTGTACAAACCGTGCTTTGACCTATGATCCTTATGGTCAGATTCTCTTGTGAAAGCAATCACATTATCTGCAATTGTTACCGTAATACTTGCATCAATATCTTGAGAAAGCTCACCTAATTTTCCTTTTACCGTTATAACAGTACCTTCTTGAGTTACAGTAACTCCTTCGGTAATTGTTATTGGGTTTTTTCCTATTCTTGACATTTCTTTATCTTATTAATATACGTGACAAATAACTTCCCCACCAACATTTAAATTTCTTGCTTCTTTATCAGTAATAACACCTTTTGAAGTAGAAAGAATAGCAATACCTAAACCATTAATTACTCTTGGTAATGTTTTAGAATCAGCATACTTTCTAAGTCCTGGCTTACTTATTCTTGTTATTTTTTTAATTGCTGGTAACTTTGTTTGCATATTGTATTTCAATGCAACTTTAATATTACCTTGATTATTTTCTGTTTCTTCAAATTTAAAGTTAAGGATATAACCTTTCTCATGAAGAATTTTCGTAATCGCTTTTTTCATATTAGACGCAGGAATTTCAACAACTTTGTGTCCTGCCATCTGAGCATTTCTAACTCTAGTTAAATAATCTGCTATTGGATCTGTAAACATCTTTTCTTATTCTTTATTAAATTACCAACTTGCTTTTTTCACCCCTGGAATTAATCCAAAGTTTGCCATTTCTCTAAACATAACACGAGAGATACCAAATTGTCTCATGTACCCTTTTGGTCTACCTGTAAGTTTGCATCTATTATGCAAACGCACTGGAGATGCATCTTTAGGTAATTTTTGTAATCCTTCATAATCACCTGCAGCTTTTAAAGCAGCTCTTTTTTCAGCATACTTTGCAACACATTTTGCTCTTTTAACTTCACGAGCTTTCATTGATTCTTTTGCCATAAATTATTTGATTTCTGAATTAGCAGCCTCAGCCGACCCTTCATTATTATCTTTATTTTCTTCTAAATCTGTATCTTCTTTGTCTCGTTCTTCTTGAGAAAGTCCAGATCTTCTATCTGCTTCTTTTTTCTCTTCTTCTTCTGATGCTTCAGCTTTTGCAGTTTCTTCTGCTTCTCTTCTTTCTTCTTTTCTTACTTTCTCTAGCTGCTCTTCTCTTGCTTTTTCAACAGCATCATTCTTTTTAAATGGCAATCCTAATTCCTTGAATAGTGCTAAAGCATCATCATCTGAATTAGTATCCGTAACAAAAGTTATATCCATACCTGTTATTTTGTTAATCTTATCAATACTGATCTCAGGGAAAGCAATTTGTTCTTTAATACCCATAGTATAATTACCTCTTCCATCAAAACCTTTATCAGAAAGTCCATTAAAATCACGAACCCTTGGTAATGTAGAAGTAACAAATCTATCTAAGAATTCATACATTTGATTCCCTCTTAAAGTTACTCTTACACCTACAGGCATCCCTTTTCTTAACTTAAAGTTAGAAATATCTTTAGTTGATTTAGTAAGCACAGATTTCTGACCTGTAATCATAGTCATCTCATTTTGTGCTGCTTCAATTTGTTTTTTATCAGATGCTGCACTCCCAATACCTTGGTTAAGACAAATCTTAACAAGTTTTGGTACTTCCATTACTGATTTATAGTTCCCTTTAAGGTTGTTTACAACCTCAGTTTGGTACTTTTGCTTTAATCTTGGTGTGTATTCCATTATTTAATTACTTCTCCTGAGTTTTTAGAATATCTAACTATTTTACCTGACTTCTCATCCAATTTTCTACCTATTTTAGTAGCTTCTCCTGATTTAGGATCAATCAATACTAAGTTAGAAATATGAATCTTAGCCTCTTGCTTTACGATTCCTCCTTGAGGATTAGCAGCATTTGGTTTTGTATGCTTTGATGCTAAATTAGCACCTTCAACCATTGCTCTGTTTTCCGTAGGATATACTTTAATAACTTTACCCGTTACTCCTTTAGAGTTTCCAGTAGTTACTATAACTGTATCGTTCTTTTTTATCTTAATTTTTGCCATTTTCCTTTAGTTTATAACACCTCTGGTGCTAATGAAACAACTTTCATAAAATCATTGTCACGTAATTCTCTAGCAACAGGGCCGAATACACGAGTACCTTTCATTTGTCCGTTTTCATCAATAATAACGCAAGCGTTATCACCAAAACGAATATAAGATCCATCAGGTCTTCTTACCTCTTTTCTAGTTCTTACTATAACAGCTTTTACAACCTGTCCTTTTTTAATATTTCCTGAAGGCATAGCATGTTTTACTGTACCTACAACTTTATCACCAACTGAAGCGTAACGCTTTTTTGTTCCTCCTAATACTCTAATACAAAGGATTTCTTTAGCACCGCTATTGTCAGCTACTTTTACTCTTGATTCTTGTTGTATCATTATTTAGCTCTTTCTATAATTTCTACTAGTCTCCAGTTCTTGCTTTTACTTAAAGGTCTTGTTTCCATGATTCTAACAGTATCCCCTTCATTACAAGAGTTTTCCTCATCATGAGCTACAAACTTTGAAGTTTTCTTCAAAAACTTACCATATAAAGCATGTTTTACCTTTCTTTCGATAGCAACAACAATAGATTTCTCCATTTTGCTTGAGGTAACAACACCTATTCTTTCTTTTCTTTCTTTTCTTTCCATCTTTATTATTTTGAAGTATTTCTTCTTTTTGAAAGTTCTGTCATCACTTTTGCAATCATTTTTCTTGTAAATTTGATTTGCAAAGGGTTCTCCATTGGAGAAACTGCATGACTCATTTTCATTTTAATTAACTTCTCTCTTTCAATCGCTAAAAGATCGTGAAGTTCATTTTCGGGCATATCTGTTAATACTTGTGCTTTCATCTTTAATTTTTTTGTAAATCTCTTCTGACTACAAATTTAGTTTTGATTGGTAATTTTTGTGCTGCTAAACGCAATGCTTCTTTTGCCGTCTCTATATCTACACCATCACATTCAAAAAGCATTCTTCCTGGACTTACAGTTGCTGCCCAATATTCTGGAGCTCCTTTACCCTTACCCATCCTTACCTCTGCAGGTTTTTTAGTGATTGGTTTGTCAGGGAAAATTCTAATCCAAACTTGACCTTGTCTTTTCATATGACGAGTAACTGCAATTCTGGCTGCTTCAATCTGACGAGCAGTCATCCAACATTCCTCAAGAGCTTTAATTCCGAAAGACCCAAAAGACAACTGGTGTCCTCTTTGGGCATTTCCTTTCATCTTGCCCTTTTGCATCTTTCTGAATTTTGTTTTCTTTGGTTGTAACATTTCTTAATTCTTTTCTAAGTTCTAAAAACTATCTTCTTCTATTATTTGGGTTACCTCCTCCACCTGATTTTTTCTTAGGAGCTTTGAAGTGTAACATTAAGTCACGCTTACCATAAACCTCACCTCTACAAATCCATACTTTAATTCCGATAACACCATACTGAGTATGTGCTTCAGCTAGAGAATAATCAATATCAGCTCTAAAAGTATGTAAAGGAGTTCTTCCATCTTTCATCATTTCAGAACGTGCCATCTCAGCACCATTCAATCTACCAGAGATTTGAACCTTAATTCCTTCAGCTCCCATCCTCATTGTAGATGCAATCGCCATTTTAGTAGCTCTCTTATAAGAAACTCTACCCTCAACTTGTCTTGCAATACTATCCGCAACTAAAGTAGCTTCTAGTTCAGGTCTTTTTACTTCAAAAATATTAATCTGAATATCTTTATCTGTAATTTTTTTGATTTCTTCTTTTAACGTCTCAACTTCTTGTCCTCCTTTACCAATAATGATACCAGGACGAGCCGTATGAATAGTAATAGTTACTAACTTAAGTGTTCTTTCAATCGCAATTTTAGAAACACTTCCTTTTGCTAATCTAACTCTTAAGTATTTTCTGATTTTAGCATCACCTGCTAATTTATCACCAAAATCTTTACCACCATACCAGTTTGATTCCCATCCTCTGATGATACCTAATCTATTCCCAATTGGGTTTGTCTTTTGTCCCATACTATTGTATTGTCTCTATTTGTCTACTATCTACCACTAAAGTAACATGGTTAGATCTTTTTCTAATTCTATGTGCTCTACCTTGAGGAGCTGGCTGAACTCTTTTTAACATTCTACCACCATCAACTGTAACTTCAGATACATAAAGGTTAGCTTCATCCATTCTTTGCCCTTCATTTTTAGTTTCCCAGTTTGCTAAAGCTGATAACAAAAGTTTCTCCATTCTTCCTGAAGCTTCTTTTGGATTCAACTTTAATTCCGCTAAGGCTTTATCAGCATTCATCCCTCTGATTAAGTCAGCTATCAACCTCATTTTTCTTGGTGAAGTTGGACAGTTATTCAATTTAGCAAAAGCGATTTTTTTTCTCGCCTCCTTCATTTCGTCTGCTTTTATTCTTTTTCTAGCTCCCATTTACTTATTTTTTTCTATTAGCTCCATGACCTCTAAAAGTCCTTGTTGGAGAAAACTCACCTAATTTATGTCCTACCATATTTTCAGTTACAAACACAGGAATGAATTGTCTTCCATTATGCACTGCAATTGTTTTCCCAACAAAATCAGGAGATATCATAGATGCTCTCGACCAAGTTTTGATTACTGAATTTTTTCCTGACTCATTCATTACATCAACTTTCTTCTGTAATTTGTAGTGAATAAATGGTCCTTTTTTTAACGATCTAGCCATAAATTATTTCTTTTTTCTTCTTTCAATTATATACTTATCAGAAGTTTTCTTCTTATCTCTTGTCTTAAACCCTTTAGCTGGTACACCATTTTTATTTCTTGGTAACCCTCCAGAATGCTTCCCTTCACCACCACCCATTGGATGATCAACTGGATTTTTAATTGTTGCTCTAACATTTGGTCTTCTTCCTTGCCATCTACTTCTTCCTGCTTTACCAGAAACTTGTAATTGATGTTGAGGATTAGAAACTGAACCAATAGTAGCTAAACAAGTAACTAAAATTCTTCTAATTTCTCCTGATGCTAATTTTACAGTAGCATACTTACCATCTCTTGCCATAAGTTGTGCATAAGAACCAGCACTTCTTACCATAATAGCTCCTTGACCAGGCTTTAATTCAACATTGTGAATTACAGTACCTAAAGGAATTTCACTTAAAGGTAAAGTGTTTCCTACTTTAATTGCAGCATCTTTAGCAGAAAGAACTTCCATTCCAACTTCTAAACCTGCAGGTGCAAGCATGTATCTTTTTTCACCATCAACATAATGCAATAATGCAATATTAGCTGTTCTGTTCGGATCGTATTCAATAGTAGCAACTTTAGCTGGAATACCAAATTTATTTCTTTTGAAATCAATAATTCTGTATCTCTTTTTATGACCTCCACCGATATTCTCGATAGTCATCTTACCAGTATCATTCCTACCTCCTGATCTTTTTCTCTTAGCCAATAAACTCTTCTCTGGTCTAGCTGTAGTAATTTCTTCAAAAGTAATTGCTACTTTATGTCTCTGACCTGGAGTTGTTGGGTTAAATTTTCTTAATGCCATTTCTCTAAATTAAATGTTACTATAAAAATCTATAGAATCTCCTTCAGCTAATGTTACTATCGCCTTTTTGTAAGTTGCTGTTTTTCCAACAATCATACCTGACTTAGTTCCTCTCGCTCTTTTCTTTCCTATACAAACCATAGTTCTAATTGAATCAACTGTTACATCAAACATCTGTTCAACAGCTTTTTTGATTTCAATTTTATTTGCTTTTCTGTCTACAACAAAGGCAAAACGATTATATTTCTCGCTTGCTTCTGTCATCTTTTCGGTAATTACCGGTTTTTTTATAATACTCATCACTTAAATATTAAAAATTCTTCTCTATTTCATTGATTGACGATTCCATAACCATCAATTTATTAGCGTTCATAACATCATAAGTGTTTAATTCTGAAGCTAATACCACTTTTGCCTTCTTTAAATTACGGGATGACAAAAATATATTTTTATTTGACTCAGCAAGCACTAATACCGTTTTATTATCTAGCTGATCGAAATTAGTTAAGAAATCAATATACTCTTTAGTCTTAGGAGCATCAAAAGAGAAGTCCTCTAAAATAATGATATTCTTATCTTTAGCCATGTAAGAAAGTGCCGATTTACGTGCTAAACGCTTCACTTTTTTATTTACTTTAAAGTCATATTTTCTTGGTCTTGGTCCAAATACTCTACCCCCACCTCTAAACAATGGATTTTTGATATCACCAACTCTGGCAGCACCACTTCCTTTTTGCTTCCTTAGCTTTCTCCTACTACCCTTAACATCTGATCTTTCTTTTGCTTTATGCGTTCCAGATCTTTGGGCAGCTAAGTATTGCTTTACATCTAAGTAAATAGCATGATCATTTGGTTCTACACCAAATACATCTTTACTTAAATCAACTTTCTTAGAAGTCTCTTTTCCTGTAATGTTATGTACTGCTAATTTCATTATTTCTCTATTATTATGTATGAATTATTAGCTCCAGGAACAGCTCCTTTAACTACTATCATATTTTTATCTGCTAAAACTCTTAATACTTGTAAGTTTTCAACTTTCACTCTCTCGTTACCCATTTGCCCAGCCATTCGCATTCCTTTGAATACTCTTGCTGGATAAGAAGCTGCACCAATAGAACCTGGAGCACGCAACCTGTTGTGCTGACCGTGTGTTGCATCACCAACACCTCTAAAATTATGACGCTTAACTACACCTTGAAAACCTTTACCTTTAGAAGTTCCTGTTACAGTTACAAAATCACCTTCTTCAAAAACATCAACATTTAGAACATCACCTAAAGCAACATCAGAATCTGCTGGAAATTCAACTAATTTTTTCAAAGGAGCTGAATCCGCTTTTTTGAAATGACCTAAAGCAGCTTTAGAAACTCTACTTTCTTTTTGCTCAGAAAAACCTAATTGAATAGCGCTATAACCATCAACCTCTTCAGTTTTTACTTGAGTAACCTTACACGGTCCTACTTCTAATATTGTACATGGAATATTCTTACCTTCTTCAGAGAAGATAGATGTCATTCCTACTTTTTTACCTATTAAACCTGGCATCTTTTTCTTTTTTAAATTACTTTAATTTCAACATGAACTCCACTTGGCAATTCTAACTTCATCAATGCATCAATTGTTTTTGATGAAGAACTATAGATATCCATTAATCTTTTATGGTTAGCTAATTGAAATTGTTCTCTAGCTTGCTTATTTACGTGAGGTGAACGCAATACTGTATAGATTTTCTTATGCGTTGGTAATGGAATTGGACCACTAACAATTGCTCCTGAACTTTTTACAGTCTTAACGATTCTCTCAGCTGATTGATCTACTAATGTATGATCAAACGATTTTAATTTTATTCTAACTTTCTGTGCCATAGCTATATTAATTATTCTCCTTTAATTTTTTTAATTACGTCTTCTGAAATATTTTTTGGTGCTTCAACAAAATCAAAGAATTCCATTGTTGAAGTTGCTCTTCCTGAAGTAATTGTTCTTAAATCTGTAATGTATCCGAACATTTCTGACAATGGTACTTTTGCAGTAACAACTTTTGCACCTCCTTTATCGTCCATTCCCTCAACTTGTCCTCTTCTTCTATTTAAATCTCCAATTACATCTCCCATGTTTATTTCAGGAGTAATAACAGATAATTTCATAATTGGCTCAAGAATTTTAGGGTTAGCTAGTTTACAAGCAGCTTTAAATGCAATCTTAGCACATAATTCAAATGATAATGCATCAGAATCCACATCATGGTAAGAACCATCATACAACCTTACTTTCAATGTATTCAATGGGAAACCAGCTAATACTCCATTAACCATGGCCATTTTAAATCCTTTTTCAACTGAAGGAATAAATTCCTTAGGGATATTACCCCCTTTAATCATGTTCTCAAATTGCAACCCTTCACCTTCAAAGTCAGCATCAACAGGAGATAATTCAAACTTAATATCAGCAAATTTACCTCTACCCCCTGATTGTTTTTTAAACACTTCTCTATGATCAACTGCAGTAGTAATTGACTCCTTATATGCTACCTGAGGAGCACCTTCATTACATTCTACACCAAACTCACGTTTTAATCTATCCATAATGATTTCCAAGTGTAACTCACCCATTCCTGAGATAATTGTTTGACCTGAATCTTCATCAGTTTTAACTGTAAATGTAGGATCCTCTTCCGCTAACTTGCCTAAAGAAACTCCTAATTTATCTAAATCCTTTTGAGT
>Ga0209709_10002902_pt1 | contig 14542 bp, 12 predicted proteins | sample ArcticOcean_MG_C_2_FD_187435 | JGI IMG/M metagenome (GOLD analysis project Ga0209709, IMG submission 187435) | Marine microbial communities from western Arctic Ocean - ArcticOcean_MG_CB4_136 (SPAdes) (version 2) | ecosystem: Environmental > Aquatic > Marine > Oceanic | place: Arctic Ocean... | reverse complement strand
TTGATATTATGCATTGAGTAAATTTTGAATGTGATTAATGTAGGCACCTATACGGCGAATTGGATCGTTTCCAAGATTATTCAGATGGGGCAAAATATCTCCATGGCAAACCCAATGGCTGGGTTTGTTAGTTCCCGGGAGGGTGCTGCTTCCTCCATTGCCATAGGATACACCTGGTACGCTACCATTGTAAATCGAAACGCTCGGGCGGCTGGTGATATTTTCGGTATTCATCACATATGTATGCGGCAATCCGGATGATGCGTTTGGGCAATGGATGGCAATTTGCCAGAACCCATTACTCGTTTTGCCATTTGATGGAAATTGAAGTGAAATCATATCGGTGTGTGTTGCATTCGTATGAATGCGGACTGGGCGAAGAGATGGATACTCGACCTTGAGTTCAACTAGGCGCTGACGTGGGAGTCCGCCTGCTCCGCCTGCTACCATAACCGGAATCAGTCTAAATGTGCGCCCAATCATATCTTTGGCGCGATCTTTTGAGACATCCTGCTGTTCGGCATCAACAATCATCAAATAGAATGCTGTCTTCCGTAGAAGGAAGTTGCTTTTAGCAGCCTCGAGAAGTGTTTCCCCTGGTTGTGGAACGACTTTATGGCGTATTTCATCTGGCGTGATAATTGTCAAATATGAGATCATAGGAATCTCATCAAGGTTGACTCCATCGTCCCAATCATCATCAAATTCTAATGCTGTTCCACCAGCTACTTTGGCAACACCGACATAAATAGTCGAGTCACGATGCGCGGCGGCGTTATTATTCGAAATAACAGACCCAGTTGCATCATAGATGTCAAACTGGCCTTTCGGTGCGAGTTTCAGATCTTGAACCGCTTTCTTCAGCGAACTGTTCTGAGGAATTTCAACCCGTTGTTTCTGGGATTGATCGAGGGTATTGGCTACGGTCAGGGGTATCATTGTGTTTTGCATATTTTCAGCTCCATTGAACTTAAAGTCTCATTTGTTGTTGTTTTTACGTGAATTGTGATATTCATTATTATTCGGGTTTTTTTGATTAGATTTGTTATCATTTCTCTGTTTCTTAGTTTTCGAGTTCGCCATCTTCTTCATCTCCGGGTGTTTTCAAACTATAGTGCTATCAAGGAATGTGTTTTCTATCAAATTTGATAAAGATTCCACTTCGATACGTTCTCCTGTTTGTGAACAAAATAACTTGTATGATTGGCTTTGCCGATCTCGATGTGCGAAAATGAGTTTACCTCTGAAGGAAGGTGAATCTATTGCGCTAATTCGTTTCATCCAAGAAATGTACAAAGCCTGCAGTAAAATTGTTAATCCAGTAACATATACAATACAGTATGTGTATGAGATATTTATTTTTTCTAGAATTTGGTCCACAACTTGAATATGCCCTTTGAGGTCCATCACCTCATCTACGGTATTTGGAAAAATGCTTTGAGAGATTACTTCCGAAGTCAATTCAGAATGAATTTCATGTCTTCCTTCGGTCATGGTAAATTCCATGACCTGGACTCTTGGAGAACAATTGGCTATTGATTCGGTAATAATCATGAACTCACCTTTACAATATGTTTTTTCGCCATTTTCAATGAACTGAGGTGGTTTTTCTCTTCACATAATATTTTCCAAGCTGATTTGTTTTTCTTAAATCTGCGGCTAGGCGTAGAATCATTTGGTGATTCTGATTTGATCTTGCGGTATGTTCGAGACATTGTTTCACTTCCTTCGACTAATGTAAGTTCTAAGTGTGTTCTTTTTTATCAAATTTAATACCAACTATCAGAATATCCAGGCGAGTAATTCACCAGCATACGTCAGAATGCCCACGATGATCCAAATAACCAATTCTGCAAGAAAGTGAAAGAATCCTGAAATTAATTCCATAATCCAATAAATGGCTTCAAAAATAGCACATATAAATTCATATACATAAACCAAAATACTCCAAATACCCTCTAATACGGCAATTATAAACTCATATATACTAACGAAAAGTTCCCAAATGAATACAAAAATACTCCAAATACCCTCTAATACGGCAATTATAAACTCATATATACTAACAAATATTCCCCAGATGAATACCAAAAGTTCCCAAATCGCTTCAAAAACTACAATGAGGGCGAGGATGACGAGGTAAAATACTGCAATGACAATACCTACTGCCGAGACTAAAACAAACGCCACCAAAGCAGTGCTAAACCAAGAAATTAGATTTTGAAAGAGTGGGTATTTTTTATTCTCCTGGATTTTATTCCGCTTGGCGTGCCAAGCGGCCCAGATTGCTTGTCGCTTGGATTCCTCGGCATCTTTCTTTAGTCGTTGCTTCCGTTGAGCTGACGATTCGGGAATGAATCTATTTTGGGCCTCTCGATTGCCATCAGGTTTGACTTTATTCCGAACCTTCACGGGAAAGGCATCGATAACCCCTCTACTCGGAGACTCGATGAGATCTGCAAGACTGATTCCGCCATCCATAATTTCACTTCACTATTGCTGTGTACTTTTTCAATCGTTTACGATGATGAAAATCTATCTAAATTAAGAAATTATTCTATTCTCGATGAATGTGTGCATGAAACTAGGTGGTGCCCACATTGACACCTTGGAAGAGTAATTTCAGTGAACATTATGCACTCGCGAAACGCGCTCAAATCAACTGGTGTCTTTCGACCACATCGACATACAATAACAGAAATCCATCTTCCTTGAGATTCTACTTCATCGTCAATCCAAAGCCTCATTCAGAATCCACCTTTATTGTTTTAAGTTGGGTGGGGGAACTTGGAGTTTGTGCAGACCAAAGAGCCTTTTCGAGTAGCTGTACGCCATTCATTCGTGTGATTTCGCCTTCAGAGAGATTACAGTAAACTTCGTTATAACGTGCATTCCAGTTCACAGAACCAATACTCGCATACTTTTGCCCAGTCAATCGTTGAAGGGCCGCGATGGCTTGAAGAGAACCAACAAAGGCATTGGTAATGGCCAGAGAGGATATTGGTACTTCGCCATCTTCTTGGCACGAATATACAACTTGATCACGCGCGACTGAAGGGCCATAATATTCAACCAAATTTGTATTTGAAAACTCAGTATACTGTGCAAATAATCCTATAATTCCGCCATTAACATAAGGTTGACCTTTTCGTGCTGCTATCAAATCTGCAAGAACTCTAGGTCGCATTGCATCAAGACATCCCAGAATTGCATCGGTCAGTTCAAGTTGACTTCGGATTTCTCCATCATTCAATATGTCATATTGAGAATCAAGAAGATGTTGTGAATCTCCAAGGAGGTCAGCGAGAGAAAGGCCTTCTTCATCATTCACTTCAAGAGACGATTCCAAGGGTTGAAGAAGGCCATCATGGAGTTCATAAGCGATAGAAATCTTTGCACTCGGAAGGTTTTGGCTCAACCAATCTTTAGCAGCTTCAATTTTTGGCCTGCCGATGTCTGATTTTGAAAAAATAACTTGTCGATTGAGATTGTGTTGTTCCACTTCCATGTCTTTATCAAAAACAAGCAGATGGATGTCGTCGAAATCTACGTTTTTCAATCCATTTACAATCGAATGAAGGGCCCAAGTTCCAAGACCTCCTGCGCCAACGACTGTGAGGTGTCCAGCAGGGGTGGTTTGTGGGTCGGGAAGAGTGAAACGCATTGAGGGATACATTGGATGATTGTTTTCATCTCCGCCAGTCACATGGAGCTTCTTGAGAAGTTCTTGAACAAGAGGTGTTTCGTCATCCAAGCGCATTAAAACTCGCTTATGCCCAGTTCCATCATCAACTGGACGAATATTAATGCTAGAATTAATACCCTCAAGTTGGAAATCGAGGTGTTGGATACTTCCCTTCATCGAAGGTTCATTCACTCGAACGTTGACTGAAACCGATACCTTCGGTACATCGACAGGAGTGTAACAATTTCCTCGACGGAGGATTTCACTCCATGTAAGGCATGCAGCAATGGTTGCCAAAGATGGTTCAAAAATCGGATGTGCTTTGTTCGGACATGCTGTCCCGTCCAAGAAAATACCGTCGCTACCGTATGCTACAAAAATCATTGACGCGTCTTGTTTAGATTCGATCTCAAATGGTTTGTGCGCCCAGGTGATTCCAAATTCTGAACAATTAGAGGCGCATGGAAAATCTTGTACACCGAGTTGCTCGGCGATTTGTACCATGGCTTCCTTATATGCAGATGGAGTTGATTCTTGATCCCAAAAAGTGACTTTGAGTGATTCTACTCGGACCTGGTTGACAAGACCTCTTTGTCGGCTAAATGTATCACTCATTGTACCACCCATTCTTCTTCGTTATCAAGTTCATCTTCCCAATCTTCTAATTCTTCTTCGCGTACTTGCACCGCTGCAATGGTACGGAATAGGTGGCGAGACGTTTGAAGACCCTTTTCCAAATCTTCTGTTTTCAAGCATGCTTCTGTTTTTTCATCGATGCTGCGACGAGCAGAACAATGCTTAATTTGGTCGATGAAACCTTTCAACTCTGCACCGGTAGCTTTCTCCTTCAATCGAATCGTGGCATTTATCCATTCTTGATTGGAAATGGTCGAAGGAATGTCCTCGGTTTGCTTCAAGAAGAATTTCAAGAAAAGATCATTTGCAAGGGGGCCAACCTCAATACTTTTGTTAAATCGGCCTGGGCGTAGAAAGGCCTCGTCGATCAGTTCGGCTTTATTGGTTGAAGCCATCAAATAAATTCCATCGGAGGACTTCAAGCCATCCATCATCGTCAATAGTTGAGCAACTACTGAACTAGAATGTCGATTACCTTCCGAATTATTTCGGTGGCTTCCGATTGCGTCAAACTCATCGAAAAACAGAACGACAGGTGCGAGTTCTTCTGCTCGCTGGAATATTTCACGGACAGCACGTTCACTTTCGCCAACCCACTTGGATAAGAAATCAGGGCCCGAGACGGCCATAAATTGTACATTTGCCAGACCTGCTGCAGCACGACCGAGCATCGTTTTACCAGTACCAGGTGGGCCGTGCAGGAGTACGCCCCCTGAACAAGAAAGGCCCAGCGAATCATAAACTTCAGGGTTGTTAATCGGACGTACTAGGTGGTCGACGAGTTCTGCTTTTGCACCATCATGGCCAATCACAGAGTCCATTTCGATAAGGCCCATCGCTGCCGGGCGGCGTTCTTGTGTAGCCCATGGAGTAAATTTGAGAAATGCTTCTTGAAAATCTTCATCACTAATATATAATTCTTCAAGTTCAATTTGCGATAAATTCTCCGGGCTTGTCAGCCTTTGAATTTCAAAGGTTCGGGAAATGGCTTGGACACTTGCATGACGGCAAAGATTTGCAAGATCTGCTCCCGTGCACCCTACTGTTTTCTTTGCCCATTCGGAAAGTAAAACATCCTCCAATGGCATGTTTTTCGAGTGGATTCCCAAAATACTTTCTCGGCCATCTACATCTGGATATGGAACATGAATACGCCGGTCGAAGCGCCCAGCGCGAAGCAATGCTTGATCAATTGTTTCGAGAAGGTTTGTTGAGCCAACCACCAAAACTTGACCCCGGTCATCAAAACCATCCATTTGAATGAGAAGTTCTGTGAGAATACGCTTTTCTAACTCACCGCGGCTGCTCTTTCGATCGCCGGCAATTGCATCAATTTCATCAATATAGATCACAGATGGTGCTTCTCGCTTAGCTTCTGCGAATTTTTCACGTAGTGCCTGTTCGGAAGCACCATATTGAGCGCTCACGATTTCAGGCCCGCTTATACAAATGAAATGACATTGTGCTTCACGTGCAAGAGCTCGGGCAAGAAGGGTTTTTCCAACGCCTGGAGGCCCGTAGAGAAGTATGCCGCGTGGGGGTTCTTGTCCGGATTTAGCATATACTTCGGGATGGATTAATGGCACCATTGCAATCTCCTTGATCGCTTCGATTGTCTCATCGAGACCCCCGATATCGTCAAAGGAAACTGCGGGAACTTCGATGATTGAACGGCGTGACTTTTTACCGAGAATTTGAATATCAACATCAGGTGTTAACCATCCATGTTGAGGGCGGCAGCGCGTAACTTGAAGTTCAAGTGGATCGCCATTAAGATAAACTGTGAAGTGATCATTTTTCGAAAGATAGATGTCGCGAATGGCTGCCTTGACTAGTGGAATCTCTTCGGGTTGTAGTGTGCGGGCTGTCGGCTGAAGACGAACTTTGTCAAGGGGTTGAGCCTGAAGTTCAGAAATCTCAACCCGTTCACCTTCCTGGACTTTGATATTGATTCGAATAGTGGAGCCAAGGCCGATAGAATCAAACGGGATATTTGGGTCATAACGGAGAAGGGCGACTGTTGATTTATTACCAAAGGAAACTCGAACTGGTGAACGACTGTTCAAACGGTTTCTTTCGGCAGCATCAGTATTCATGTATATGTCGTTTCCATCGGCTCCGTCGATCATTGGTGCAATGCAGGTAAGTTCGGTCATAGTAATCATTCCATCTTCTAGTTTCTTTGGGTCGGCTTTTTTTTATTAAATATGATATTTACAAGGTTCATCAAACCATGGTGGTTGAGTCGGAGAAGAGGTCTCTGTTTCACCTTCATACCATGAACCCCGGAAATTTTGACCATTCTGGGTGGGATGCATGTTTATCATCGCCATCAGAGCCATCATTGCACCAACCCAAGCGGTTGAAGTGACAATCGACGCGATTGGGCGAATTCCTTCTTCAGTACATGATATGACTTCGGTTGAACGTGCAGTTTCTTTTCCATAACGGCAAACCATGCAACCGTTTCGGCCAAATGTTTCTACAACACCATGAAGTGCTTCTGTGGCACCATTTATCATGAGGCTTCCATTGTTAATCGCTGCTTCATTCAATATTGTTCGAGCCACCATATTGTCAAGACATGCAAGATAGATACTGCTTTTCTTGAGTGCATTGTACAATTGCGAAGGCTCAAGCCCAAGGTCATCAAATTCGTCACTGTTTTCATCAAAACCCTCACAAGTAAGATGATGTGGAGTGAGATATTCAAAATAAGATTCTACCCGATTCGCCTCATTTAATTCTTGGAGTCTTTTGGTAGCTGTCAATGCTTTCATGCTACCGAGATGTTGTTCATTGTAGAGTACCTGGCGATTGAGGTTATGAAGTTCGATGATTGGATCCCCATCAACAATATGCAGCGTTCCTTCATTCATCTGCTCTGCAAGAAGGGGGGCACTCCAACTGCCGAGTCCCCCTGCGCCCAAAATTACAATTTCATGCCCGGAAATATTCCACGATGCATCCAATAAATCTGTTGGTTCGTCCCATGCAATGAAACCAATGTCTTCAGAAACTGAGAGTTGTGTTTGAGAACGTTTCATGCTCCGTGAAAGCAAATCGAAAACATTCGTATTCGGTTGTTGCGGTGGGCGATAACGAGCAAGTGTGGCAGTTCCATCGCCACTCAGTTGAACATCAACCAAAGTTCCATCAATCCCAGTAATGTGCTCTCGGACCTCTTCGAAATTGGTTGTTTCAACTCGGCACGTGACCGTAAACCATGCATCGCTGATTTTAATTTGAGATGTGCACTCTACGTCATGAAGCATTTGTTGTAGCATTGTTGCTGCAACTGCCACCCTCATAGCAGGCGTAAGAACATGTTCGGGTGAGGTTTTTGTTTGCGTAAGAAAGGTTCGGGAAATTTTCGCCCGGGGCCCATGGGCATAGCCATAGAGATCTACATCTTTCTTTGATTTTGACGGGTTCAAGCAGAGGTGATAGTCAAACTGAATTGCCATAGCATCTTCTTGGGATACAAATACCAGCTGATGTTTTGGATTCAATCGCTCCCAATCACTCCATTGCTTCGCCTCTGGAAAGGCAAGTTTCCAGAAGACTGAATCGGGTTGTTGTTGTGGTTGTAGAATTCCAATACATCCTGACTGTTGCCCGATACCTAACTGAGAAAGTAGAACAACAATATCGCTCACGCCCCCTGTACTTCCAGAAACAAGTATTTTGAGGTTAGCAACTCCTTCTTGGTCTACAAGCCCTCGTTGACGTAAAAATTTATCATTCATTTTCATCACCATCACCGTGCACTGTCGTCCAGATTTGGATTGTTCAGCACATCTGCAATGTGGTGCAAAAGAAAACCTAACTTTTCTTTTTCTGATTGACAATTGTCAAACGCTGCTGTAAAGCCTACTCCTAAGCATAAAGGACAAATCTCTTTCTGGGGCAAAAAACTAAAACGCCCCTTTGTAAAAATGTTTTCATGTAAAATGTTTTCACATTCTGGCGACAAAACAAAAACATAAGGGGTATCTGCAAAAGAACGGGAATCAACCAGAATCTGATAGTTTACTTGGCTCTGATCACTACTAGAAACAACACCTGGGACATTGACAACAAAGGCTCCGATCGTCGTACTTGAGCTATGTTCGGTAACATGATTCAGTGAGGGATAATGAGTCAATTTAAAACTATTAAACGTTGTTTTCGATAAACTAGACCCTGCGGAGACCCGGAGAGGTGCTTTGTATTCGCCCGAAGTTCCCTGGCCGGTTTGTTCGTCTCCAGTAGCGATGCGGAGGAGGTTTCCATTTCCATCATAAATTCCGTATGTTTCTTCTTGCATATGTCTCACTTCAAAGTTTGAATGTTTTGAGTTAATCTGTTTTTATTAAATTTGGCAATATTGGTGATCCTTCGGCGAACCTTCAACAATCAAGACCCGCTTATTAGCTGCATTGCGAGCGAATTTGGCAACAACCCATTGGCCTTTGTGGTCAATGGAAAGGCCTGGTTGAATGACGAAAGGAATTTTAATAGGTGAATCTGGGTGATCAATGTTGTATACTTTGGTTGAATCTCCTGTTTCTGGAAGTTTCATGAAGATATACTGTCCATCGTGATAGCGTGGGAGATTCACCAATGCTGGCGAGTTCTTCCGTGCTAGCCTAACCATAACTCCATCGCATGTTGTTCCTTTCTTTGGCAGACGCCCTGTAATCAACGCTCGTTGCCAGCCCCCAGCGGGTTGACGTACACTTCCTTTGAAGATACTCTGACCGGCTTGAACAGAAACTAGTTTCTTCAATTTACACGGAACTAATTTGTTCTTTTTCGCGCTGTTGCTGTTCTTTGGCTTGCTCTGTGGCTTGCTCTGGGGTTTGAAAGTCCTTGGAACAGGGGTAAGATCAGGACGGAAAACTGCGATTTTATTGCCAGCCACAGTTTGTATCTCACAACATCCCCAAAAACCACGAATATGATCGAGGTTTGGATGCTGATAGGGCACCCTAATACATTCTCGGCCGGTCTTGGGATTGAAAAGAAGAATGTTGTTACCTTTCAGAGGGGCGCGGGCAAACACAAGGTCACCGTCCAAGTATGGCGCATTGTTCATTCGAAAACGATAAGCGTACGAGAACCCGTTATGCTCTCGTTTGGTGACAAATACATTGGCATATTCGCCAACTTCAATGCCGGGAATGAGTAGATGCCCTCCGCTTAGGCTCTCAGAAGAAACAAAGGGGCCCTTGCCGTTTGCTTCACCCCAAATTGATTCGATATTTTTCAGCATACCCATTCTGATTTTATTAGGAGCATTTTGTATTGTTTGGTGATTGAGTGAATTTCCGCGGGCATCGATTGCATATCTCAAACTCCCATCGCGGGGTAGAAGCCCCGATTGAGTCATGGCTTCAAATACAGTAGAACTTTCATCCACAAGAACGCGTGTTGAAATGGTCTCGTTTGAACCGAGAATAAATTCAACTTCTCGGAGACCCATGGTTTAGAATTTTTTGGAGATACTGTGTGTGTGTTAAATTTAACAAAATTTGTGGGGCGCAGTGATTAAATAGGATAGAGAAGAGGAGTTAACATGCAATTATGTCTCGTTGAATTTACTAAACCAAACACTGAGACGGGATTGTTTTTTTCGGAATCCTTTGCCGATGCCATATCACAGCACAATATTGAAGAAATTGTTATTTTCCAACCGACTCTTGCCACGTGTCTACCACTTCAAGAAGAGTTGAAGTCCATGTTTCCCAAGGCACTCATTCGTCCAGAGCCACTCGAACCACTGTCCGCAGATATTCTTGTAAGTGAGATGAAACAACAGCCGTGGCAATTATTACGGCAAATACTCGCCAAGATAGATGAAGTGCAGGATTGTTTGTTTGTTTTGGGGAGAGGAGCAAGTTTGCTCCAACACTTGATGTGGTTGGCTGCGGAAATTCGTGGAAGTGAAACGATTTGCTTGGATGAACCTGGAGTAGAACTCCTCCATAGTGGGGTGTCAAAAATTAAGACCGGTATCTCAAATGCGACTTTAGGTGCATTTGCTGGGTTATATGCACAGGAAATTAATGATAACGTTCAAGGTAAGGATGGGTGGTTTAGTGCGAATGATCTTGCGGAATTCCCTGGAGCTGTTGCCTCGGGAATCAATGCTGCCACACAACTTTCAGTCAGTAAAGGATATCTGCTCAAAGAGGAGACGAAAAGTGGAAATACAGTATACAAATTATCCCTCAAAGGTTGGCCCTCTGCTCTAGAGAGTTTCTTTGCCTCAAGAGAACATAGTGATAGGGCTTTGAAAGACCTCTTGGTTTCGTTTGCCCGCCTCCCTAAGATTCAGGTTCAAGATGGTGAAACTGCACCACCACTCCTCCTGTCTTCACAGATTTCCCCCTCCCAACCTTTTGATGCCCTACTTGTGGTGCTACAGAGATACGATAATGCCGTCGAGGGGAGTCATGTCATGACACTTGACGGTGCGTGTGAATTTTTCAAAGATTCAACCTTCATTGGAGATTTAAGGGCTGCAAAGGAAATCCTACGCCAACGCTGTGCTCTTGATTCAGTACAGGCAAAGAATCACCTTGTTGTAATCAACCCGGATTACAATGACGATTTCCAACTCCGCTTTTCTAAACAACTCTTGGCTGCTCTTCTTGGCTTTGAAAAGGAACATGGACAGCATTGTTGGAATTTCGACATTACAAGTCCATTGAATCCAATTAAGGTTGCAGTGTCTGCCTTTTCGAATGCGTGTAATGCTCCAACTTCATACATTCTCAAATCTCAAGGTGAAGATGGCATTGTCATCAAAAATGTTGCACCTTCTCGGCATCCGCGTAATTCGCACAAACTATCTGTTCCAAATCGGTTTGCCCTTGATGTAATGAAAACAAATCACAAACCTGGTTATAGGAACAATCTCATCGCCCTCATGCTTTTAGAAGATTGTTTGACTAAAAATACGAGTGGTGGATTGCCATTCGACGATGTAGATGATGGGCAATTTGATGGAGTCACGTGGGCTGAAATTAAAACATTTGTCCGCGACCTAGAGAGTCCTTATGACCTCAGTAAAGGGATACTTTCGGGAAGTCAATCTCGGATGAAGCCCCTTGCAATTCAAAAATTAATCGTTAGGCACGTCCCTACTGAAGGCTCTTCAAAAATAAGATATACGCTCACAAATGAAGGTTATCTTGTCGCAAGTCAATTGTATGGGGCGATGAGAAAGGAGGAGTGGTCATGAGTGAAAAAATTACATTTACTGGCGATGATTACGAAAAGTGGGTCAATGAAGTGAGGGCCGAGGAATCATTTGTTTGCCCATTTTGTGGGCCGGCGTGCACACCAAAAAGTGATGATTGGGACCTAGAAGTTCGTGGATTTGTTAAAACCCAATCTCCAAATTCTGATGTTGGACTTATTCTTGCAGAATTTGGAATATGCGTCAATTATCATGAAAATCAAGAGGATATCTCAGTATTTGGAGTGCCTCTAATTCGTGAAAGTGAATATGAGGCAATTCTTGAGGTAGATCAAACCTCTGAAGAGGAGATGGTGGAGCTATCGATGGCCCCGAGAGGACCAAGTATTGAAACCAAATGGCGAATCAAGGGGCAAGCGGCCACCGCTTTAGGAGATTACCTGTTAGAACTCAACCCACCATATACGATTATGCCTGTTCAATCTGCTTATCAAGAGGATTATATGCCAGGAGAGAAGATTGATATCGACACTTTGGCAGAGTGGTTTGAGTGTCTTTGGCCGTTTTTAAAGGGCGGTCTTGATGCGCGAGGTGGTGGAACCAGCAAAGAAAATATACTAATCACAATATATCTTCATAAAACTGCCGAAATGCGACACATTGAACCTCTATGGGTTTTTTGGGAACGCTTTGGAATGAATTCGAGGGCGCTTGAAAGGGCCATTGAATATTTTCCGGCAGTATTGCCAGCCCATTTCCAAAGGCTTGTTGATAAGATCAAAGTTGACTACGAGCCTGAGCGTTCAACGGTTCATTCGCTAATGAGCAACTTTATTCTCCGTAAAGTTTGTGAAATTCCAGAAGGTTTAACGGAAGATTTGTTTATCTCTGAAGCTTCTAAATTCCTTCAAAAAATGAAAGATGTGACGTATGATGGGAAAATAAGTTGTTATGAATTTTTAACTTCGATGCCGATTATTGGTCCTGCGATGAATATCGGAGGGCACGCTTTTCCGAATGCGGGAATCATCGAAACACTCTGTATCTACGCTGTTCTTAAGCAAAAATCTCCACAAAACGCTGATGTTTTATTCCGAACTGTTTTCCCTATTGCTGCTACACCAATATGGAGGATGGTGCTCTCTGAACATGGAGCCAGATTTGGGAATCAGGGTATGATAAACCAACTGATAAAGCACATCAATGAAAAATCAGCGTAAATCACGAGAAGGGGTGGCGGCGTTTTTCTATGAATAAAATATATGATCATTCGGTTAGGGTGAATTTAGAATCTAGAGGTTACAAAATTAATATTGACACTATGAAATTCTATGAATTAGTGAAGAATAATTCTCGGCCTTCTACCATAGAATAGTTGGAGAAACACCCTCCAAGTGAGGATGATTGGTTGGCACCGTTAAACTTCAATTATCGCTAAATCTGCAAAAACATTACATTGTTTGGCGAATTGGCTGTGTTATGAGTCTAGAGGGAAATATCACAGATGGGCGTTACCCCATTTCATCTCTTTCGCACAATAAATGTAAATCGTTCATTAAGAGTATGCACCCAAAAAATAACGAAAGTGAATTGGTATTATTTTCTGATGGATGGATCGAAGAAGGAAGAGAAAGTGAATTTCTTAATCCAGAATCTCGTCGGATATTAAATGTTAAAGATGTAAAGTCAGTTGAATATAGTGGAGGGAAATACCGTAACAGAGCAATGTACAAATTGTTTAATGTCGTCTCATCACTATCTGCTTTTGTAATGCTTGTTTTTTCAATAGAAGTTTTTGAAGCTGCATTTATGGGCACCGATATTGGAGAAGGTTCTTTGGCAATTTATGCAACAATGATTTGGGTGTTTTTTGATTTATTCAGGGGTAAAATGGCAGAACCTAAATATATTAAATTTAATTTGAATGATGGAGGAGGTAAACAATTTTTTGGAGATTTACCCGAAGGGGGGTTGCACCGGACATCGAGTGTATTTGTTGCGATAACAGTGGGATTTTTCCTGATATTCTTTTTCGAGTGGGGAATTGAAAGGTCACCATTTATTGGTGATGTTTTTGGATATGCTATGTTAGTTTTTATTATTTGGCTTATGTTAAAATTCTTGTATGGCTTGGTTTCTGATGACGCTCCTCTTTCAGGAATTAATTCAGCAGATATTCCCGAAGGGTTAACGCACATGTATTTCGCAATAATGGCCATCCGAAGCAATACAAAGGATAACCCCTCTAATGCTACAAATGATGTGCCTATCTCTGAATTAGAGGCGATTAAGGCGCGCTTGTTAGAACATGAATTGCTTCTCTCTACAATAGCATCTTTCGATGATATCTTATCTGTTCCTTCGCCTTCTCTTGGAGCGATTGCAATTAGAGTTTCAACTGAAACAATAATGAAAAATGCGTGCGAAAGTATCGGCGTCAAATCAAAATTGAATGCTAAGAAAACCTTAATCTCTTATGTTCATCAATATAAGACAAAGGCAAAATTAGATAGTAAAATTGAGTCTTATTTAGAAAATATTAGAATGATGGGCAATCGTGCTGCGCATGATTTTAATGTCGATTGGGATGAATTCAAAGTAATCTTGAATCAGTTTTGTGAAGTCGTAAATTGGTATTCTACAATTCTTCCAAAAGAATTTGGCATCGCCAAATCAAATTGAAGGGTTTCTCCAAATCCTCATCGCTTTGTTATCATTTGATATTTAGTTGAATTTCTCATTGATCATTCTATGGAAATGGTGCACCCCTTGTTCCTTGGTTGGTGAATAACGCCCTCTATCATATGCCTTTGAGCCATAACTTTCTGCACTCTTTGGAAGCTTAGAAACCACTTTTCCAATCGCGGATTGTTGTCACAATCAAAAGAAATATGGAGGCTTTTCAAAATTCAGTGTTTTATCCACTGTAGGGTTTCCTTGTCTTTGAAATACCAAACACCACTACCAATAGGATGTTCAACCCATTCAAAATTATCCTTGATTTCACCTATGAGTGAAGGATCTGGCCCCTC
>Ga0209709_10002901_pt1 | contig 14547 bp, 12 predicted proteins | sample ArcticOcean_MG_C_2_FD_187435 | JGI IMG/M metagenome (GOLD analysis project Ga0209709, IMG submission 187435) | Marine microbial communities from western Arctic Ocean - ArcticOcean_MG_CB4_136 (SPAdes) (version 2) | ecosystem: Environmental > Aquatic > Marine > Oceanic | place: Arctic Ocean... | reverse complement strand
TGAAGAAATTAATAGTAAATTACGTTACAGTAAGGTATTGTTTATGACAGATCAGGATTTAGATGGTAGTCATATTAAAGGATTGGGTATAAATATGTTCCATTGCTTATGGGAATCCCTAGTCAAAATTGACGGATTTATAGGGTTTATGAATACACCAATCATTAAAGCTAAAAAAAACAACCAAGAATTGTTATTTTATAATGAAGGACAGTATGAAACGTGGAAACATAATGGCGATACTAATGGATATTCAATCAAATATTATAAAGGTTTGGGCACAAGCACATCTAAAGAATTTAAAGAATATTTTAGTAACAAAAAAGTCGTTGGGTTCAAATGGAACGATGATTATAGCAATGATTGTATAGATAAGGTGTTTAATAAAAAACGAGCAGATGATCGTAAGAAGTGGTTAAGTAATTATAGTAGAAAAGATTATTTAAATACAGATGACGATCTTGTGTTGTATGAGGAATTTGTAAACAAAGAAATGAAGCATTTTTCAAAATATGACAATGATAGGTCTATACCGAATCTAATAGACGGTATCAAATTGAGTCAACGTAAGATTATCTATGCCGCATTTAAAAAGAACTTGACAAAAGAAATAAAAGTAGCACAATTTAGTGGTTATGTTTCTGAAAATAGTGCATATCATCATGGTGAGGCATCATTAAATGGTGCAATTGTTGGTATGGCGCAAAATTATGTAGGTTCAAACAATATTAATTTGCTTATGCCTAACGGTCAGTTTGGTACAAGATTATCTGGCGGTAAGGACAGTGCGTCGGAAAGGTATATTTTCACAATGTTGAATCCTCTAACAAGACATATCTTTCCACATGATGACGATAATGTTTTAGATTATTTGGATGACGATGGCGAGATGGTTGAACCAGTATATTATGTTCCGATTATTCCGATGTTGTTGGTAAATGGATCAAAAGGTATAGGCACAGGTTTTAGTACTGATATTCCTAGTTATTCACCAAAGGAAATTGTTAGATATTTGCGTAGTAGGTTAAATTATGATTACGATACTACATTTGATGATATGTTATATTACGAAGGATTTAATGGAACCATTTCAAAAACGGATAATAACAAATACACTATTAAAGGTTGTTGTGAAATAATAAATGACGATGTAATGGTGGTTACAGAATTGCCTATTGGCATTTGGACGGATGATTATAAAGAATATTTAGAAAGTTTGATTAAGAATAAGGTAGTTAAAGATTTTGAAGATAATAGTACAGAAAAGGACGTAAACATCACAATTACATTTGTAAAAGGTGAATTAGTTAAGTGCGACGAGAAGAAATTAAAATTAATTACAACAAAAACAACAAGTAATATGTATGCTTTTGATGCCAATGAAAATCTAAAAAAATATGAATCACCGCAAGACATGATAGATGAATTTTACAGTAAAAGACTGGAGATTTATCATAAGCGTAAGAACAAACAATTAGAAGATGGCAATCTGAAACTAAATAAATTGACAAACAAAGCAAGATATATCAAATGTTTGTTGGATGACAAGATTGATTTAAGAAAGAAAAAGAATACGGTTATTACAGAACTTTTAATGAATATGAATTTTGATAAGATAGAAGATAATTATAATTATTTGATTAAAATGTCTATGGATAGTGTTTCAGAAGAGAATGTTGATAAGATTTTAAAAGAAAAAAATGAATTGTCTGAATTCATCGATAAACTAAAATCAACCACCGTAGAAAGTATATGGCTTCATGAATTAAATAAATTTGAACAAGAATACGATAAACATAAAACAGAACCAAATGTACAACCAAAAACCAAACCAAAAACTCAACCAAAAAAACTAAAAATTAAGAAAAAATAAAATAAATAAATTATTTATAAACATTTTTTAGTAAACTATTCCATAAATATATAAACAGTTTGTCATAATTTTTTTCGGTAACCTGTTCGTACATTAAAGATATGTAGACGTATGGTGTTATAAAAGAACATATCATAGTTGGATATATATTATTAAAACAATAACAAATATTATCATTTCAGTTTTTAAGTATCAGCATTTATGTACATTTCATTGTTTTCAGGTTTACGAAATCATTTGTTTACGCTTGATAATAATGGTTCATACATTTATATTTAGAAAAATCTTTTGAATTCAATTGGTTTATATTTATAATTAGATTGGACGGGACGATCAATCGGTACAACCAATGTGCTTACGTCATTCTTGTATTTAATGTATGCATTCAATTCTGTATGTATTTTAGAAGCACATTTTTCAACTATAATATTATTTAAATCTGTTATTTGTTGGGTTATATTACTTTTGTTGTTTATTGAATATTGAAGATATATAGCTCGCATTATTATCTTTAAATTGACAATATCTTGTTGGGCTATAACATGTTGTTTATTTGACATTTCATAAACCAACGCTCTTATTGAATTTTGTATAATTTGCATATTTTCTTTTGAAAAAAACGCTTTTGATAAAAGAGAACATTCTAAAGTTCCTGTTAAAGCTTCATCATAGCTACAACAATCATTAGTTTTTATATTATGAAACAATGTTGTTTTATTAGAAATATTATTGTCATTTATATTAATTCTACCATTCATTATATATAAAAGGTATTATAAAAAATCATTAAATAAATAAAATATATAATATTTATATAATGGATGATTATATTAGTTATTTAATAATAGTTGGAACGATAGTTATTATAATAACACTAGTAATTTTTTATATAATGTTAAATTATAGCGATTCTAGTAATAACTGGCCACCAGAAATAATGAGTTGTCCAGATTATTGGGAAACAACCAATTTAAACGGCGAAATACAGTGTAGAGATGCCGAAAACATAACACCTTGGGCGACGCGCCGCGCCGAGTCGACCGCTGTTGTGACGGAGGACGATGCAGCCCAACACGTCAAATGGTCGAACGTGATTTGGAGTGCCGACGGTCCGAGTCAAAATGTGGATTATGGCGATTTCAGTTGCACCGCCGAGACCTCGCCAGAATATTGCGCAGATTCCGGAGTATGGAATACGCATTGTCGTAAAAAAAAATGGGCTGATGAACTCGGTATAAGTTGGGATGGCATAACCAATAGTACTGTATCATGCGACGATGATACAATGTTTTTAAGTGCTCCCAACAATATTTGGGCCGGGAGCGAGCAGACGCCGGAGGCGTTTTCCGATTAAATTGAAATATGTTAATATATGCTATATAATATACATTAACATGGAATTATGTGAAGAACTACAAATGTGTATATATGATTACACGCAGCCAATATGGTTAAAAAATGTAGATAAAATAAGATTTCATAAATATATTAATAAAGAATATGTTGTTTATGAGACATCAATTACACGATTAGTTAGAAAAGATAGTGATTTTATACTTAATTTACTTTTAGAAAAAAACATAGATAAATTTATAAAACATAAACACTACATATATAAAACCGCATCTTACAAGAATTATCTCGAATTTATTGTATATTATTGTGTAATTAATCAATCAAAAAAATGCATAAACATAATTAAAAATAATTATGATAATTATTTAATTAAACATAAAAATAGATAATACTTATTATAATGAATATAGGATTAATAGATCGTGAGTCTGAAAGAAATAAGGTTGTAAATTTTTTAAATACATTTTACAATAAAAATAAATCACAAAGTAAAGGGTTGTATGTATGTGGAGATGCAGGATGTGGTAAGACTGAATTTGTAATTAATTTATTGAATGAACTTAATTACGATATAATTAGATATGATACAAATGATAATAGAAGTAAAAACATAATAGAATTACTTAACAACAAAGGTATGTCATCAAGAAGTGTTACAAGTTTTTTTACACAAAAAGAAAGTAAGATAATAATAGTTATAGATGATATAGATAGTTTAAATATTAATGATAAAAATGGAATAAATTCGTTAATAAAATTAGTAAGAATAAAGAAAACGCAAAAACAAAAGATGGAGGCAGAGTCTGAATTACCAATTATATTTATAGGTAAAAAAGACGTTGACAAAAAAAATAAGGAACTGATGAAAGTATGCGAGGTGTGTGAAGTACAAAAACCAAAACGTAAAGATATACACAAATTAATAAGTAAAAAATTTAACTTGGATACAATAACCCATGAAAAATTAATAGATTATATAGATTGTGATATTAGAAAACTAAATTACATATTATCAATAATTAATAAAAATACTAATTTGCTTGACTTAATATTAAATATAGTATGTAACGATACTAATGTTAAAAAAGTTACACAAGATTTATTTAATAATAATTACACGATAAAAGAACATCAATATAAGATAAGTGATACAGACAGAACTATTGTTGGTCTGTTATGGCATGAAAATATAATAGATATTATAAGTAAATTAAATATAGAAAATGGTATAATTTTATATTATAAATTTTTAGAAAATATATGTTATGCAGATTTTATAGATAGAATAACATTTCAAAAACAAATTTGGCAATTCAATGAAATTACATCAATTATAAAGACCATGTATAATAACTATATTATGCATAATAACATATTGCATAATATATGTAAAGTGAAAACTGATATACGATTTACAAAGGTACTAACAAAATATTCTACTGAATATAATAATTTAGTTTTTATACATAATTTATGTCAAGAATTAAATTTAGACAAAAAGGATATGTTAGGATATTTTTGGTATTTAAAGAAAAATGGGGGCATACAAAAAGTTATAGATTTTTATGAGATAACAGAATTAGATATTAATCGGATATTTAGATACATAGAGTTTTGTTTGTAGAGTTTATTTAACAGTAATATATTCTTGTATAACATCTGGGTGTTGTGTGATAATTTCTGACGAAATTTCTAGAATTTTTGTATTAACCCATTTATATTTTTGTTCATTCTCAACTGTAATACTGCGATGACATTCATATTCGTTTGGACTATCATAGAATAATTTTATAGATTCTACTATATCATTTTTAACAATCGGAATTACGACTCTCCATAGTTTTTTCTCATCAATGGAACCCACCTTAAACGAATATGTTCTACCTGTAAATGCGTTAACAATGAATTGTCCTCTATCTGAATAGTGGAAATTCATTTCGGTATTTCTGTACACTTTAGACCCGGGTTGTAGAAAGTCGCTTTTTGAAATTTCCTTAACATGCTCCATTTAATAAGTATATTAAGTTACTTTTAATTTAATTTTAAATTAAAACTATTAAAATCATTTGATTCATTATTTTTAATCGTTTTTAAATATTGCTTCATTTCTTTATGATTATTATTAATAATAGTAAGTATTTTATCTAATTTGCTTTCATCTAATTTGCTTTCATCTAATTTGCTTTCATCTAATTTGCTTTCATCTAATTTGCTTTCATCTAATTTGCTTTCATCTAATTTGCTTTCATCTAATTTGCTTTCATCTAATTTGCTTTCATCATTTACAAATGTAAGTGACTGTTGTGATGTTTCATTACGTTTAAGTTGTTCTTGAAGTGTGTAGATTGTTTTATCGCGTTGTTTAAGTATTTCTACAAGTTCCTGCATTCTATTGTTTTGTTCATTTAGATGCTTTAAAACTTGTTCTTGTGTAAGTTTAATAGGTTCTTTTCCATCTTGCTGTACAATAATTGAACCGTTACTATTATTAGACATTTGCTTACGTTTTTCTTCAATTTCACTTATTTGTTTTATTACATCTGGTTTCATACTTGGGTCGCCAGGTTTATAATTAACAAGAAGATCCTCTATTTCATTAACGAAGAAGTTTTTAATATCATTTTCTTTTACAAAATCATCAACCGTTTTATCGCTTGTTTTTACGAAGTTAGGGTGCGGATTAACTAATAGTTTTTTTTTATCAAACGTGTTGTGGATGTGAGAAAATACCAATATAACTTTTTTTGGTTCTAATTGCACAAATGGCACCGTGTAATTTTTAAGGAATGATTTTTCTTCTGCAAGAGCAGCGTGGTCATCGTATTTGTGTTCTTTTAGTAGTTCTCTTCTGAATGCAAATGTACCTGCGGTTGCATGGTTCGGTCCATATGGACCGAATTGTATCATTTGATTAATATGTTTAAAATAAATATAGATTTCGGATGAACCAGCACACAAAGCTTTTGGATGTTTTTGAAGCATATCGACCGCATGTGATATTCTACATGGCGGATAATAATCATCGTCGTCCATATAAACTATTAAATCGCCTTTTGAATTTTCGTGAAGTATATTCCGTTTTTTCCCAAGAGGTAATTTTTCATCTAATTTGATATATTTTATTTGTGGTATATTGGCTTCTTTAATCAAATCATCTATCGGATCAGTACCATCATCAAGGATTATCCACTCGATTTTATCCATAGGATAATCCTGATGTTTAAAACATTTGAGCATGGTTGGAATAAATGGTCTTCTATTAAATGTTGGTGTGCAAACACTAACAAAAGGTATATTTGTATTTTTATTAGTTTTTGATTTTTTGCCCATTAATAATAATAATAATAACAACTATTTAAATCTTTAAACAACTAATGATAATAATACTACAAACTAATAATGCGATGGATACTCCTAATGCTACATTTGGCATCAAAGATGTTATCGCGCTATATGAAAGCATGAGTAAACCCATTATTGTTAACCCATAACGATTTTCTGAAATATACGTCTTTTTATTTGTGCTACCGAACAATAATAATGAAATTACTTTTAATTGCGTTAATAATGAATATAATGTACATATTACAATGCCATATATTGGTGTAACCCACCATCCAAATATAAAGTATAATACTATAATTTTGGATAATTCTATGCACAACCTTATTATCTCCAGCGCGGTACTCACGCGGGTGTGGTTCGCAAAATACCCGGTAACTGTCTCCGTGATCCACAATAATGAGCCGAGCGTCCACTCCCCAGCATATACCACTAACGACGACATTCGACCCAATCTTGGTATGAGGTCTTGTAATCGTCTGTTACGATCGAGTCTACTGTCGAGCGTGCTCGTGTGGGAGCGGCGGACTGGTGGCAGTCTAATATCACTATTTTGGTTAAGCCTCTTTATTTCGTCACGACTAACACGATCAACACGACCAACACGACCAACACGACCTAACACGCCCTTTGGATTACCACCACCACCACCACCATGTGGTTCGTTGTTCGAATTTTTAGGCATATTGTTCGATTTATTGAGCGCGATGTCGCGCACGGCCTTAATATACTCAAATATATAATATATTGTTCTCATAATAACTATAACAATCAAAACATACCAGGCATCGCGGGTCGCCTTGCGCTGATTAGCGGCGGCGTCATCCATTTTTTTTTTTTTAAGAGCTTTGAAATTTCTTTTCCAATTCACCTTATAATTATAATAATCACCACCCTCCTTCGAATCAATATCCTTAATACTCCCACGCCCTGTATCTACTTGCCATTCCTTCCATGACAACATACCGTCTCCCTTACTGGTTTGATACACCTGTTTTCCAAAATCTGCGAAATAATCTAATAAATCTTTGATAATGTTTAACTCAACATTTAAGAACGAGTTTCGGGCGTTGCTGTCGGTGTTGTAGACGTCGTCGAGATATATGAGTTTGTTCTTTCCTCTTTTGAAATCCATACTCTCGAGATCCAAATTCAGTTCACCTATAATCGTATATGCCACATTAAATTCCCTCCCTTCATAGTCCTTGTCATTACCTTGACCCCTCAGCACTGACAACGGTACTGTCATATGTTCAAATACCCACAATTCTATACGAAAATCAATAAACTTTGGATCCTTTGTCGCATCAGCGGTTTGTTCCCCATTTACGAAGAAATAAGTGTCCAACTCCTCAATAAAGAGATCGAGGACGCCGCGTGCGGCGGCAATCTGCTTATTGGCGTGTTTTTTTGGATATTTTAATTCAATAGAAGTACGTATTTTACCTTCTATCGCATTCCTTCGTACCTGCTCATCCTTTTCATTTGGGTCGTAGACGTACGAGGATGCGTTTTCGTTATTTTTAAATAAATAATCTACAATTATAGTAACATTTTGCCCATACACGGCCCAGTCAGGAGCAGTATCAGATACATTTACCCAATCGGTGTCATCCTCTATCTTCGCATCATAAGCTATTTTGAGCCACCTGCCGTGTCCTCTCACATTTGTACGAGTAATTGATGATTTAAATCTGCTTATAAATTTCAAAAAAGTTTTAACATATTTTGAAATGAATTTATATGAAACAATAAGCCCAATCCAATACGCGGGCCAATGGGGGTGGCGGCTGGAGTAGTAGAGAGCGGCACCGAATGAAATAATTATAGGTATTTGTAAGAATATAATGAATATTGATAGTATAGGAATTATAAAATATTTTAAGGGTCCTGACGAAGTAAGGTATGTTTTAATAAATGATAAAAAACATTTATACATTAAATAATTAGATCCATCTATTATTTTTATAGGCCAATCCACGAATAATAAACGTAATTGCACTGATAAATCGCATGCAGAACACCATGGTGTATAATTAAATTCCTTAGTTTCTTGTTCGGTGTCAATTGTTAGTGGATATCTGTCTACCGAATTATCTATTCTAAGATCATCATCCGCAAATTGAGTATGAGGGAAAATTTTCCTTAATTTATTTTCAAGTTCTTGATTATTCTTAAGAGCCTTAGTACCAAGAGTACCAAGAGTATTAAGGTTAGCACCAATAACACCAACTATTAAAACCAGAACGATATAATATAAACTATTTAAAATAAAGTCCGTCCAGTTATTTCGTTTAGGTGGTTCATATCTGTTTTGGATGTAAAAATCTAACAATTTTTCTTTTTCTATGGGGGTGTTATTTTTTATTTCTTCATCTACTTTTGCCTCAAGACTCACGTAATCAACATCACTACTACTACTACTACTATTAAAAGAATTTAAATTCAGCATTTATATATTGTAAATATATAAAATTTACATAGCAAACATTAATGAACAATTGCCTGATGAAAATATTAAAATATTGTACCTTTGTTCATAAATTCGTAAATCATAATTATAATTATATAAGCTCCATGCAGGTTTATTATATCCTATAGGTTCACCTGTGTTAGGATTACATACAACAAGATGGTGTGCAGATACATCGATGGTTGGGACGTGTGTAGTGAATTCGAGTTCAACTTTATTGAACATACTTAAATTAATGGTTCCTGTGGGTTGTAGGTTTGAAATACTGGTAGATAAGGCAAAAGAATAACCATAAACACCATCCATAGGAACACTTGAGAAACGTTTATAACCCTCTAAATATCTGTAAACATTAGCATTTCGTATTTCTTCTCGTTGATGTCCGTCCAATAATATTCCAAGAGAAACAAGTATATCTTTTTCATTTTCAAATTTGTAGTCACCTGTATAATATAAACCTGTGGGTGTATAATTAGGGTTTTCGCCTGGTCCAAGTGTTCTATCGCCATATAAATAACTACCTTCAATGCTTCGTGGTGCTGTTTTAATTCTATAAGGTTTATAGTGGTAAGGCCAATTAGTAAAATTACTCCATTCATTGCGCAAATAAACATCGTTACGTTGAAAAACAAAAGTAAAGTCGGTTACTAAACCTTTTGAATTTTGTAACCAAACTTTGTTTGATGTAGAAATATTATTAAATGTATGTTGAAACACTTGTTTAATTAAATACTGTTGTTCTTTTTGTGCAAATTCTTTACGTTCATCCTCAGAAACAAAACAATAATTAGCAATAATATGTATATCAGAATTCCATGATGTAGATTTATTAGTATAATTTAATTCAATATTTGGAGGTGTTTGTAAAAAACGATGAAAATGGTGTTCAGCAATATTAAAATTAGGCGCACCGTATGGATAATTAAACGTACTATTTAAAACGTCTCTAATAATAAACCATTCTTTAATAGGTCTTAATGTAACATTAACAGACATCTCATTATATTGTAAAGAAACTAAAGGAAATGCTTGTTTATGCGATATGGTCCACCACAAATTAATTGGAATCAGCAATTGTTCGCTACGAATGGATGGTTCAGCACCATTTACATCAGTTGTATAAATAGCATTAGGGTATGATCCCTCAAATAAAGTTGGGTTATAATATTCTTTTTTGTTTCCTGTCATGGTATCGTATAATCCGCTCTTGCCGTACCCATTTTTATCATAATTAACAAGAAAAAACTCACCTGGTACAGTATAAATATTTGTGCCACCCACCGTTATGTTTATTTCTTTAATAATTTGTGTGCCAAGATCTTTTATCCATTTAAATTCGTATGGAACCCATTGTCCGCTGCTATCCGATGTTTCAACTGGAGGATATACTGGACTGTATATATTTGGCAAAGTAATGGACAAGTATGTTTCCATAAGTAAATCTGCATAACGTTTAACTTTAAATGTGTATTTAGTCTCTTCTGTCAAATGAGGAGATTTCTGTCCTTCGTAATCAAGTCTGAATTTTTGCATACCAAAGTTAGTATGTGTTTTATAAGTAGAGGTAAAGAATGTTTTACTTGGGTTTCCATTAACAATTACATTTTGATCTCCTACAGCAATTAAGTTTAATAATCCACCAGTCATTAATATAATATACAAATAAAACTTTTAAATAAAGTTTTATTATAGATTTATATAAATGGAGAATTCAAATGGAACGACAATAACTATTATAATAGCTATTTTAACAGTATTAACAACATATACATTAATAAAAATTTCAACAAAACTTGCCGGCAGTGAAGTGAAATGTAAAAATAGTATACCATTACATACTACATTAATAACTGATTGTTCTTTCAACAACGTTTTCAGTATTAATAAGTTTCATATAAAAACTGCATATAATTGTTGTGCAGTATCAGATAGATGGGTAGATTTATGTGCTCTCAAATATACAATTAACGAAAGATGTAGATGTCTTGATTTTGCCATATTTGATTATGATGGTTACCCTGTAGTCGGCACTACAACGACACCAAACGGACAAACTATGGATAGTTATAACTACATTAATTTTGACAAAGTCATGGAAACAATAATACAAGAAGGGTTCTTATATAATATACAAGACCCGTTATTTATTAATTTAAGAATTAAGTCTTCCTCATTAGACTTATACAATATGATTGCAATTATATTACGTAAGCATTTAACAGGTAGTAAATTAGTACCAATCAATCACACGATTTACAACAACGCGGGTTCGTTGCCGACACTCAATTCATTAAAAGAAAAAGTGGTTGTTATGATAAGTGATTGTAACCATTCAATCTTTGATGGCAACGACTGCGTATTGAACGAGTACACAAATATATTAGGTGGTGTGGTTAATATAAATAGTAATGCATCAAGCTGCAATACAAGTTTTAACGACTATAAATTAATACAATTTAATAACGGTCATATAATGAGTGGCGATGCTTACGAGGTGATGGCCTCGGATGTAAATAACGACTCGGATGTAAATAACGACTCGGATGTAAATAACGCCAAAATTTCAATATCAATACCTGACGATATTAATTATAATCCAAATTTTTGTTATTATAAAAATATACCAATAAATTTTATTGGTATGTCATTCCAATATGACATAAAACCGTCTAAAAAAACACTAACAAAAAATTTAAAATCAGTCAATATAAATGAGAACATTCCATATGATGATATTCCAGACACGAGCAAATTATTAGAATATGAAAGAATAGGTAATCTTAATAATTACAATAAATTGTTTAAAAACCATTCATTTATACCAATTCAGGATTATATAAACCCAGATGTTGAAATTGTTGATTGTAATACTAGTCCGTTTAATGGCGGCGCGTATGGTAATTTTTTGTCTAATCCCGGTTATTTGCAAAATAACGGAGAAAAAACAGAGAAAAAACGCACCTATTGGTATGAAAGTATAACAAAACCTTTAAGCAATTATATTTAGCATACACATTATATATATATATATATAATATATATAATGAGTAAACTTGAAGAATTAGAATTGCAAATTCTAAGAGAGGCGGTTGATAAAACTGAGGAAAGAATGAAAAAACGTAAAGTTAACGGTCCTGAAATAGGAGCAATAATAAGCATAGTAGAAGATTTTTTAAGAAAAAAAAAGTTAATCTGTTATGGCGGAACAGCAATTAATAATATTTTACCCGAGGAAGATCAGTTCTACAATAAAAATTTAGAAATACCTGATTATGATTTTTTTTCACCCAACGCATTAGCAGATGCTAAAGAATTAGCAGATATTTACGCTAAAGAATTTGATGACGTTGAAGCTAAATCAGGTGTTCATCATGGAACATACAAAGTTTTTGTTAATTATATACCTGTGGCAGATATAACACAAATGAACAAGCATTTGTTTGATACGATAAATGTTGAGAGTCTAAGTGTTGGTGGTATATTATACGCAGCACCAAATTATTTGAGAATGTCAATGTATTTAGAACTATCGCGTCCGGAAGGAGATACATCACGATGGGAAAAAGTATTAAAACGATTAACATTATTAAATAAGAACTATCCGCTATATGGTCTTGATTGTTTAAATATTAAATTTCAAAGAGGTATGGAGTTAAAAAACAAGAAAATAGAAACCAATATATTTACAATAGTAAGAGATGCATTAATAGGTCAAGGGGTCGTATTTTTCGGTTCATTGGCGCACGGTATTTATTCAACATATATGCCCAATAAAGAAGGAAGACGCATAATTCAAAAAAATCCAGATTTTGATGTTATGTCATTAAAACCAGAATTTACAGCCACAGTTGTTAAAGAACAGTTAGAATATAACGGATTTAATGGTGTATCATTATTTAGAAGAGAAGGAATTGGAGAAATAATTGCAACGCATTACGAGGTATTATTAAATGGTGATACTATATGTTTTATATATCAACCATTGGCGTGTCATAGTTATAATATTGTTGATGTAGATAAAAGAAAAGTAAAAGTAGCTACAATAGACACAATGTTGAGTTTTTATTTAGCATTTTTATATGCTAATAAACCTTATTATGATAAAAATCGTATATTATGTATGGCGGAATTTCTTTTTAAAGTTCAACAAAGAAATAGATTAAAGCAGAAGGGAGTACTAAGAAGATTTAATATTAATTGTTATGGACATCAAGAAACTATGGAAGAAATGAGAGAGAATAAAAGCAAAAAATATAAAGAATTAATGGATAAAAAACACACAAAAGAATATGGTGAGTGGTTCTTAAGATATATTCCATCAGAGAAACGGCAAAGTAAACCGCACGGTAAAATAGCTAAAAAAAAATCTAAAAAATCTACAAGAAAAAGAGCAACAAGAGTTAAGAATAAAAAGACAAAGTTATCAAAATTTAATATATCAAAATTAAAGATTAAAGATATATTTAAATTACCGATGTATTAGTTACAATATTTTATTGATAATAATATCAGAAAATTTAGATATCATGTAGAATATAAATCCAAATAAAATACTTTTAAACATGATTCCTTGCATTTTTAAATTCCCTGAGTTATCAGATAATTTTGGAATAAATTTAATTAATATATTATTAAATATTGGAATTTGAAATAAAAAGAATAATATACCAATAATGATAGGTATTTGAAATTCTTCGTATGCTTTATTGAACGTACTTTTATTAGTATCTTTGATTTTTTGTTGTTTTATAATATTTTCCTCAGTGTCATAATTCCCTATATAGTCATTTTCAGTATTGCTATCTACAAAATCAACCCTACTTTTTGGATCACTAACAACTTCGTTAACATTTCTAGGTATATCTCTTGAAGGTAACTGCGTACCTCCTTGTTGTGCGGCATTATTAATGTTTTTAATAAAGTTCATTTGATCGTCAGAACTAAACATTGTAGGTTTTTGCATAGCATTGTCTTGTATAGCGTCTTGTCTTGTTTCTTGCGTAGTTTCTTGTGTATTAAGTACTACATTTTGCACTAGTTGTGGTGGTAACTGTGTCTGTGATGGTGGAAGTTGTGTTATATTCGTGGTGTCACACATATAGTATAACGAATGAAATGATATAAATAAAAATTACGCAAAGGAAACGGTTTTAATATTTTGATTGCATTTTTTAGAATTTGGTTCAAAATTATAACATTTATTATTAAATTTATACGTAGAATTGGTAAGTTCATTAAAATCTGGTGATACAAAGTTGTAACAACCTTTCCCCGAACATTGTTTTCTGAAAAGAGTAGCTAATCCTAAACCTAAAATCATCGAAACAATAATTCTACCATTTGGAGAATGTAATATTCTATTAATTTGCATATTTATATATATATATATAGATTAATATAGATTAATATTGTAAAGGAATGTTCTTATAATTTTTATTGCATTTAACATTATTAGGTTTTAATTGAAAACAATTGTTATTTATATCTTTGTATAGTATATCTT
>Ga0209709_10002900_pt1 | contig 14554 bp, 14 predicted proteins | sample ArcticOcean_MG_C_2_FD_187435 | JGI IMG/M metagenome (GOLD analysis project Ga0209709, IMG submission 187435) | Marine microbial communities from western Arctic Ocean - ArcticOcean_MG_CB4_136 (SPAdes) (version 2) | ecosystem: Environmental > Aquatic > Marine > Oceanic | place: Arctic Ocean... | reverse complement strand
GTGACTACAACACTCTCTAATTATGGAACTGCGGTCGCACTTAAAGTGTCAGTAACTCTCTCGTGCGACGGTCTTTTGGTAGAAGCACCAGTCTACAATCAAGTAATTCTTTTCCCGGGTCAACAAAGTGAACTAGCATGGGACGTAAAGGCAAGCAATCTCGATTGGTGGGTCCAAGAGCAACAGATACAATGTCATGCAGTATTAAACTCTGAAATGATGGTTGGCAATATAGATATTAATGATAAGGCCAGTACTGCGATTGACTCTGTAGATTCATGGTCACCTGGGGTGACGATTTCATTCCTCGCAGTGATTATTTCCATTGTAGGTTCGCTGGTCTTTATTCGATTGATAGGTCAAGACGAGAAGTACCGATTGGCAGCGGTATATAGCGGAGTGATCGCCTTTGGCTTTGCTTTCCACCTCATCGATTTCATCTGGTGGGGTCCACTGATTACCTTGGGTGCTGCTGGCTGGGTGTGGATTATGACTTGGCGTTCGACTAAGGAATTCCAACTGGTCCATGAGGATTATCAGCGAGCTAGACGCGGTGACTCAACTCTCTATTCCGACCACAAAGATGTGATTAGAGATACTCAGAAGCAACTGGGTATTATCCTGGCCTTGCCGATTCTAGGCTTTGTAGCAGTGGTTTTGGGTATCCCTCCGGCGATGAGCCCTGATAGTAACAATTTCATCACTATGATTGGCTATGTGCTACTCGTAATGATTGGAGTATGGATTGTAGTTTGGCGAGCCAACCGCATGTATGCTAATCTCTATGGCCGCTTGACTGAATTGGAAGTCAAAACCGGCTCTCTCGAGAAAGACCTTGGCGACCCAGCTCGTCTATTGACAGAATTAGCTACAGATGGCCTTGATCTCTCTGGCATCTTAGTATTACCTACTGCGGTTGGTAGTGGCGGTCCAAATGAAGATATTTACTCTGATTCATTGGATAATGAGATGTTAGATACACTCGGGGATTTGACTGGAGATTTACCTTATACGGAAGAAAAGGGTCTCATAGATCTTGACGATGCTGTGTTACTCGGAAGCGATTTGGGGGTCGATGAAGATGTCTGAATATGGTTTCGAGAAGCAAGAGGAGGAGTTCGATGAAGAAACTCCCGAGCAGTCTTTTGCTGAATATGATCCGACGGGGTCAGCAGTTCCTGAATATGATGATGAGCAAAGCCCGGAGCCGGTCGAAGAAGATGATGACATCACCGAGATGACCGCTGATGAACTCGAAAGAGCGCGTTCAGCAATTCGCGACTCACAAGTCAGCGCAGACAAACTGATGCATGCGAGTAAGACACTCGAAGGATTGGTTTTCGGAGTTACTCGCGATGAAGATAATTCATTGTCTGCAACAGAGTTTGAAATTGTTGATGCTCGAAGCAAATTGCAGATTCATCGCCTATTCGGGGCCCGCCGTTCGATACGTCGCGCTGAGAAAAACCTCAAACTTCTAGAGAAGGATATTATGGAACTTAGGCGTAATATCGCTATGCTAAACCGTCTCCTTCAAGAGAAGACCATCAACGAGGCCGAGATTGCTACCATCTTACGTAGTCTACATACAGCAACAGGTGCGGCAGAAATGGGAGAGGTTGGTCAGGCAGCGTTTGAGGTTGAACATCTAATCGAGGGCTTGGTCGAAAACGATCGTTCGGCTCTCAATCCATTCCTGTTCCGTCACTTCTGGATGGGTATCGATACTCGCTGGCCAGCAGGAAGTGATAACGGCATTCTCATGCTTCGTATCGTCAATGATGGCGAGCGCCCTATTCCTGAGATGAGACTTGAACCACCGGTGCCAAGAGGATGGAGTTCTGAACCTGCATTCATCGATGTACCTGCGATTAGGCCTGGCGGTTTCCTTCCAGTGAGATTCAATCTTATTCCTAATGAGCCATTGTCTTCTGGCGCACGTCCTCTCTATCGTAAATTATCGATTCAAACTGGATATGATATGCGTGGAGGAGATATTGATTGCGTAATCAGAGTACAAAACCGCAGCATGGCTGATCTGAAAGATGTACTGATTACACCATGGATGCCACCAGGATTCAAAATTGCGGCTGCGCCTGTCATCAGGCGTCTTGAGCCAGATGAAATCGGGGTAATACGAATACCCCTGCAAATAGAAATGGGCGATGGAGGCGACTACTGAGCCCATAATCAGATTCCCCCTTGCAGGTCACCGACCGCAGGCGGATTGTAGAGATACGAACAATGAATAAAAACAAGGTGAATAAGAAATGAAAAATAATAAAAATATGAACGAAAGCGATGACCTGGCGTCTATCGGTATTGGTGCAATGATTGTATTTATTGCACTGATTCTGGTGGCTGCTGTTGCTTCTGCGGTTATCATCCAAACGGGTGAAAAATTGCAACAGAATGCACAGCAAACAGGTTCGGACACACAAGAAGAAATAGGTGGTAAAATCAGTATTATCACTGTCTGGGTCGGCGAACAAGCTGACTGTGACACTGATACTGATGGTGCTGCTGATGCTTGTATCACACTAGTGTATGAACTAGCTGCTGGCAGTGAACCAATGGACGAAAATGATGTTGTTTGGTCTATAAGCTGCCTTCAGGGCGTTACAATGGACACTGTTTGGGGCACTTTCGACGGAGATGTTACTGGTACAGTTGCTGGTACCGATAATCGCAACGGTGACGGAACAGTCGACAACACTCGAATGAATCTGGATACAGTTCACGTTGATGGCGCATTAAAATGTATAGATGTTACTCTAAATGGCGATTGCACTCAAGCAACCGATTTGCACGACGATGACACTTTGCAGCCAGGTCAGGTCTACATGATAAATCTGAAGACTAGCCCTGATGGAACTGATGAAGTTACTCAGAACCAAGGTGAATGTAATCCTGTTATCAATGAACAACACGAGTTAACTATCTCTGTTGCTGGTGGCGGTACTACCATAGAAATTCTATCATATACTAGCGTGACTGAAGGGCAGTCTGTTGTTTGAGGTGATTTATTATGATGAAAAATAACCAACAAAATGACAATATCGGCTCAATCGGTATCGGTGCAATGATTGTATTTATCGCATTGATTCTAGTTGCAGCTGTAGCATCTGCTGTTATCATCCAAACAGGTGAGAAATTACAACAGAATGCACAACAAACTGGATCGGATACCCAAAGAGAAATCGGTGGTAAAATCACAATTAATGGTGTTAAGATTACTAACGCCGATGATATAAAAATTTACTTTGAACCTTCACCAGGTAGTGGAGTTTTGAACACGGTTGATATCGCATGGCAAGTTTCGTGTGACAATGGTGGATACAATTTCGCAGCAGGAGCATTTGGTGACGGCGACGCTACCAATGATGAAACAGGTTCGAACTTTGCTTTCCCAGCATCACAACCAGAAGCAACCAATGATGGTGGCGATGGCGATTTCGGTGATGTTGAGGGAGTTCTCGTAGGAGATGGTGATGACACTTCAAGAGAAGCCATCACACTGACTCCAGGTCAGAACTATGTTATTGAACTAGATCTTAGTGATGGTGCCGGTGCTAGCGATGACTGCGCTATTGCAGATCAAGCAGTAAACAACCAGATGACTTTGTGGATTCACGTCGAAGGCGGCGGATCAACTTACGAAACAATGACTATTACTGACAAGACAGCAGGTTCTGCACTGGTCTGATTCGTCCATCTAGGCTACTCCTTGTGAGTGGCCTAGTTGGGCTTATCAGTTGACGGAGGTACATGTATGGCATGGCCCTTTGGAAATAGCGGCGGATCAAGAGAGGTCGAAGCAGACCTTACGGAAGAGCGCTTACGCATGATGGCGAATATCACCATCGAGCAAGTGCCAATGCCTGAAGAAGGTATTCTTTCGGAAGAAGATGCTTGGACAATATCTCCTGGACCTTCCCGCGTCAGAATGGATACTGGCGGAAGCCATGATGCGCCCACAATGGTGCAGGCAGCCCCAGTGGTAACTAATATGGATACATCAGCACTTGAACGTCTGATCTCGAATCGTCTCGACATGGTCGAAGATGTACTCAGAGGACTCGAACATCGAAGCTCTGGCGCATCCTCGCGTGGAGGCGATGACAGTGGCGATGCAGGTGATGTCGATGCAGGTGGTATTACCATCAGCAGAGATGGCAGTATGACTGCTGGTGGAATCGGTAGCGACAGACTCATGGCAGAAGATGCAGCACCGCTGCTCGAACTGTATGAGGCTCAAGCCTTGGAGTCCAACCCCTTCCTTCGTGCTCCGCACGAATTTGGGGATGGTACAGGGTTTGGTGTAGGTGCGCCTACAGTCGCAGCATTATTGCTCGATCATCTCTCTGGTATGGCCACAGTCTCATTTGTTGAGAAGGCCATCGCCTCGGGGATGCTCAATGCCGATGAGGGCAAAGAAGTCCTCGCTATCGTACAATTAGCAGCACCTGGAGAAACAGAGGATGCATTGGATGATCATCTTCCTAACAAGGAATTGTTGACCTTCTCAGCCTTTGTTTCAACCTGGCGAAAAAGCAAGCGATTGATAAATGGAGTTGAATAATCTTGGGTTCGGTAGCAGCGGGAGCGTTAGTAGTAGGCACAAGCCTTCTCGTCGTATTCGCGTTAGCTACCCAAGCCCTAGATTATCAACTTGATTCGTCTCTCAATGAATTGGAAAAATCGAAAGAATCTCTCCCTAATATGAGATTCACGAAAGTTCAGAATATCGAAGAAGCAGTTGTTGCAATAGCAGTTACAGATGATGGCGCGGATATCGTTTGTGCCGGAGTATGTCAATTAAGACTAGGCACGGGAGGAACTCCTCCATCTGTCGGTGATTTCACAGCGACTTTTACATTACAGGGCGTAGATAATGAGGTGGATACGGTGACCATCACCAATCATGGTTCGTATCTCTACACAGCCACCTCAAGTTTGTCATTATACGTCTCAAATGTAAATTCAGTCACTATTTCACCGACATTCACATTTTCAGTGGAGACGGCAGTCTACGCTAATGTGAAGAATATCGGAGTGACTGATATCGATACCTCTGCAGCATGGGTCACCATTGATGGTGACAAGATCTTTCAGTTCAATGATCTATTGTCTTTTGAAACTGGTCCAAGTAATCAATTGACCATCAATTCAACTGACGATTTACCTAACATGTACCCCGGTGAGGTTTTCACCATTCAACACATAACGGGTGGCTCCGTCGCTAAAGAGAGAATTACTCTCGTCAGCGACGGAGTCATCGCTGCTAGCGACATCTGAGGTAATATAATGGCAGATGGAGCTAGTGCATTAATAATATTGACCACATCTCTGATTCTTTCAGGAATCGCAGGAGTTGTTCTAATAGACGCCTGGGGGGATGTTGCAAGTGCTAACCAAAGTGGAGTAAATGCTCGGGTAGCAGATATTGAAACAGATGTATCATTCGCTGGAGATCCGGCGATGGTACCGCTTGATGATAGCGGAGGAGTAGGCAATTACAAAATCACTTTCATCATCCAGAATAGCGGTTCACGGGTATTGGATCACACTACTTTGGCATTGTTTGTCGACGGTGTCGCCTTTGGTGCTGGCAGCGATCAGAAACTTGCTGATGGCAGTGCGATACCAGGTGATCATAAATGGGGCCCAGGTGATCTCATCGTCTTTGAAGTCACAGAAACTGCCAATGAATTCAATGGCTTTGTCGATAATACTGGAATCACATTGACTATCGTTGCCGAATCAATGATAATCGCTGGCCATTCTGGCACGGATTCCGAAACATATGAGGTGAGATTGAATGACACAACCCCGTGATGAAGCACCAAAACCTGTCGAGGATGGCTTTCCATTTATTCTAGAGCAGGATAGTTTAGCCAATTCAATGGGCATGAACATTCCGAATCGGGGTCTTATGTTGATTCAAGGACCTGTCGGAGGCGGTAAGTCGTTAATTTCACAGCGGATGATTTATGGATTATTGGAAAATAATTGCAAAGTTTTGGTCATCACCACTGAATTAACTACTCGCGGATGGGTTGAGCAGATGGAATCAATCGGTTATTATGTGACTGAACATATCAGTGCCGGCCGTTGTATCGTCTTTTCCCGCTACGGGATAATCGCTGACTCAGTGCCTGGAGCCGGTCTTAATGATATTCTTGATTCGCCAGCTTGGCTTGAAGCAGATGTGATTGTACTGGATACCGGTTCATCTCTGATGCCAAAAGGACTCGACGATAATGGGCGTATCGAATTGATGCAGCGCCTGCGCAAAAAAGTCTCAAGTGGCCGCACTTTGATAATGACTGCAGATCCATTTGAAATCGATGAACGATTACTACATGCATTCCGCTCCTCCTGTGAGGTCGTTCTCGATCTTGCCAACCAGTTGATTGGTGGGGAGATGAAACGCAATTTACTGATTACTAGATTCTTACGAGCCGCTGGCCCTGTTCAGAGCAGCGTCGGGTGGAGGGTGGAGCCAGGAATGGGCTTCATTGTCGATATTACGGCGGTGAGTTGAGATGGCTGAAGAAGAAGTGTTAAAGTTCCCAAAGGGAGACCTTGAAGGAGTTATGGCAGCCCATCCTCATGTAGGAACATGGGTACATGATTTTGAAAAACGCTATGGTTCTCGTCCAGTTTATTATGGCCCTCTTGACCGTGATGCTCGAAAAATGGAACCTCTCAACTTAATCTATATCACCAAGGAACCAATCTTTGTCCACATCTATCAACCACCAACCGGTGGCGATGAGGTTAGTCAGGTTTTATGGTTCGGTCTTGAACCACAATTGAATGATGAAGAAGAAAACTTTCGTCGCGAATTAATAGAAATCCTGCTGCAAGAAGCACCAGCAGCTCCAAATTTCACTACTGATGAGGAATTCGAGAGTATCCTTTCAGGTATGATAGACCGACATACTGCATTAGATTCAGAAGTACGTGGGCTCTCTCGCCGTCAAGGACGCATATGGGCTCTATTAGGTATGGAAGACAAACGTATCGTTGTCAGGAAAGAGCAGCGTGACCGCTTACGTTACACCATCATACGCGACTTGGTTCGCAACGGAGCGCTTGAACCACTACTCTCCGATGAGATGCTTGAGGATATACACTCTATCGGTCTCAAACACGTGCATATGGATCACAAAGTATTCGGCATGGTCACCTCAAATATCAGATTCCGTGAGCGAGATTTGCTTTCACGCTATCTAAGGGCAATGAGCGAGAGAATCGGTCGCCCAGTCAGTGACAATAAACCGATTATTGACGGTGCACTGCTCGATGGATCACGTATCAATATTATTTTCTCAGACGACGTCTCGATGCACGGTCCGTCGTTCACTATTCGTAAGTTCGCTGAAGAGACGATATCCATTACTCAATTAGTTCAATGGGGCACTCTCAGTTCACAATTGGCCGCCTATCTCTGGATTTGTTTAGAGTTTGGAATGTCGGTGATGGTTAGTGGTGAGACCGCTTCTGGAAAGACCACTACCCTCAATGCAATACTTCCCTTCATCGATCACAATGTCAAGATATACACCGCTGAAGATACGCCTGAGGTAAAGGTGAAGCACAAGATTTGGCAACGCCTTGTTACTCGTGAGAGTAAGAATGAAGATTCACGAGTCGAGATGTTCGACCTACTCAAAGCCGCTTTGCGTAGCCGTCCTCGCTACATCATCATCGGGGAGATTCGTGGTGTCGAAGGAGCAACTGCATTCCAAGCAATGCAGACAGGTCACCCAGTAATAGCCACCTTCCACGCATCGTCTATAGTCAAGATGATTCAGAGGTTTACAGGCGACCCAATCAACGTTCCAATTCGCTTCTTTGACAACTTGAATTTCGCTCTCTTCCAAGAAGTAGTCGAGGCGCCAGGCGGTGGAATCGCTAGAAGAGTCACAGGTATTGACGAGATAATTGGCTATAATAAACACAGTGATGGTGTTCTCACTAGGGGTATGTTCGAGTGGGATCCAGTTAGGGATAAACACTATTTCCGCGGAATGTTTCAAAGCCATTTATTAGAAAATAAGATAGCAGCACTGATGGGCTTTGAGAATAAGCGTGACATCTATGAAGAAATGAACCGTCGAACCGAAGCACTTCAGCGCATGGTCGATAGGGACCTCACTCATTATGACGATGTCTTCGATCTCATCGGTATTTACTATAGCAATGGTTTCGATTCTTTTAAATCAGCGATTGAGAATTGGGTGGGAATAAATCACCGTTGAGATAATTGGGGGAATTGAATGGATCGCATGGCGACTTGGCAGATAGCGCTACGTCGTCTAGAAATGCCGGTTCCAAGATTCTTATTGGTCTACTGTGGCGGCGCTGCATTCGCCGGTTTTCTCACTGCCTTTCTGATTATTTACCTGACAGGGGGATGGGTAGAGGGGGGACTATTTTCAGGAGCCTCTGGTTTTCTTCTCCTTCTCTTCCTACCGCTAATAACAGGTGGGGCAGCCGCAGCTTTCCCGGTTTTAGAGGTCAATCAACTCGCAATAAAAATCGAAAAAGAAATGCACATGTTCATCACGCGAATGGGTATTCTTTCGTTAGGAGAGGTAGGAGCAAAAACTATTTTCGCCATTCTCAAGCAGATGAAGGATTATGGGGAATTGGCTGCAGAAATAAAAAAGATTGAGATTCTTGTCGATAAATGGCACACCAGTTTACCCGAAGCAGCAAGAATTGTCGCCCAGCAATCTCCCTCACCAATATGGGCTGATTTTCTCGACCGTATGGCTTTCTCAATCGAAGCAGGTCAGCCGATTGATGAATTCATGCGTTCAGAGCAGGAGACAGTAGCAGAACAGTACAACACCATTTATGATACTAGATTAGAGAGTGTAGACATGCTGAAAGAAATCTATGTCTCAATGGTTTCAGCAGGTCTTTTCGGATTGGTTATCGCTGGTATTCACCTGGTGCTATTCGAGACTGGAAGCCCCAACGACCCACCGATTGTAATAGCCGGTAGAATTCGCTATTTACTGCTAGCAGGTTTGTTATTCGCTGTGGTTCAGATTGGCGCATTATTCGCTTTTAGATCATCGATTCCCGATGACCAAACCTTTGCTAGAGATGATTTAGATACCCCTTATCGAGTTCTATTCCGGCAATCATGGCTGATTGCAGCATTTATCACAATCGGATTATCTGTTCTTACTTCATTATTCACGATTGTTTTCTGGGATCAAATAAGCCCTTCATGGGATAAGTATGGTCTCTTGTTGATAGCAGTACCTTTCACTCCAATTCTCATACCAGCTATTCTGCAGCAACGTGAGGAGAATCAAGTGAAGAGGAGAGATGAGGCATATCCTGATTTTATCCGCGCCCTTGGAGGAACTGCTCAGGCAAGAAGTGCCGAGCCAAGCGCAACTATCCGCGCTCTGCGCGGGGTTGATTTTGGTCTGCTAGATCGCTCAATCGATAGATTGGAGCGAAGATTGGCAACTCGTATCGACTCAGATCGAGCTTGGGACTACTTTAGTTCAGACACCAATTCAGCAGTTATATCTCGCTATAATCGTATTTACATCGAAGGGGCTCAATCGTCCGGCGAGCCGGCTAAAACTGCTGACATGATATCGCGCTCGATCAGCAATCTCCTCTCCTTACGACAAAGAAGGTCACTTTCGGCATCGACCATGGGTGGAGTTGCTCTCGGATTGTTGATAAGTACTGTAACCAGTCTCAATGTAACAATCTCAATCGTTCTCCAACTTGGAGAATCGATAGCAAGTGTTGCTACTACTCTCGCAGACACCGATATAGGCGCAATCACTGAATCAGCAGGGGGCTTTGCGTTGCCTTCAATGACCGATTCAGGCGCTATTGATCAAAATATAATGATGTTCAAATTGATAGCCTCACTTCTTATTCTAATTCAGGTATTTACCGTTTCATTGATTTCAACAAGATTACGTGGTGGTGGCTTAACCAGTGCTCTAGGTCAAACAATCAAACTGACTTGGATCGCAGCGATAACTAGCTTACTGACCTCATACGTCTTAGATTCATCCTCAGGGTTGTTTGGAACGTGATTTAGTTCATCTCAGTGCTTTTTCTTTTAGCACTCGCAGCCCAAGAGCAGATCGGACAGAGATTCAGGTCATGACCACGTGCTGGGCAACTAGCGCGAGCGAAGAAGATCATCTGTAAATGCAATTTTATCCATTTTTCACGCGGAAATACTCGTTTTAAATCACGTTCAGTCTGCTCGACGTTCTTGGCTTTCGATAAACCCCATCGGGCAGCTAAGCGATGAATATGGGTGTCGACAGCAAAGGCAGGGATTGAAAATGCTTGAGCCATTACCACCGATGCTGTCTTGTGACCCACTCCAGGAAGGTCTTCCAATTCAGCAAATGTATTTGGTACAACACCAGAGAACTTAGCAACTAATATTTTGGAAAGGTTGTGGATATTGCGTGATTTTGTTGGAGCGAGACCGACTTCACGAATAATTCCGAGAATCGTAGCAACATCGGTCTTAGCCATCGATTCAGCATCGGGAGCGATGGCAAAAAGTTCAGGGGTTACTTGGTTGACTTTGTTATCGGTAGTTTGAGCACTCATCAGCACTGCAATCAGTAATTGAAAATGATTTTCATGATCTAGTGGGATCGGTGTTTCCGGGTGCAATTCCTCGAGTATTGTGGTGATTCGAGTTGCCTTTTCACTGCGTTTCATGTTGATCCTCGCCACTACTCAAAGCATACGCCTCACCGTTTTTCCACGATATCCAAAAACCGATACATACCCCGCCCAAGGGGATCAGGTTACAGGTCGTGATGACACTTATCGAAGAGTTGTCAAAGGATGAGCCGAGTAAATACCAGATGGTCAAGCCAATCAATGCACTGGGGAATATGCATAATCCGCCGATAACAAGTGAGCGTAGAATTCTCATCTTCTCTCCTCCATCAGCCGCTGCAGGTCTGCCCCTCCTAATGAATTGAGGATGTCCTTTTGTTCTAGCCAACCCTTGCGCCCAATCATCACTCCATATGAGATATCGGCCAAACCAGCCAGTGAATGCGCATCAGGGTTGATAGCTACTGGAACACCCAATTCCTTTGCTCTCTTACACAAACGCCAGTCGAGGTCGAGCCGATATGGAGATGCGTTGAGTTCAACCGCTTTCAAACGGCCGTCATCATTGTGTTCAGCCATGTGCTCTAGCACCTTATGCAGGTCTACTTCGTATCCATCACGTCCTTGGAGAATACGTCCAGTTGGATGGCCGAGAACATTTGTCGAGGGATGGTCGATGACTTTGAGTAAGTCCTCGGTATTCTCGCTTTCATCACGAGAGCGCCAACGGCCTATGGCGTGGACACTGGCGACGACATAGTCCAATTGAGCTAAAACGTCGTCTGGATGATCTAACTTACCATCGGCAAGAATATCACATTCTACTCCATGGAATATACGGAAGTCAACTTCCTTTTCTTTCCAGTCAGCGTTGTAACGGCGAATGGTTTCTCCTTGACTCAGAAGATCTTGCGCTGAAGCACCGTTGGCGACGGTTAGTGTAGGCGAATGGTCAGCAACACCAACCCAATTCCAACCCATCTTTTGTGCGGTAGCCGCCAATTGTTCTAGGGTAGCCTCACCATCTGAGAGAACGGTATGGTTGTGCAGTGCGCCTTTTATGACGTCATTAGTGATCAAATCTGGTAGTGAGTTTTTTGTCGCTGCTTCAATTTCACCCATGTCCTCACGTAATTCTGGAGATACATATGCAAGTTCGAGATGAGAATAGATGTCAGATTCATTCAACGCCGGTAAAGAACTCTCTGCAGCAGCAAGACCAGTTAGTTCGGTCTCAGGCATCAGACCGAATTCATTGAGTTTCAAGCCACGCATTTGGGCTTCCTTTCGCATGCGGATATTGTGCTCTTTTGAGCCGGTGAAATAAGCCAATGTGTAGGGGAAAACCCGTTCTGGAACCAAGCGAACCTGGGCGTCGATGGTGCCACCGCTTTCGAGTTGTTCATATTCAGCACCGCCAATGGCGTCGAGAACATTAGCATCCAGATGGGATAGGCCAAAACCGTCTTCGAATAGAGAGGTGTCAAGAATCAGACTGACTTTGGAATCTCCTGCTCCTTTGATATCAGCGATGCCAGGCAAGTTGAGAATGCTCTGAGTGACCAATTCATGGTCGGAATCAGCGAGAGCGACCACGACATCGAGGTCGCCAATAGTATCTTTGCGTCGACGAGCACTTCCGGCTAATTCAGCGCGTATAACGCCGGGTAGTGCTCGAATCAGTGTGACAAAAGTTTCGCCATAGCGCAAGCCAATATCGAGCCTTCTACGGGCATTGAAGCGAGCGAGTAAATCGATTCCAGAAAGAATCTTGGCTTGTGATTTAGCACCGAATCCCGATAGTGGAGCGATTTCATTCTTCACAGCAGCCTCTTGCAAATCGAGAATACTATCTATTCCTAATTCATCATGCAATTGCTTGATACGCTTTGGTCCAACTCCTGGGATGCCTAGCATTTCCAGTAAACCAGGGGAGGTTTTCTCATGTAGATCATGCCAATCATCTGGCCAAACACCAGTCCTTACAGCCTCAGTAATGGCAGAACCTAGTCCTTTGCCAATACCCTTGATGTCGAATAATTCCCCGGATGCAACCAACTCGCCCAAATCCTGAGTCAGTGAACCAACGATACGACTGCCGTTTTGGTAAGAGCGAACCCTGAACATATTCGCACCATTCAACTCAAGCAAAATCGCAACTTGATGCAATACGGTAGAAACCTGATTACGCGAGAAATGTGGAACCATTTCTCGCTTGGAGATAGGTAAGCGAAAAGCACCGCCTCCTGCCATGAGTCTGCCAATGGCTTTGCCCTCAAGAACATGCGCAATGCTGAAGACGGTCAGCACTAGACGCCTATCTATGAGCTCCTTGCTAGCAACAGCAGCCGAGGTCCAATGTTGGTTAGCGATATTGGCTTTTACTCTGGTAGCAACCGCTTCGCGCAATGAAAGGGTCGAAATAGCATTTCAACGTTTCATTATGGGGGTTTGTCTAACATTAGCGGCGACTTTCATCGCGTTGTGGTTCAATGATGAAAACATGTGGGGTAAGGCAGATCCGCGTCCACTGGCAGTAGTCTGTGTAATAATCGCAATAGCAGCACGTCTCAATCTCAAAGGAGAAAATGTCTCCTTTGGGGCAAATCCGCACACCATCAACAAACGCGAAGAAGAATAGCCAATCTGCACCATTAATCAGCCATTGATGACAAGACATTGCTGCTCAAAAACTAGTCGCAATGGCCATTATTAAGATCTATTTTTAGACAATACTTATCATATTAGAGAAGATGGAATTCAATATGGTGGATTTCAATACTCTTACCATCTTGGAACTGAAGAAACTGCTAAAGGACCAAGGTCTTCCATTTTCAGGCAATAAGTCGGAACTGATCTCTCGGCTTGAAGCCGAAGAAGCCGAAGAAGAGGTAGAAGAGGTAGAAGAGGTAGAAGAGGTAGAAGAGGTAGAAGAGGTAGAAGAGGTAGAAGAGGTAGAAGAGGTAGAAGATGTTGAAATATGCTGCCCTTCATGTGATGAAAGACTTCGATATCCTGGTGATTATTCAGGCGAATTGTGTTGTCCTACCTGTGATACAACTTTCAATCCAGCAAAAACTTCAACTCGATCTATTCCAGCCAAAGGCGAGCAATTGCCGATAATGACCCACATTACCAGCGGCTATCAAACAATCATCAATCCAGTCAACCAATTGACAGTTAAGTTGGAGGGTTATTCTCCGTGGAAACAATTTTTCATCGTGTTAGCCATCCCCATCATTCTATTGATTTTGTCTTTTGTTTCGATGTACACGGGGGATTCATACCGAGGTGCATATGATGAGAGTTATGCCGAGGTAGACCAAATTTCCAGTACCCGTTACATGGGTATCGCTCCCACTTGTGATTATCAGGAATGTGTCTTTGAAAATATTCAGTCTTGTTATGCTAGAGGTTATTCTCCCGATATCGATTTCACTTGTCAATACGATTCTACTTCGGGTAATATTTTCATTTACCGTAATGGTATTCGTGCAGGGACTTTGTTTCATGCCAATAGCAAGGTCGATGTAGACATTGGTGAAGACAAAGGTCTAACCACTTACTTTGGTTTTGGTTTTTATGATGAGGGTATTGAGAATACACAGAACTTTTTTTATAATCTTTCTACACTATTGATTGGTGCAGCCGTAGTTGTTTCAATAGGATTTGGCGTGCTAGGTAAAAAGAGTCGGCAAAAGGGGATTTGGGGTGGTGCAATAGCTGCACTATTTGGGATTCCTTTGCTCACCTTCTTGGCGCTTTGCATATTCATAATCTTCCTGATTATGACTGGTGGGAAGATTTACTAAGGTTTAGCGCTATCAGATTTCACACGATCTCAGCATCTGGTTCCTCAGATTCGGATGCCATTTTTTGGTTGATGAAAGTACGCATGTATTCAGGTAAT
>Ga0209709_10002899_pt1 | contig 14557 bp, 16 predicted proteins | sample ArcticOcean_MG_C_2_FD_187435 | JGI IMG/M metagenome (GOLD analysis project Ga0209709, IMG submission 187435) | Marine microbial communities from western Arctic Ocean - ArcticOcean_MG_CB4_136 (SPAdes) (version 2) | ecosystem: Environmental > Aquatic > Marine > Oceanic | place: Arctic Ocean... | reverse complement strand
TTTTAAAATAATAAATTTAATAATTTTCTTATTAGTAGGAAATCTTCAGGTTAATGCAGCAGAAAAAATTGATCTCTTAAAAACAGACTGGAGCTTCAAGGGTTTATTTGGAACATTTGATAGAGGATCACTACAAAGAGGCTATCAAGTATATACAGAAGTTTGTGCTTCGTGCCATTCAATGAAATATGTCAGTTATAGAAACCTATTTGAACCTGGTGGACCAGAATTCCCAGAAGACCAAGCAAAAGCTATAGCAGCAAGTTTTGAAGTTAGTGATGGACCAAACAGTGATGGAGAAATGTTTATAAGACCTGGAAAATTATCAGACAAGTTTGTGATGCCTTATGCAAATGTAAAAGCAGCACAAGCAGCAAACGGTGGAGCTTACCCACCTGATATGTCAGTATTAGCAAAAGCTAGAACCGGTGGGGTAGACTATATTTATTCAGTACTATTAGGCTATGAAGATCCACCCAGTGGAGTAACTCTTGATGATGGTGTTTATTACAATAAGTATATGTATGGAAATAATATTAAAATGTCAGAACCACTATCAGATGGCTTAGTTGAGTATAGTGATGGAACAATTGCATCAAAAGAACAGATGGCTAAAGATGTAACAACATTTTTAATGTGGGCTGCAGAGCCTCATTTAGAAGCCAGACATAAAATGGGTTTTAAAGCAATTTTGTATTTAATAATTTTAACTATATTGGTTTATTTTAGTATGAAGAAAATTTGGTCACGTATTGAATCTGAAGTTTAAAATATCACCATCCTTCACAATATAGTCTTTTCCCTCAAGTCTCATTTTTCCATTCGTTTTTGAGTTAACCCAACCATCGTTTTTTATAAAGTCCTCATAAGCTATTGTTTCTGATCTTATAAAACCTTTTTCAAAATCTGTATGTATTTCACCAGCAGCTCTTGGAGCTGTACAATTTTTTGGTATAGTCCATGCTCTAGTCTCTTCAGGACCAGATGTAAAATAAGTATCTAATTCTAAAACATTATAACCTTTTTGAATCAGCATGTTTAAACCAGTCTTTTTCAACCCAATCATTTCCATGTAATTTTCTTTTTCCTCATTTTCTAATTGGTTTATTTGATTTTCAATATCCGCTGAAACTATTAGCGTATTTTCTTCACCAAATTTTTTAATAAAAGTTTCTGTGTATTCATTACCACTTTGGACACTTGCTTCATCCACATTGCAGACAAAAATTTTAGGCTTTAGAAAAAGTAAACCACTTTGGTTTATTAGTTTTTTTTCAAATTGATCGTAAAGAACTTTGATATCTTTAGAATTGTTAATACAATCTGATGCTATTTCTAATAATTTTAGCTGTTCTTCGTCAACATTTTTTTTATTATTTTTTTCTAATCTTTTTTGAATCGACTCTAAGTCTGCCAACATCATTTCTGTTTCTATAATTTCTAAATCTCTTACTGGATCTACTGTGGGGTTAACATTCTGAATATCATCAGAATCAAAGCATCTAATCATGTGAACTATTGCATCTACTTCTCTTATATGAGATAAAAATTTATTTCCTAAACCCTCACCTTTAGATGCGCCTTTTACTAGACCAGCTATGTCAACAAACTCTATTGTTGTATTTATTTTCTTTTTCGATTTTGATATTGCTACTAATTTTTCTAACCTTTCATCTGGAACTGGAACAACTCCAACATTGGGCTCTATTGTGCAAAAAGGGAAGTTTGCTGCCTGAGCTTTACTAGAATTAGTAAGCGCATTGAATAATGTTGATTTGCCAACATTAGGTAAACCAACAATTCCACACTTAAAACTCATTTATTTATTATTTACTGTACTTGAAAATAAATCTAATTTTTTGTCAATTAATATGGGTATTGAATTGATAATATTACTTGTGATTTTTTCTAGTTGCATCATTTCATCTTCATCGAAGTCTTTTAACACATGGTCCGAAACATCAGCCTTGGTTTTTGGTTTTCCAATTCCTATTCTTACCCTAGAGTAGTCTTTTCCAATAAATTTATCTATTGACTCAATTCCATTGTGTCCTGCACTTGAGCCAGCAAACTTTGCTTTGATTTTGCCAAATTCAATATCAAGATCATCGTGAAATACGATTACATCTTCTGAATCTATCTTGAAATACTCAATTAATTCTCTTATACAAATTCCTGAGTTATTCATAAAAGTTAGTGGCTTTATCGCATAAACTTTTTTATCTTCAATATTTCCAGTTGTTAATAACCCTTTAAATTTAGGTTTTTGTTTTGATAGGCCAAATTTTTGATTAAGGGCGTCTATTAATTTAAAGCCAATATTGTGTCTATTATTTTCACTGTCAGGGGTTGGATTTCCTAAACCTACAAATAAAAGCATAATTTTTTTAAACTGTATCTAAGAATCTTTACTATATATAATAAATTGATTATTTTTTTTCTTCCGGAGGTTTTTTTTCTTCGCCTTCTTTTTTATCTCCATCAGCTTCTGGAGCTGCATCTTTACCATCCACAGTAGCATCATCCGCACCCTCAACTGCTTCAGCTGGTTTTTCTGGTTCTTTCATAACTGTTGGAGCCGCTAATGTTGCGATCACAAAATCTCTTCCTACAATTGTTGGTGTAACATCTTCTTCTAATTTAATTGAAGATATTTTAAAACTCTCACCAATTTCTACTCCATCTAGATCTATTGTTATTGCTTCTGGAATTTTCTCGCTAGGACATTTTAGTTCAATTTTTCTTCTAACTATATTTAGAACTCCACCTCTTTTTAATCCAGGAGATGTTTCGTGATTAATAAACTGTACAGGCACCTCTATTCTAATCTTTACACCTGGAACTACTCTTAGAAAGTCAATATGAGTTGGCTCATCAGAGATAACATTATATGTAATTTCTCTGGGTAAAACATTTTGAGGTTTACCGTCGAGATTAAGTGTTAAAATATTTGATAAAAAGTTTTCTTTATCTATTAAAGATTTAAGAGTTTTTTTTGAAACTGTAATTTTTTCATTTTGATTTACTCCACCATAAACGATACCAGGTATATTGCCATTTAATCTAAGAGACCTAACGTCACCTTTTGATTTGGTATTTCTAGTATTTGCTTCAAGTGAATTCATAAAACAAGGCTTCTAGCGCAACTTCCCTAAAAACTCAAGATAATTATTTAAATAAGTCTGATACTGATGTTGAATTAGAAATTCTTTTAATAGCTTCACCCATAAGGCTTGAAATTGGTAAAACTTCAATATTTTTGGCTTTTTTAGTTTTATTCAAATTGTCAATAGTATCTGTTATTACTAAATTTTTAATAACAGATTTTTTAATCCTATCTACAGCTTCTCCACTTAATACACCATGAGTTATGTAAACGTAAACATCTTTTGCGCCTCTATCTTTTAAAGCTTTAGCAGCGTTTACTATGGTTCCACCAGAGTCGATAATATCATCTACTATGATGCAAGTTTTGCCCTTAACATCTCCTATAACATTCATAACTTTTGACAGACCTGGTTTAGGTCTTCTTTTATCAACTATAGCAAGATCAGCATTTAAAATTTTACCAAGAGCTCTCGCTCTTTCAGTCCCACCAACATCTGGGGCCACACAAATTATATTTTTACTTTTAATGTTTTTTTTTACATGCCGTGCAAAAATAGGAGTAGCAAATAAGTTATCTACAGGTATATCAAAAAATCCTTGAATTTGCCCTGCATGTAAGTCGACAGTAACAACTCTGTCAGCACCAGCTTTAGTAATTAAATTAGAAACAAGTTTTGCAGATATAGATGTTCTAGGCACTACTTTTCGATCTTGTCTTGCGTACCCAAAATAGGGAATAACAGCAGTTATATTTTTTGCTGACGATCTCTTTAATGCATCAATACAAAGTAGTAATTCCATTAAGTTATCATTCGCAGGTGAAGAAATTGATTGAATTATAAAAATACTATTACCTCTAATATTTTCATTAATCTCTATATAGATTTCACCATCAGAAAATTTTTTAATACTAGAATTCAGTAGTTTACCTTTTAAATATTTTGCAATATTCTTACTTAACGGTTTATTACTATTTCCAGCTAATAATTTCATGTGATTATGCTAATTAATCATAATTATTGAAATATTTCTACCATAATCATTCTCATTGCGGCTAATAGATCTTCTTGCACTAAAAAAATTATTTTTGGCATTAAATGTATCTTTGTCAATAGTATCAATTTTCTTAATATCTAAGCTCTTTAATTGAAAGTGAATATATTTATTTAAGTTAAAGTAATTTTTATTCTTTGTTTTATTGAAAAAAATTATATTTTTTTTATCCTTTTTAATAAATTTTTTTATAAGATCTTCTCTAACCTGATAATTATCACTTGAAATGCATGGACCAATAGCAGCAATAATATTTTTTGAGGAGCAGCCTTTTTTAATCATAAATTTAACAACTTTTTTTACAATATTTTTATAGGCACCCTTCCAACCTGCGTGGATAGCAGCTATCATTTTTCTATTCTTATCGTAAATTAATATTGGTACACAATCAGCAGTTAAAACAGCAATCGGTGTGCCTCTCTTATCAGTGACTAAAGCATCTCCCTCAAATTTATTATTAAATTTTGAATGCTTACTTATATAGTGAAATTTAATGCCATGAACTTGATTTAATAAAATTATTTTTTTAGATTTAGCTTTGATTTTATTGCCTACGACTTCAAGATTTTTTTGAATATTCTTTTGCTTATCCGAGGAGCCTGGCCCACAGTTCAAACTTTTGAATATTCCAGTAGATTTGCCACCCAATCTATTGAAGAAAGCATGCTCTATACTCTTAAATTTAGATAATTTTTTTGATTTAATCAAATTAAAACCCTAGTTTAAATTTATTTTTATGATTTGTTATAAACATCACTTTGAATAAATGCCCCATTTGACTTTCATCAATTAATCTTTTAATTCTAAAATATATATTAGCTTTTTCTGTAAATGGCTTATTTTTAGATAATATCTCAGCTCTGTCGAGTATACCAAGCTTTGTTAAGAATTTTTTTTGAGTAGTTGATTGAGATGAGCAGGGGCCAAATTTTTTAACAATCATATTAATTAAATTAAAGCTTAAATTATAAGTTATATCTGAATTTCTAAAACCCTCTAGAACATTGTAATATTTATGTTTGGAAACCGCTTGAAGAGTATTTTTCATCTCTTTTTCAAGATATGCATAATCTATTATTAAAATTCCACCATTATTAAGTTTAATTTTTTTGATTATAGTTTTTAAGTATTTTGTAGCGAGAGGAGAGTATTCAATAAATGTTTGTTTATAAGAAATCTTAAACTTAATTTTTTTTTCAAATTTCTGCATATTAAATGGAATATCTAGATATTTTAACTTTTTATCATTGGCAAAATTTACATATCTTTCATACCATTTTTTTTCTTTTTTTAAGAACTGTTTAATAGGCAAAGCATCAAAAAATTCGTTAGCAATAAAAATACATGGAAAATTATTTAACTCATTTAAACTATTTAACCATCTGATTTTAGTATTCTTAATATTAGTTTTTTGTATACCCTTAAGTAATTCACTTTTTTCTAATATATTAATTTTACAAGAATTATTAAATTTAGGAAATTTATTGAATGTATTGACTAATATATTCATCATTTCACCATTACCAGCCCCTAATTCAATCAAATTAAACTGTTTGGGACAATCTAGTTTTTCCCAAAATGAAATTACCCAGATAGCAATCATTTCAGAAAATAATATAGATATATTTGGTGCTGTTATGAAATCACCACTTTTGCCAAAAGGATTTTTTCTCATATAGTAACCATGTTTTTTATTATAAAGAGATTCCTCTATAAACTTATCTAAGCTAAATAAATTATTATTTTTACTTTTCATTATTTTTTTAAATAAAATAAGAATATTCCAGCAACTAAAAAAAGAACACTTATTAACTGACCTAGTGTTAAGTTTAAAATTAAATAACCAATTTGAAGATCGGCAGATCTAAAAAATTCTGCAAAAAATCTAAATAAAGAATAAAAAATTAAAAATAAAGCTGATATTTTTCCTGGACTTTGTGAATAATTCTTTCTAAAGAAATACCCAAGCAAAATAAACAAAACTATTCCTTCAAAAAAAGCCTCATATAATTGTGAGGGGTGCCTTTTAATATTGTCTATCAAAACAAATTGCACAGACCAAGGTAGGTCGGTTGCTCTTCCAATAAGTTCTGAATTGATAAAATTTGAAATTCTGCCCAAAAAAATTCCAATAGGAGCTGATAGCGCCACTAAGTCTAAGAGTACAAAATGATTAATCTTATGTTTGCCTGAAAATAACCGAGATGCTACAATAACTCCAATTAAGCCTCCGTGAAAAGACATTCCACCATTCCACACCATTAGAATTTCAAATGGATTTTCTAAATAATATTTGAGATTATAGAATAATACATAGCCAAGCCTTCCACCTAGAATTACTCCTATGATAAGATATGTAATAAAATCATCAAATAGATCTAGTATCTGCTGGTCTATAATTAATTTTTTTTTACAATATATCCATCCTAATGCAATTCCGATAATATATGCCAACGAATACCATCTAATTTCTAATGATAGAATTTGAAACGCAACTGGGTCAAAATTATTAATAAACATTTTTAAAAATATGCTTATAAAGTATATTAATTTTATAAATGAATATATGACAAAATCTAAATTTGTAATTGATAAATTAGCAAAATTATTTGAGCAAGGGCTGATTTCTTATAAGGATTTAAGTTCCGAAATGTTAAATATTTTGAAATCAAAAAGAGATGAGGTTGTTTTTAAAATGAAATTAACGAGCAAAGAAGAAACTGATGTTTTAATTAAAAGAGTTGAAAATCTTGAAAAAAAAATAGAAAAATTAGAAAAGAGTAAATTAAAAAAAAGAATTACAAAGGCAAAAAAACCTTAACTCTCAATCCATTTAGGAGGGATTTCTCTAGTACAATATTTCCTCCATGTGATTTTATAATATCTGATGTAATGGATAATCCAAGACCAACACTGGATTTTGAATCTCCTCTACTTTTGTCAAGTTTGTAAAAAGGTTTGAAGACATTTTGGTATTCATTTTCAGGAATACCAATACCATCATCGTCAATAGTAATTATTATACCGTTATTCCCCTTATATAGTCCAAGATTTATTTTATCTGCATACTTAATAGAGTTATCAATGATGTTATTTAAAGATCTTTGAATTAAATTTTTTCTACCGTTCATATACACTCTGGGAATTAACTCTTTCGTAATATTATCATTATCATATTTATTGATTATGCTTTCTATTAATTCTGAAATATCAAAAGTTTCATCTTTTTCCAAATAAGATGAGCTAGTAAATTGTAGATACTCGTTAAGCATTTTTTCCATTTCATCTATATCTAAAGACATTTTTTTGGATAACTCTTCATCTTTCATAAAAGATAGTTGAAGTTTTAATCTTGTTAATGGTGTTCTCAGATCATGACTTATTCCTGATAACATTTCAGATCTTTGATTAAGATGTCTCATTATTCTTTTCCTCATTTTATCAAATTCTAAGCCTGCCTGTCGTATTTCCAGTGCACCAGAGGGTCTATATTCATCAATATTTTCACCTCTACCAAACCTTTCGGCAGCTTTTGCAAGATTAACAATTGGTCTTGTTTGATTTTTTAAAAATATTATTGCGATTGTGATCATTAATAATGCTGGAAGAGTTATCCATAGTGCAAACATTCTTGCAGAAGAGGTCGCTACCCTGTCTTTTGGAATAAAAAATTCAAAATAACCATCATGATGCTTTATGTTTATATGTATGAGCTCCTTATAACCCGTCGTATCAAACCAATAATTTCCAACACCAATATTTGACTTTAATTCTCTCCTCAAAGTCCTGTCAATTGGGCTGAACCACCTTTCTTTTAATGGTTTACTGAATGATTTATCATTTTTGTATTCGACATTTAGATCTAAATAAATTGAAAAAAGACCAGATAAATCATTATTATTATATTTACCATTGTCGTAAGCAGTTATGAAAGTCTTCATTTCACCAACAAGTGCTCTAGTCATACCCTTGTTTGTTTTAATCCAAAGACTGTCAAAAAAAACAATTGTTATTATTATCTGCAAGAGAATAATAGGAACAGCTACAATTAATAAAGCTCTATAAAATAATCTTCGTGGTAATAGTTTTTTTATAAATTTACTCAATCCATAAGACATAGCCCGCACCTCTTAAAGTTTGCAAATATTTTGGATTTTTAGGATCAGTTTCAATTTTTTTTCTTAACCTAGTGATTATAACATCTATAGATCTTTCTTTATCTAGGTCAATCAGTCTTCCAATATCTTCTCTTGAAAATGTTTTGCCTGGATTATTAATCATTTTTTCCAATATAACTTTTTCAGTATTGTTTATTTTGTATTCATTTTCATTTTTAATAATTAAAAGTTTACTCAGATCAATTTTAACATTATCAAACTCAATAATTCGTTTTTGATCATTTTTTTTAGTCTTATTAAGAATATTTTTTATTCTTAATGTAAGCTCTTTTGGCTCAAAAGGTTTTGGCAAGTAATCATCTGCACCAATTTCCAAACCTTCTACCCTATCGTTAGCCTCTCTTTTTGCGGTTAAAAGAATTATTGGTGTATCTATTGATTTTTTATTTTCTTTTATAAAATCCAAACCACTTTTACCAGACATCATTACATCTAATACAATTAAATCAAATTTAATAATTAAAATTTTCTCAGCAGCATTTTCTGCACTGCTAGATGTAGTTACTAAAAAATTATTTTCATTTAGATATTGCTTAACAAGAGATCTAATTCCATCATCATCATCAACAACTAATATATGTGCTATAAAATTATTCATTGATTATTTTTTTTAGAACATTGTCAAAGTTAAGAACTTGATCAGAGCTCGAATTTAGTAGAGCATTATAAATTCTTATTTTTTGGGTTGAAAATACCTCTTCAAAAATTTTTTCCCCCTTGTCATTTAGAAAGATATGTTTCACACGTGTGTCATGTTGATCTTTTTCAAAAAAAATAGTTTCAAGTTTAATCAAGTCTTTCAACACTCTATTTAAACTTTGCTTGGTGACTTTTAGTTTTTTAAGTAGTTTTGAAATTGTAATTCCTTTGTACATTGAAAGCAGGTGCAATACTTTATGATGTGCTATCCCAATAGAATATTTATCTAGCGTTTTCTTAGCGTCTGCAAAAGATTCTCTATAGCTTGTAAATAGCTTTTCAATCAATTGCTTTAACTGGGCATCCTTTAAATATAAAAGTTCTTTCATTATTGGTAAGTTATATTGACATATTATAGATACAAAGATAATTTTAAAAAAAAATTAAAATATTTCATATATGATACCCTACGATAAAAGATCTGGTAAAATCTGGTATAATAATGAGCTCGTTGATTGGGCAAATGCCAAGATTCATATTTTAAACCATGGACTTCACTATGCTAGTTGTGTTTTTGAAGGAGAGAGGGTTTATGAGAATTCCATATTTAAATTAGAAGAACATACATCAAGACTTTTTTACTCTGCAAAGAGAATGGGTATGACAATTCCTTATACAGAGAAAGAAATAAATGATGCATGTAATAAAATTATTTTAGTTCAAAGTGTAGAGAATGGATATGTAAGACCCACAGTTTGGAGAGGGAGTGAAATGATGGCAATATCTGCACAACAAACAAAAATTCATGTTGCTATAGCAACTTGGGAATGGGGATCATACTTTGATCCAAAATTAAAAATAGAGGGTATTAGATTAAATATTTCTAATTGGAGGAGACCAGCTCCAAATACAATACCTTGGGATACAAAAGCTTCAGGACTTTACATGATCTGTACATTATCAAAACATGAAGCAGAGCAACAAGGTTATGCGGATTCTTTAATGCTTGATCATGAAGGAAATGTAGCAGAGGCAACTGGTGCTAATATTTTTTTTAAAGATCAAAAAGGTGAAATACACACCCCTGTTCCAGACTCTTTTTTAGATGGAATTACAAGAAGAACAGTTATTGATATTGCGCAATCAAAAGGCATTAAGGTAAATCAAAGAAAAATTGCGCCTGCGGAATTATCAAATTTTGTTGGTTGCTTTTTAACTGGAACGGCAGCTGAGGTTACACCCGTATCATGTATTGCTGATAATAAGTTTAAAGTATGCGAAACTATAATTGATTTAAATGAAAGCTATCAAGCTTTAGTCAGAAAAAAATAAGTAATTTATTTTTTATTGTCTTCGGATATAGCGTGGTCAATGCCTTTTCTTAAATATTCATATCCAGTATATAAAGTTAAAAAAGCTGAAAGCCAAAGAAGAATTATACCAATAGTTTGAGCATTATAATCTTGAAAATTAATAATTTTGTTGCCAGTTTCACCAGTAAGTAGAAGTGCTATAGCTAGCATTTGTAAAAAAGTTTTTAATTTTGCTAAATTAGTTACAGGTAGTTTTATTTGTCCTCTGGCTAAAAATTCTCTTAAACCTGATATCAATATTTCTCTTGTAAGTATTATAATTGCAGCAATAACTTCATAATGTTTAATCGTCCCACTCATAACGAGCAATATAAGTGCGGTGGCAACAATAATTTTGTCTGCTATAGGATCAAGTAATTCACCTAATTTAGATTCTTCTCCCATCATCCTTGCCAACATGCCATCCAAGAAGTCTGTGAATGATGCAATTACAAATAGAGCAAATGCAGTTAAGTCACCATAAAAACCTGGTAGATAAAATGCTAGAACAAAAAAAGGTACAATTATTATCCTTCCGATTGTTAGAATGTTTGGGATTTTTTTAAGCATAATTATTCGTGAAAAAAGTTATATATCTTTTTTGCGACTTTTTCCTCAACACCTTCAACTGTTTTAATCTCATCAAAACTAGCTGATTCAACGGCTCTGGCTGAACCAAAGTGGTTTAATAGTGCTCTCTTTCTAATAGATCCAACACCTTTTATTTGGTCTAGTAAAGATTTCGTAATACCTTTGGCTCTTTTAGCTCTATGAGAGTTAATTGCAAACCTGTGTGCCTCATCACGAAGTCGTTGCATAAAAAATAGAGTAGGGTCATTTTTTTCAAACTTGAAAGATTCACCTTTATAAAAAAAAGTTTCATCACCACTATTTCTCATTTTACCCTTTGCAATAGCAATCATGGGCAGATCATGCAAGCCAAATTCATCTAGTACTTCTTTAGCTGATGAATATTGACCTTTTCCACCATCAATTAATATTAAATCTGGCAGGGTAAGATAGCCACTCTTTTCAAGCATTGCTCTCTTAAACCTTCTAGAGAGAACCTCCTTTAACATTGCAAAATCGTCTTGTTGTGCTCCTTTTGTTTTAATATCAAATTTTCTATATCTCTTTTTAATGAAGCCTTCGTTTCCAAAGGTGATCATTGCACCAACGCTATTTGTTCCTGAAATATGGCTATTATCATAAACTTCAACTAAACTTATATTATTTTTAAGGTCAAACTTTTTAGCCACTCCTTCAAATAAATTTTTATTATTATTTGTTTCATAAATTTTCCTATTTAAAGATTCTTTAGCATTTTTTTCTGCCATTGCGATAACTTTGGCCTTCGTTCCTTTTTTTGCTATATTAATAGATATAGTGCTATTTTCTTTCTTGCTTAAAGTTTCTTCAATTAATTTTTTATCTTTAATATCAGAATTAATGATTATTAATTTTGGAACATTTTTATTTTCATAAAACTGCATTAAAAAAGATGACATTATTTCAGAAACATTTTGATCAGGATCATGTTTTGGAAAATAAGCTTGATTGCCCCAGTTTTGTTTAGATCTATAAAAAAATACTTGAATACAAGTTTTACCAGATTCTTTATATGCAGCAATTACATCAGCATCCACAAGATTTGCCTCATTAATTCTCTGCGATGATTGAATTATATTTAATGATTTAATTCTATCTCTAAAAATAGATGCTCTTTCAAAGTCAAGTTTTTCACTTGCCTCTTCCATTTGTTTAGATAGGTTTTTTTGAATATCTCTAGATTTACCAGACACAAACTGAATGGCCTGATCAACTGATTTGTCATAATCCTCTTTGTTAATATAATCAACACATGGTCCTGAGCATCTTTTTATTTGATAAAGTATGCAGGGCCTTTTTCTATTTTTAAAAGTAGTATCGTCACAAACTCTTAGTTGAAATATCTTTTGCAACATCTTTATTGTCCAATTAGCTGTTCCAGCAGAAGCAAAGGGTCCAAAATAAAATCCTTCTTTATCTTTTTTCCCTCTGTGTTTCATAACTTGTGCCCACTTATCTTTATTGCCTATAAAGATAAAAGGAAAAGATTTGTCATCTTTGAGTAATATATTGAACTTAGGCTTATGTTTTTTAATTAAATTAGCCTCCAAAAGTAATGCCTCACTTTCATTTGCAGTAGTTGTTATCTCTAATTTGAAAGTTTGAGACAGCATTCTTGCTGTTCTAATAATGTGGTTTTTTTCAGCCACATAACTCTTTAATCTATTGGGAAGATTTTTTGCTTTTCCCACATACAAAATCACATCTTTGTGATCAAGCATCCGATAAACCCCAGGACTCTTAGGAATTAAGGGTAGCTCTTTTCTAATTACATCTTTGCCTAATTCAGAGCTTTTCATGACTTCTTTTTTTGGTAATTTGGATACCAACAGAGGCACATTCTTTTATGATTTCTAATTTTTCAATCTGAAGCATTATTTTGCCAATTCGCTTATCCTTAAATAGAACATCAAAAATATCTTCTGCAAGCGTTTCTAAAAAATTGTAGTGTTTCTTTTTTGCAAGCTTTGTAATTAGTTTTACAACCTGACCATAATTAACAATAGATTTGATATCCTTATCATTTGTTGGTTTTTTATCTTCATAATCAATTTCTAAACTGAATTTTACTTTTTGAGTTTTTTCTTTTTCAAAGTCATAATATCCAAGTTTTAAATCTAAAATTAGCTCTTTAATAAGAATTTTTTTTTCGTAATTAAATAAGTTTTTGTTCTTATCAATTTTTATAATATTTAAATTATTTTTTTTCATTCTTTTCCAATTACATCAGGTGTTTGCCAGTTTAAACTCTGCCCACTATCTATTGCAATTACTTGCCCTGTAATTGAACTGTTTTTGATAAAAAAGTCAACAGCAGAGCATATATCTTTTACATTTACTTGTTGTTTTAAAGGTGTTGCCAAATACTGTTTTTTAAAATGCTTATCACTTTGTCTTTTATTTTTAATTGTAGGTCCTGGTGCAATTCCATTAACTCTTATATTTGGAGCTAATTCCATGGCACTAGTTTTCGTAAGAGTATAAAGGCCAGTTTTGCTTAAAGTATATGAAAAGAAGAAAGGAGTTAATTTAAAAACTCTTTGGTCAATTATATTAATAATATTATTATTTTTACCTTTTACATTTTTTGAAAATGCTTGCGTAAGGTATGCTGGTGCCTTTAAATTTACATCCAAGTGTTGGTTCCAACTTTTAGAAGAAAAGTTTTTAAGACTATCATTTTCAAATAGTGACGCATTATTAATTAAGCAATTAAAATATTTTAATTTTAACTTTGAAAATTGTATGATTTTTTTTAAATCTTGTTCTTTTGCAAGGTCACCCTTTACTAAATAAACTTTTGTTTTATTTATTAATAATTCTTTTTGTAATTTTTCAGCTTCTTTTTTTGAATTATTATAATGAATTACCATCTCAACTCCTGGACCTGAGAGTTTTTTCGCAATAGCAGCACCCATTCGAGTTGCGGCTCCAGTAATAATTATTTTGTTTGCTTCCATTTTTTCTTGCCCTTCTGCGCTCTTGTACCAGGTAAACCCATCGTTGATCTACCCTTTGGATATGTTCTGTTTTCTTGGTTATAGTGTTTTACTTTTGGATTTAAAACAATTTCTAATTCAGATGCCTCTAAATTTCTTATTTCATCTCTGATTTTACCAGCTTCTTCAAACTCGAGGTTTGTTGCGGCATCCTTCATTCTTTTATTTAGCATTTTTAAGTGTTTCTTTAAGTTTCCACCAATATTGTCTCCAGTGCCTACTTTTAGATAATCTTTATCATAAACATTTTGTAAAACATCACTGATTTCTTTTTTGATAGAGACGGCATCAATATTATACTTTTTATTATATGCAACTTGGATTGCTCTTCTTCTGTCAGTTTCCTGTATTGCTTTTTTTATACTTTTAGTTTCTTTGTCTGCATAAAGAATAACTCTACCTTCTAAGTTTCTTGCCGCTCTACCAATGGTTTGAATTAAAGAAGTTTCAGATCTTAAAAATCCTTCTTTATCAGCATCTAAAATTCCAACCAACGCACATTCTGGTATATCCAGCCCTTCTCTCAAAAGATTTATACCAACTAAGACATCGAAAACACCAAGTCTTAGATCTCTCATGATTTCTATTCTCTCTAGTGTGTCGATATCGGAGTGCAAAT
>Ga0209709_10002896_pt1 | contig 14565 bp, 12 predicted proteins | sample ArcticOcean_MG_C_2_FD_187435 | JGI IMG/M metagenome (GOLD analysis project Ga0209709, IMG submission 187435) | Marine microbial communities from western Arctic Ocean - ArcticOcean_MG_CB4_136 (SPAdes) (version 2) | ecosystem: Environmental > Aquatic > Marine > Oceanic | place: Arctic Ocean... | reverse complement strand
TCTTTATGGCTGGGCGCTAATAGATACTTTGTAAATGCCTCTTTTCCGTTAACTAAGTTTGTTCCAATTCCAAAGGTAGATTTTAAAAAACCAGATTTATATAAATTATGGGTTAAGACTCGCTCTGAAGGCTGGAAACTTCGTGGTGTTGATGAGCCGTTAATGGCCTTAGAAAAAGCAGGCTATAACTCTCTTTATTCCTATCGATTTGACTGGGATGATCAAAAAACATCCTTCTTTGCTGATTTTCCCTCGTTGATAGGAGCAGCACATGGATTTGAAATATCATTTATTACAGGTGACTATAAGTTTGGCCCGATTGGCAGATATGTTTATCCTAAAGGTGAGCTCAGAGATCAGATGCAATCAACCATGATGAATGCATGGGCATCATTTGCAAGAGATGGATCGCCAGATATTAGAAAGGAATTTGTATGGAAGAAATTTAATAGCAAAGAGAGATCTTTTATTAAACTAGATAAAGATGAATCCTTGGCAATGGATCAGGATAATCTTTCCATTCAGAGTATTTTAGAAAATATCAAACTATCATCGGTAGGAACCGTTATAGAAAAATGTATTCTTGCAAGAGAAGTAATAGAGAATATAGGCGATCCCCTTGAAGCGGAATATACCCAATGGAACCAAGGAGTTTGCAATCAATTTGATGTTAATTTAGAGAGACAAAAAATTAATAATCAGCTCATTGCTCAATACGGATCAGTTTCAGTATATGGGGATTAGCAAAACTTCATTACCTTTATTATTTATTATTTTAATACTCTCTGGATGTGGATCTGATGTTCCCCCAGGAGAGATGGAAGGTGCGCCAAGGTCTAGTAATAGTATTTATAAACAAGATCTCAGATTCTTGGAAACTCAAAGCAATCTATTTGAAACTCAGGAAAGTAAGTCCCAAATATTATTTGGTGACTTGCATGTTCATACTTCTTACTCCATAGATGCTTTCACATTAGAGCTTCCCATGATGGGATTGCAGGGAGTACATGACAGCGCTATGGCATGTGATTTTGCCAGATATTGCGCAAACTTAGATTTTTTTAGTTTTAATGATCATGCCGAAAGTTTGACTCCAGATCATTGGCGAGAACAGAAGGAGATTGTGCAGCAATGCAATATTTCTAACGATGATCCTGTAACAAATGATTTGGTTGTTTTTCCAGGTTGGGAATGGACACAGATAGGAACTACTCCTGAGAATCACTGGGGTCACAGAAATGTAATCTTTAAAGATATTCAAGATCTTCCTGCAAGACCAATTGGCTCTAGAACCCCTGAAACAGGTCTTGGAATATTTGATACTACTCAACAGGCAGTGGCTGCCAGATGGTTAGATCCGCTAAATTTTAAAAGATATTCTGACCTAGGATGGCTTCTTGATACAGTAAGAAATATCCCATTTTGTGATGAAGGCATTAACTCAACTGAGCTGCCATTAGATTGTTATGAATATGCAAGAACTCCAATCGATCTTTTTTCAAAATTGGATGAATGGGAATCAGACTCAATTGTAATTCCTCATGGGCAAACGTGGGGCTTTCATGTTCCTCTAGGAACATCATGGGACAATCGATTAAACGATCAAGGTCATGATTCAAGCAAACAGATTCTCCTAGAAGTAATGTCTGGGCATGGTAACAGCGAAGAATTTCGTGATATTGCTTCTGCTGATTTTTTGCAGAATGGAAAAATGAGCTGTCCAGAGCCAACAGATAATTTTCTTCCGTGCTGTTGGCAAGCAGGTGAAATACAAAAAAAAAGATGCGATGGTTTATCTGATGCTGAGTGTTTAGCAAGGATAGAGCTGGCAAAAAAATATACACTTGCTGGTGGTCCTTATGCAAATATGGTTTTTCCTGAGGCGCAGCCAGAAGAATGGTTAAATTGTGATCAATGCACAGATTGCTTCAAACCTGCTTTTAATTATCGTCCTAAGCAATCTGCTCAATACGCCTTAGCAATTTCAAATTTTGATTCTACTAATGAAGGTCCTAAAAGATATAACTTTGGATTTATTGCTTCTACTGATGACCATACCGCCAGACCTGGGACGGGTTATAAGCAATATGAAAGAAGGAAAATGACCTTTGCGATGGGCCCTAAATCAAAGATGTGGGAATACAAATATAAAGCAAAAGATCCCAATTTTCCTGAACTTCCAATAATTGAACCTGGAGAGAGTCAGCCTGATAGTGAGAGAGTCTCAAGTTTTGTCTACCCAGGAGGTATTTTAGCAGTTCACTCTGAAGGTCGAAGCAAGGATCAAATATGGTCCGCACTCAAAAATAAAAATGTTTATGGAACAAGTGGTCCAAGGATTCTCCTTTGGTTTGATATTATTAACTCACCAGGGGGCCAGCAACCTATGGGCTCAGAAGTAATGATGAGTCAAAACCCAAAGTTTATTGTGAGAGCTGCTGGAAGTTTCAAACAAAAAGAAGGCTGTCCAATAGAATCAATAGACTCCTTATCTTCAAACAGATTAGAATATTTATGTGCAGGCGAATGTTATAACCCCTCCAATGAACGCCATATAATCGAAAGAATTGAAATAGTTAAAATTACCCCTCAAGAGTATGCTGGCGAGGCAATTAGCCCATTAATTAATGATGCGTGGAAAAGTATTTCATGCAAAGGCCAGAGCACCTGTGTTGTTGAATTTGAAGATGAGAACTATTCTCGTGATAGTGTTTACTACGTTAGAGCTATTCAAGAACTCACACCTGCAATTAATGGAAATAATACTACTGACAGTAGCGAAGAATTTCAATTGTGCAAAGGGAGCTTTAGAACAGATTTAGAAGATAATTGTCTTGGAAATATAAACGAACGAGCTTGGTCCTCTCCGATTTATCTAAACAAACCTTAAGAGCTTTTTTGTTTAATTTGATTTGCTTGGGATCGTGGAATTTTAATGAGATCTGCAATCTTAAAGAATAAGTTTTCTTCATATGGATCAATTAGGTTATCTACTGCAACCAATTCCCATAACATCTCTAGCAATTCTTTTTTTTCACTTTTAGAGTGAGTGTCATTAATTTTTTTAACAGTTGGGTATAACGAAATAGACTCTTCAGTCTCGTCAATTATTTTTTTTACAATAGTCGAAGCCTTTATATTTGCAGGTGCAATTAGATTAGCCCTTTTTTTAATTAATTGCAGTTCAGACTGATCTAATGAGCCGTCGCTAATCGCTATTTCAAACATTAGCCTTAATGCGACATCAGCTTCGTGAGTATTTATTAGTTCTAGAGATTTTTGTTTTTTAAAAATATTTTTAAACATTTGAAGATCCTATCTGTAATTCTTAATTTTAAACTGATTTGCTAAATAATTTCTTGGGTATTTGAAGAATGTTCCCAGTAAAATTAACATTTTAATTCTAAGGGATTCATTTTTTAGATAAATGCTATCAATTAAAGCAAGCTCTTCTGGGTTACTCATGTCATAACCTAGTATTTGCGCAAGACCAGTAATTCCCGGTTTTACTCTATAAATATTTTTATTTAATCTAGCCTCTGTAAGCTCCATCTGAGTTTCTAGACCAGGTCTTGGTCCTACTAAATTAAGATCTCCTTTAATAACATTTACTAATTGAGGGAATTCATCAATTTTTAAAGCCCTGATTACTGCTCCAGTTTTTAGCTTAAACATGCTATTGACATCATGAGTTCCTAGCTCAGGAGTATTATTTTTCATTGTTCGAATCTTATAAATTAAAAAGATTTTATTGTTTTGACCCCTACGTTTTTGTTTAAATAATACTGGCATACCATCTTCAATCAATAGGCAAAATGCCACAACAAACAGAGGGAGTGACAGCAAAATTAGCCCTATGAGGCAGATGAAATTTCTTAAGACTATTATGATCACATGCTTCCGGTTAAAATAATAAATTTATAATATAAACATGATTATAGCTGTAACAGGGTCATCTGGCTCAATCGGAAAAGAGTTAGTACCATTTTTAGAAAAACTTGGTCATATAGTAGTTAAAATTTCCAATTCAGTTACTAATAACGATCAGTATATTTTTTCATATGATGAATATAAAAATGGCCAAATTAAATTTGATGTAGACATATTAATTCATCTAGCTTCTTACAACTCCTCACTAACCGAAGAAAACTATCATAATGAAATTAAGCTGACTGATGATATTGTGAATGGACTAAATTCCATTAGTTGCAAAAGACTCATTTTTTTTAGCACAGGCAAGGTTTACGGTGACAATAGTTTCACGTATCAAGAATACGATGAATCCTCAGCTTTAAATCCATCTTGTTATTACTCTAATGCCAAGAAAGAATGTGAAGAGCTAATTCTCCAAAGATCCAATAATCTTGAATTCAATTCAATTATTTTTCGTTTAGCTCCGGTGCTCAACGAATCAACCTCCTCTAGCCTAGGCAAGCTTATGAAGATCGCCGGATTAGGTATACCTTTGCCATCTTTATCGGTTGGAGAAAATAATAAACGAAGCTTTATATCATTCAGCAATCTTAAGACAGTTATGGAGCATGTTACAAAGAACGCTGATAGAACTTTTACAAACCAGATTTATAATCTATGTGATGATGGACATATTTCCTTGAACAATCTATTTAGGTTGAATAAGCAATCAACTGTTATAAGAATTCCAACATGGGTCTCTAACAAGCTATTGAATAATCCCTACTTAAAAAATATTTTATTAAGACTTTATGGTAATTTTGTTCTTCGTAATGAAAAACTTAAAACGGATATGAGTGTTAAACTCAATGCTACTCAAGATCATTATCTATAATAAATAAATAAATAAATGAATATTATTGGATCGAAATTAAATCAACTCAATCGTAAAAGAAAATTTCTTATTGTTCTGCTAAATGATTTCTTTCTTGCATTGATTTGTTGGCTGGTGTTTGGGCCGCCTATGGCCACATATATTGCATCAGAGTTCTCAACAGGAATCTTTGAAATTTTTTTATCTGAGTGGACATCATTCTTTTTTCCAGCAGTTTTATCTATCTCTTATTTATACTTTTTTGGATTTTATAAGTCTCTCATCAAATTCTTTGATTCAAAAGATTCTATCCTACTTTCATTAAGCGGCTCTTTAATTTTTGGTTTTTCTTGGTCGCTAATGCATGTGTATCAATTTAATATCGTTTCTACTACATTTCTATCAATTGCTTTATTGCAAGGATTTCTATTATCCGCAGTATTTTATGCTTTTCTTAATGTATCTAGGGATGCGGCAAAGTATCTTTTATACCCATATAACACTAATGTTGATGCAAAAAATATAGTTATATATGGTGCAGGCGCTTCTGGTAATGAATTATTCCAATCCATTCTTTTGGATCCCTCTAAGAGATTACTTGCCTTTTTTGACGATTCAAAAAATTTGCGCAATCGTCAGATTAATAATATTCCCATTCTAGGATCCTTTGATGAGCTAATCGCTCTAAAAGAGAAGTATGGTGACTTAGAGATTTTACTGGCCATACCAAGCATTCAAACAGAAAAGCGTCGAAAGATTATTTCAAGACTTGAGGCAATCAAAGTTGCCGTCCGCACTGTACCATCCTTTCATGAGCTGATTTCCGATCAAAAGAAAATGACAGATCTTCAAAATCTATCATTAGATGATCTGCTGCCAAGAGCTAGAGTTTCAAAAGATGTGATTGAGGATGCTCAGGAGAAAGTACTTTTTATTTCTGGTGCAGGCGGCTCGATTGGATCAGAAATAGTGAGACAGCTTTTGGATAATAATCCAAACATCATTATTCTGTTTGATATCTCTGAATATAATTTATTTAACGTTGAGCGAGAATGTCAGGCTATTAAAATATCAAAAGGTATTTCTACGCAAATAGTTCCAGTTCTTGGAGATATAAGGGATGTATCAAATTTAGATTTTATCTTTAAGAAGTATTCCATTAATAGCGTATTTCATGCTGCTGCGTATAAGCATGTTCCTCTTGTTGAGGATATAAACAATATTACTAAAGCCTGTGAAAATAATGTGATTGGTACTTTCAATCTAGCTTCTGTTTCAGCGCTTTATCAGGTCGAATCTTTCGTAATGATCTCAACCGACAAGGCTGTTAGACCTTCCAATGTAATGGGAGCATCTAAGCGAATGGCTGAAATGGTTATCCAATCAATAGATACAGAATCATTATCTACAAAATTTTCAATGGTTCGATTTGGAAATGTAATTAATTCATCGGGATCAGTAATTCCATTATTTTTAGATCAGATATCTAAAGGTGGTCCTGTGACAGTAACTCACAAAGAAGTAACAAGATACTTTATGACTATTCCAGAGGCTTCTAATTTGGTTTTGCAGGCAGCCAAAATGTCTAAAGGTGGAGAGGTATTTATTTTAGACATGGGTGAGCAACTCAAGATATATGATTTAGCAAAAAAATTAATTCACTTATCGGGCAGAAATATTGCTGAACCTGGAAAGTCGGGCATTGAAATCATCGAAGTAGGCCTGAGGCCTGGAGAGAAGATGTATGAGGAATTATTGATTGCAGGTGAAAAATTATCTACTAGCAACCCTAAGATATTTAAATCAATGGAAGAGTTCCCACAACCTGAAGTTTTGGAGCCTATAATGGCAGCGCTAAAAGAGGCTATTGGCTCAAATGATCACGAGGCCATAGTCAATTTATTCAACAGTCACGTCGAGGGGTATCACAATGCATCATAATTTCAACTTTTCTTCATTTTTTGTAATGCTGAGCCTTCTCCTCTGCAATGATGTCTTAAGCGCTGCAAGCGGAAAAGATGTTGATGGAACTTCAATCGTACGAGGCTTAATCATCGATCCCGGATTTAAAATTCAAGTTTTTGCATCAGAAATAGATTCTCCTAGGCAGTTAGTGGAAGATAAAAATGGAAGAATTTATGTGGGCTCTAAAAAATCTGGAAAAATTTTTGCAATTCAGGATTCAGATAATAATGGCGAAGCAGATGAAAGAATACTAGTAGCAGATAATTTAACGATGGCAACAGGTGTGAGTATTTTTGATGGACATTTATTTTTTTCTGAAATTGACAAAATTTGGAAAATAGAGAATATTGCCGATGCTTTAAATGATGGCTCAAGCATGTTGCCTACAAAAATATTAGTTACAGACAATCTGCCAAATGATACATGGCATGGTTGGAAGTGGCTGAAGCATGATGAAAAAGGAAACTTGCATACAAATGTAGGCGCTCCTTGCAATGTTTGCGAGCAAGATGATCCCAAATACGCAACCATTTTAAAGTTGAGCGATGATTCTTGGGATTATGTTGCAAGAGGAGTGCGCAATTCAGTTGGATTTGACTTTCATCCTATTTCTAAAAAGTTATTTTTTACTGATAACGGTCGTGATTGGCTTGGTGATGATTCTCCCTCATGTGAGCTAAATAGAGTAGATAGGGCCAGTGGATTTTATGGCTTCCCCTACAAGCATGCCAAGAATATCTTTGATCCTGAATTTGGAGAAATTAAAACGGGATTTGACTTTATAGATCCAATACTTAATCTCGGGGCTCATGTTGCGCCGACTGGTATTGCTTTTTATTCAGGTGAGATGTTTCCCTCAGACTTTAAAAATAATTTATTTATTACACTCCATGGATCATGGAATAGATCTAAGAAGGTTGGATATAAAGTAATTAGAGTAATTTTAGATAGTGATGGCAATGTTATTGAAAGTAAAGATTTTATCTCTGGCTGGTTGGACGGTGAGAACGTACTAGGGCGACCTTCTGCACCATTGGTAATGAGTGATGGCAGTCTCTTGATCTCAGATGACTTCGGAAATCGTATTTATAGAATATCTTACAAAGGCTTGTAGATGTTAGATTTACCCCATCTTCTCGAGATAGCCAAGGATGCTGCTCTAATTGCAGGAAAACACCTTCAAAACAATCAAAATGAGGATCTGCAAATACTACTAAATGAAGGTAGAGACGTTAAACTGAAGATAGATCAAGATACTGAGGAGCTAATTAAAAAAGAAATTAGCTCAAGGAGCAACTTACCTATCCTTGGCGAGGAATCAGGATATTCTGAGGAGCTTGGAGATATGTTTTGGGTAATAGATCCTTTGGATGGGACATCAAATTACCTAAGAAACATTCCTATTTCTTGTGTTGCTATTGCTGTCATTTATAAGCTAGATCCTGTGGTGGGAGTGATCAATGATTTTAATAACGATCATCTATACTTTGCGCATGAGGGAATACCTGCCTTCATGAATAATCAAAACCTTAAGGTATCTCAAGTAAGCTCCAAGGCAGAAGGAACCTTAATAACTGGCATACCAGCAAAGACCCATTATTCAGATGAAGAGTTTAAAAGCATGATTCAAGAATTTCAAGAATGGAAAAAAATCAGAATGATTGGTTCTGCAGCCATGGCCTCAGCATATGTTGCAGCAGGAAAAGTAGATACTTATAAAGAAAATGGAATTTTTTTGTGGGATATTGCTGCTGGTGCCGCATTAGTAAAATCTGCTGGAGGCACTGTTAGCATTTCAGAACTTCAAGATGATTTCAGGGTAAATGCAAGATTTTCAAACTCAGTTATTCAAGAGTAATTAATATGAACAAACATGAAGTAATTGCAGTTACATCGAGATCATTCTGCAAAAATATGGCTTTAGTTGCGGAGCTCAAAATGAGGTATTCTCAAGTAATCCTCAACGAGACCGGAAAGACTCTTGCAGGCCATGATTTAATAAATTTTTTATCAAAAGTTGATAAAGCGATTATTGGAATTGAAGATATGTCTGCTGAGCACTTAGCCAAAATCCCTAATTTAAAAGTTATTAGTAAATATGGTGTTGGCTTGAATAACATCGATCTTGAATATTGCAAATCTCACAATATCAAACTGGGCTTTATTCCTGGTGTTAATAAGCAAAGTGTAGCTGAGCTGGCCCTTACATTAATCTTAATGAGCTTAAGAAAAATTCATACTAACCACGCTGAAATTTTAAGAGGTGAATGGCCGCAGACTAAAGGGTTAGAACTTAGAGGTAAAAAGGTTGGAATTCTTGGTTTTGGAAATATAGGCCAAACTCTAGCTAAGCTATTGTCTATTTTTGAGTGCGAGATTAGCTTCTTTGATCAAAAAATATTTACTGAAAATGAATTGTTAGATATATGTGCTGCTAATTCATTGCAGCTAGATAATCTTAATCAAAAAAATTTATCAGATGTGCTTACAGAATCAGATATTATTAGCATTCATTTACCTCTGAATGATGAAACTGCAAATATTATTAATGCTCAAGCTTTCGAGCTTTTAAAAAAATCAGCAGTTATCGTTAACACTGCTAGGGGAGGCCTAGTCAAAGAAGAAGATATGGCTAAATTTTTATTAAGTCATCCTGAATCATTTGCAGCATTTGATGTGTTTAGCGACGAGCCAGTGAAAGATAAAACCTTATTTAATTTAGATAATTTTTTTGGCACTTCTCATCGCTCCAGTCTTACTCACGAAGGAATTAATGCTATGGGTATGGCGGCCATTTCAGGATTGGATGATAATATAAAAATAACATAGAGAATAATATGAATACTCCATCAATTGGCACCTGGCTAAGCCTACCTAACGAATCCATTGCAGAAATATTTTCTAATGCCGGTTATGAATGGGTGGTAATAGACTTAGAGCATAGCAGCATTAATATCAGCCAAGCTGAAAGCCTCATTAGAACAATTGATTTAGCTGGATCTAAACCATTTATTAGGCTGTCCGGACATGATCCTGCTCAAATTAAGCGAGTGCTGGATGCTGGAGCAAAGGGCATTCTTGCACCCATGATTGATAATGCCCGGCAAATTAAAACAGTTATTGATGCTTGTCATTATCCTCCTGCTGGAAATAGAGGCATGGGTTTAGCAAGAGCTCAAGGCTATGGAGCGGAGAAACAAAAAAATCATTACATAAAAAATGGTTGTAGTGAGATTGAAATTTTTGCACAGATTGAGTCAGTAGAGGCCGTAAAAAATGTTGAGGCTATTTTCTCAGAAGCAATTGATGGTTATTTCATTGGGCCCTATGATTTGTCAGCTTCTATGGGTACCCCTGGTAATTTTAAAAATCAAAGTTTTAAAGATGCAGAAACTATAATTTTGCAAGCTGCCCAAGATGCGAATATCAAATCAGGATATCATCTGGTCGAACCAAATGTTGATGAGATTAAGGTCCTATCTGACTTTGGATACAATATGATTGCCTTTAGTGTTGATATTAGAATGCTTGATAAACTAGCGCGCGAGCCTTTTAATAAGAGCTATGACTAAGACGCTTGGAGTTATTCCTGCCAGAATGTCTTCTTCACGTTTTCCTGGAAAGCCATTAAAAAATATTTTAGATATACCAATGATAGCTCATTGCTATGAGAGGGCAGCTATATCAGAGGCTTGCAATCACCTAGTTATTGCTACTCCTGACGATGAAATCATGGAATGGGCAAGTAACTTCAATATTCCAGCAATTTTAACATCTGATGCTCATGAGAGAGCAACAGAACGCGCAGCAGAAGTTGTGAATATTTTAGAATCTAATGGACAGCACTTTGAATACGTTCTTTTATTGCAGGGCGATGAGCCTCAGATTAATCCTAATGATATCAATAAATTAAATAATGCATTTCATGATTTCAATTCCGAAGTGGTAAATTTAGTTTATCCCATTGGCGAAGAAGACATGGCTGATAAAAATGTAGTTAAGGCAATTCTTACAAACTCAAATGCAATAAATTTTTTTACTAGAGCTCATGTTCCATATGGTTGTAAAGTAGGAATTCGTCAATTAGGAATGATTGGCTTTAGTGCCAAGGCACTAACAAACTATGATCAGCTTGCGATGACAGAGCTGGAGATTCTTGAATCAATAGATATGATGCGATTCATAGAAAATGATGTGTCAATTCAGGGAGTTTTCTCCTCATCTCCAATTTTAGGTGTAGATAGGCCTGGGGATATTCAAAAAGCTGAATCAATGATGGCCGATGATCCTTGGATCAAGAAGTATCTATATAAATATCTTTAATAGATATGCCAAAAAAAATCATTATATTAAGCGATAATATTCCTGGACACCTTAATCAATCAGAAGGAATTGCAGCCTTGTTAAAAACTCAATTTGACTGCTCAGTACGATTAATACCAGTAGTTTATAACCTTCATTTTTTTAGATCATTTATTACCTTTCTAGGCCGCCATCTTTGTAAATCTATAACTCCTTTTAAAGCAAGATTTATTAACTCTTTCTATCAAAACATAGAAGTCAATCATGCCGATTTAATTATTGCCGCTGGGGGAAATACAGCTCCATTAGCAGCGGCATTAAGAATTATTAACTCCGTGCCTTTAATTCAACTAGGATCTCCTAGGGGGCTTAGTCCTGATCTATTTAATGCGCTCGTAACCGTTGAACGGTATTATGATCATCCTGCAAATATTGTGGTTGATATTACGCCAAATAAATATTCGCCCATAATATGCAGCCAAGCTTCACATTCTCAGAATATGCAACAGCATTTATTATTTTTAATTGGCGGCGAAGGAATAGGCTACTCTTATACACAAAATGAATGGACAGCCTTAGTTAATAACATTTGCAGTCTGCAAAAAATCTCTGGCTTACCTATAACCATAGTCACATCTAGAAGAACAGATCCAAGGATTGAAAAAAAACTCCGATATGAATTATCAAAACTGCCAATGATATATTCTGCTTGGTATCACGAAGGAAGTATAAATTTTAATTTAGCTCCATTGTTAGGATCTGCGCATTCTATTTTCGTTACCGAAGATAGCGCAATGATGATTTCGGAATCTATTAGCAGCGGTCGCCCGGTTACAACTCTCTATCCATCTCAGATAAAATCTCCTCTAAGATATCAAAAGCATATTCAAAAATATTTAGACTCTAGTTTTATCTCCAGAGAACCAATTACTAGTTTCTCAACCAAAGATATCTCAGATTCAGCTGAAAAAGTTCAAAGACACTCAGAAAATCTTAAAGAAAAACTAATTGAGAGAATTCAATGGTGAGGGGTTTAATCTGGTTCAGATCAGATCTTAGGATTGATGATAATCCCGCTTTGTTAGAGGCGGCAAACTCGTGTGAAGAGCTGATCGGGGTATACATTTTTTCTCAAAAGCAATGGAATCTACATCATGAATCTAATGTGAAGCATGATTTTTTAATCCAAAACCTCATCACCCTAGAAAAGCAACTTAAGAAAATAAATATCCCTTTAATTGCTCTGCAGACTGATACCTTTAAAGTGCTTCCTGAGGACTTGCAAAAATTTATTGATGTAAATCAAATTAAATCATGTTATTGGAATAATGAATTTGGAGTCAACGAAAATAAAAGAGATGATGCGGTGGAGACATTATTGAGTGCAAATGACATCCAAACATCCAGATATCATGATCAAGTTATATATGAACCTGGTTTCTTAAGAACCGGGCAGGATAAACCCTTCTCAGTCTTTACTCCCTTTAAAAGGCGGTGGATTGAGAATTTTTCTATGAGTTTTTTAGACTTAGCTCAAGCAGATACTCCGCTCAAAAAAATTAATCTCATTAGCGATCTTTCTGCTCTTAAGCTAGAAAAATCTCATCAGGTAAATATGGATGCCTGGCCAGCAGGCGAAGTTGATGCCTTTGCTCGCCTTCAAGAATTTCTTGAGCACAAAATTAATAGCTACAGTGAATCTAGAAATACTCCAATTTTAGAAGGCACTAGCCGCATTTCTGCCTACTTAGCTTTAGGTATTATTTCTCCAAGGAGATGTATCTTAGAGGCTCTTAAATTAAATAACTTTGAGTTTGCGTCTGGCAATCAAGGTATTTGTAAGTGGGTCGATGAAATAGTGTGGAGAGAGTTTTATAGAAATATCATGCATTCTTTTCCAAAAGTAAGCTGCAATCAACCTTTTCAAGATTACACGCGCGACATTCCCTGGCGTCACTCTGAATCTGAGATTGAAGCTTTTAAGACTGGCAAGACTGGGTTCCCTATTATTGATGCTGCTATCAAACAGATGTTATCAGAGGGATGGATGCACAATCGCCTTCGAATGATTGTTGCAATGTTTTTTACAAAAAATATGCTTCATGACTGGCGGATTGGAGAGCAATTTTTTATGGAGCACTTAATTGATGGAGACTTTGCTTCAAATAATGGTGGGTGGCAATGGAGCGCATCTACTGGGACAGATGCAGCCCCATATTTCAGAATTTTTAATCCTATTACACAATCTCAAAATTTTGATCCTACTGGTGAATTCATTAAAAAATTTATACCAGAGCTTTCCAATACTTCTATAAAAAATATTCATCAACCAGCCCATGATTTATTTATTGAGTTAAATTATCCAAAACCTATTTTAGACTTAAAAGAATCTCGCCAAAGAGCCATCCTTGCTTTCAAGGAAACGAGAGATGCGCAGGCCCTATAACCATAGTTTATTTTGTAAATAAAGGCTGGTTATGTTGCAATTAGTTCGGCTATAATTAATTTCAATTTTTAAGGGAGTTAATAAGATGGAAAATCAATCAAAGTTTTATATTAATGGAGCATGGGTTAACCCTATGGGCTCAGAGACTATTGAGGTGATTAATCCTTCAGATGAATCTGTGATCGGCACTATTGCCGCTGGTACCAAAGAAGATATAGATGCGGCTGTAGCTGCAGCTAGCAGCGCATTTAACTCATTTGGTTTTTCTAGTAAAGAAGACAGAATTAAAATCATTGAAGATATTATTACTGAGTATGAGAAGCGCTCTGAGGAATTAGCTCAAACCATTTCTAATGAAATGGGAGCACCTTTGTGGTTGTCGCAAATCGCACAAGTTACGGCTGGACTCTCACATTTCAAAGATACACTAGAAGTTTTAAAATCTTTTGAATTTGAAGGCACAGAAAACAATTATCTAATTAGAAAAGAACCTATTGGTGTTATTGGCATGATCACACCTTGGAACTGGCCAATGAATCAAATGTGCACCAAGGTTGCATCTGCTATTGCTGCTGGCTGCACCATGGTTTTAAAGCCAAGTGAAATCACACCTTTGTGTGGAATTATTTTTGCTGAAATTTTACATGATGCAAAAGTACCAGCGGGTGTATTTAACTTAGTTAATGGCATGGGCCCTATTGTTGGGGCTGCTCTATCTGAGCATCCAGATATCGATATGATGCACTTCACAGGATCCACGCGAGCAGGTGTTGCAGTTGCAATTGCATCCGCTCCAACTGTAAAAAGGGTATCTCAGGAATTAGGCGGAAAATCAGCAAATATTGTTTTGGATGATGCCGACATAGAGAAAGCTGTTACTTCAGGAGCTAATCATTGCTTTATGAACACCGGTCAATCATGCAATGCACCTACTAGGATGCTTGTGTCCTCTCAAAATTATGATGCTGCTCTTCAAGCAGCAGCTGCTGCAGCCGATGCAACAGTAGTTGGCTCTCCAGAAATGGAGGGCGTAAGAATTGGCCCTATTTCTAATAAGACGCAGTAT
>Ga0209709_10002895_pt1 | contig 14573 bp, 23 predicted proteins | sample ArcticOcean_MG_C_2_FD_187435 | JGI IMG/M metagenome (GOLD analysis project Ga0209709, IMG submission 187435) | Marine microbial communities from western Arctic Ocean - ArcticOcean_MG_CB4_136 (SPAdes) (version 2) | ecosystem: Environmental > Aquatic > Marine > Oceanic | place: Arctic Ocean... | reverse complement strand
GGGCCGTGTTGGTTAATATCAGCAGTTTTCCAATATCTAAAATTCATGGATACACTCCATTTTACTATATCACCAGATGCAGCTCCAGATAGTGCTAAATCTCCAAGAGTTGATGGAAATGCTTCCATCAGAGTAATACCATATCGTCTTTGCATTTGTTCGTCTAGAAGATATATATCTACAGAACCAATATAATGTGCATAGTATCCTACTTGCCAAGTGGTAGGGTTAAATGCACGATGTTGCCATTTTTCAAACGCAACTCGTTCTCTTGCATCAGATGAACTTTGAAAGGTCAAGTCTACAGTATCAGTGTATTGAACACCATCGACAATTTGTCGTCTGGGCCCGTGGGTATTAACATCATCTACAGTAGAAAGTATTCGCCCTGGCAACGTAATAGATTCGCAACGCATAGAGATTCTATCCATGTCGGTAACTTTATTAATGTCTTGTCTGTTTGTATTTTCATTAGCACCATTGTCTGATTGCAAGGCAGGTTTGTGAATTATCACTTCATAATGATTTGGTTTTGCATATCCTTCATTACCTCGAAAACTAGCAATAATATCATTCAAAACACCAAATGCTGCGCCTTCTAAAAATCTTGGTAAAACTGCCATTAGAGCATACTCCTAGAATCTTTCCATACTTCACTTGCACCGGCTTTCTTAAATCTCTGTACTGGAAGTAGTGTTGCAATAGTAAATTCATCGGCATCAATTCTACGAAACTGTGATTTGGTTTGCCCTGCCAAATACCTATGTAGTGTAGGTTTAATTAAGGTAACGCCTTTCAGTTGACTATAGTCTACAACTAAGCGAGTAGATTCATCAAATTTGGTATTATTGCTAAAATCTACCAAAGTATCTAATAGCTGTATTCTCAACGGAATAGGAAGGTAGTGTAAATTGATTCCCAGAAACCCATCTGGATAGTTTTCTATTGGGAGAACCAAAGGAAAAGAATCATAGTATGGTAACTTTTTTTTATGTTTTGGATCATAAATGAACATATTCAACTTACCATAAAATGGTTTGTTGTCTCGTTTACCATCACGTATCAAATCCATAGCGCCAGGAGTACCAAATTCCTTAATCTTATCTCTATACCATTGAGTAGATTTAGGACGCCCCTTTGCCTCATCTTTTACTGCTTGCATGTATTTGCTAATTGCCATGTAACTATTTATACGAAATCCCTAGATGATCCTCAGTCAATACCTTGAAATCCATACTATTCATATCACAAAATTCTGTTGCATATTTCCATTTAGCTTCATTTACTGCCCATGTTTTAACTGCACTATAGAACCTCTTAGTTTTTCTATCAGGAACTTTTGGGGGGCCGCACTGTATCTTTGGTTTAATCTCTATGATAGACTTCTCTATAGTACCATCATGTTTTTTTGCTTTAATATAGAAATCTGGAAAATATCTGTGAATTCTGCCATCCACAGGTGATAAATATGGTATGATGATCTCTTCACTGCCCCACTCTAATATCGAATTACTAGTATCGCAGTACACCATGAACTTCCGTTCCCATAAAGAACGGTACACTATTCGATTGGGATCGCCTTTATATTTTTTAGGATTTCTTGGAGTATATTTGCCCTTATATGCCATGATTAAAATACCTAAATAGTTTCATTGTAAGGATATTTATACATGACCATAGGTAACGCAATTGTCAACCAAGTACTAAACGCAGCTAATAGCGCTGCCCAAGGTGGACTTAAAAAAGTTTTAGGCAATCTGCCGGGATCAGCATTAGGTAACGGAATTGGCGCTAAAGGTGTCGGAGGAATATCTGCAACACAGTCTTCTATGAATCTTGCATACCCATTAGCAGTAGAAACTGAAGATCAAGAGGGACATTATATAATGTTCTTTATTAATTCAGCTGACCCTGCTAAAGTTAAGAAAGTTAGTGCAGGGCAAAAAGCAGCTGCCTTTGAGGCTGGGTATCTCGGAGAAGAGCAACAGATAGATAGACCAACAGCATCTAGACTTTCATCTGCGCCCAAAGGTGCGTTAGCAGTTACTAGACCAGCGACAGTCCGTTTAGCAAAAGCAATATCTCTTTACATGCCGCCTGCAATTAAGGTGCAGTATAAATCTTTATATAAAGAAGAAGAAATTGGTGCTGGAGCTCAATTAGGTGCAGCTGCACTTGAAAGAGCAATGAATGTTGCATCAACCGAAGGTATATCAGGGTTCAATCCACTTAAAGCAAATTGGAGTGAAGCAGGTGCTGTATCTGGAGATGCTGGTCTTGCTTTGGCTGCAAGTTTCGCAAAGGGATTAGAAGCAACTGCTGGCCCGTTGTTGGGTTTACAGGGATCATTTGGAGCAATGGCTATACAATCAGGTCTGGTGTTATCTAATAAGATGGAACTGTTATTTGAAGGTGTTGGTCGTAGAAGTTTCAGTTATACGTTTACTTTTATCCCTAAGAGCGAGGCTGAAAGTAAAGTTGTTGCTGATATAGTATTCACCTTTAAAAAACATATGACTCCAGAATTTGGTACTCTTTTTGGTAAAGGTGTACAGGGCAGAGTATTAAAAATACCAGAAACTTTTGATATACAGTATATGTACAAGGGTAAAGAAAATCCTTGGATTAATAAAATTTCTTCTTGTTATTTGACAGATATGGACGTACAATATGGTAGTGATAAAGCAGGGTTTTATGAACCTTTAGAAAACCCACAATTGGGAACGGTCGGGCCACCTTCAACACATACTACTCTCGCTCTTACTTTTAGTGAAATCGAAAAGATGTCCAGAGAACGTATCGAACAAGGATTCTAATTATGTATTTTTCAACATTTCCTAAAATTTATTATTCTACTACAGGTAAAGATGATCACAAGCTTGTGACGAATCTTTTACGCCGTGTTGGTATAAGAGCAAAAGTTAAAACAAACACAGCACTATTCGATACCTATGACGTAAAAGAAGGCGAAACACCAGAAATGTTAGCACATAAATTATACGGTGATTCGGAATATCATTGGATAATTTTGTATATGAATGATATTGTTGATCGATATCACCAATGGCCAATGTCTACAATTCAATTTTTAGCATTTGTTGAAGATAAATATGATAATTTTGATGCAGTCCATCATTATGAAATATCTCAAAGTTCTGGTGATACCTCAATAAAAATAGATGTGGGGACTACTAATGCAGACTATCCTGTTGCAGACATCGTGACTAATATGGAATATGAAGAAAGTGTCCAAGATAAACTTAGAAGTATACGTTTACTTGATCCTGGCTACGTAAAACAGTTTGTTGATGAATTTAAATTATTGATGGAAGAGAGTAGTATTTAATGGCAGAAGGTTTAACCACCGCTGGAGATTTTGTACTAGACTTGGCTGAGATTATTACTGTAGATGGTTCTCCAGTAAAGGTTACTGCCAATGTTTTGAGTGTAATTCTTTTTGAGGATATAGAGAATCCATTTATTTCGGGTAGTATAAGTTTTAATGACGGTCTTAATATTCAAAACTTATTGCCGCTTATAGGTCAAGAAGTTTTAAAGCTTAGACTTAGAACTCCATCTTTTGAAACTGAAGAAATGATTATAGATTCTTTATTTTACATAAATAATTTATCAACTGTCTTAGATGTTAATACCAATAACAAAATTTTGAATTTTGAATTCATTTCTATTGAAGCTATGGAAAATTCTAGAAAATCAGTAAGTAGAACTTTACGAGGGACTTGTGCTTCAATCGTAGAAACATTACTTAGAAACGATTTGAAATGTTCAAAAGACTTTTTTGTTGACCCTACCAAAGACGGCCGGATAATTTTAGGCACAGATGTGTCTCCTATGAAGATTATCAGAGATATGACAAATGAAGCAATATCTGAAAGACATGGTTCACCAACATACATGTTTTTTGAAACTTTAGAGGGATTTCATTTTAGGTCATTAGAAAGCTTGTATAAAGAAAAAATTCTTATGGAATATACTTCTGATGGAACTGGTGGACATACACCAAGGAAACATGGATTTTCTGAAGTTATTTTAGAATTAAATAAAATTAGAAAAGTGCAAAAAACAAATAGTAATGATTCTATGGCTGATCAAAATAATGGTAGTTATGCTTCTACGGTCATCACTCATGATATATTTAATAAAACTTACAAAGAAACTAATTATAATTATTTTGAATCTTTTAAAGATGAACGACATATCAATTTTTTTAATGGTAGAGGAAAACAAGAACCTATGATTGCTAAAGTAGCATTAGATGATAATGGTTCAACTATTTCTGATCTTCCTGTTAAAACTTTTTTACTTCCTGTGTCATTTGCTGACATTGTTTCTAAACAAGATGGTCAATATACTAATGCAATCACTAATGACTATAAGAATATTCGTGGTTATGATCCTGATTCTTTTATAACAAAAAGAACTTCGATGCTTAACAATTACGATGCAATTGCGGCAGACATCGAAGTAGACGGTAATACATTTATTAGAGCAGGAAATATGGTAGAATTAAATTTGCCTGCTCAATCTGCTGAAAGAATGGAAGAACCAGATAAAGTAGATAGGTTTTATAGAGGGGCTTTTCTTATACGTAATATTAAGCACTCTTTTACATTAAGTGAAAATGAAAACAAACATGTTATGAGTCTTTCGTGTGTTTCAGATTGTGTTGATAAAGAAATTCTTGGTTCTGAAATAGATATTGTGCCAAAAGTTTATGGCAAGAGTAAAAAAATTAACCCACTGACTATTAATGTAAATCGTTTAAGCGATACAAATTATTAGCAACCAAAGGAGAAGTCCACATCAAATCCAAAAGAGTATCCAATAAACATAACAAAAAGGAAGAAAAAATGGCTAGAACCAAAAACAGAATTAAAAATATGACATTCCAAAAACAAACACGAAACATCCAACCTCTAGAACCACTTTCCGAAGAAGATAAATATGTTGTGAAGATGTCAGGATATAAAAAAGGATTAATGGGACAACAATCAAATGAAAAAATTCCAAGATATGCTATCTCCTCTGGCTGAGGGGGTTTATGACAAAAATATATTTAAAGCTATATTCCTTGCGGGCGGCCCTGGCAGTGGTAAATCTTATGTTGCCAAGTCGTCTACAGGGGGTATGGGTCTTAAACTGGTCAACTCTGATAATGCGTTTGAAAATCTCTTAGACAAAGAAGGTCTTACCAAGAAGATGAACACCAAACGAGGTGAACGTGAGACAGATCAAAGAGATGTCGTTAGAGATCGTGCTAAGAATATAACGTCCAGACAAAAAGGTAATTATGTAGAAGGTCGCCTTGGTTTGATCATCGATGGTACTGGTCACGATTATGATAAGATTTCAAGACAGTCAAGTAAACTACGTATGTTAGGGTATGAGACATATATGATCTTTGTTAACACTTCACTAGACGTTGCACTACAGTCAAATGCAAATAGAGATCGGGTTGTTCCAGAGTCTATCGTCATAAAATCTCATAAGGCGGTGCAGTCCAATCTTGGTAAATTCAGTAGTCACTTTAGAGGTAATCTTGTTATTGTCGATAATAATGAAAGGTCACAAACACCCATAAAGGCGGCGTACAAACATGTTGCACAACTATTAAAAAAACCAGTTAAGAACCAGATGGCAAAGAACTGGATTTCAATGGAGCTCGCCAAAAAGAAGAGTTAATGTTTTCATACTTAAACCCCGAAAACCTAAAGAAGATATATGAGATAGGTACTAGTAGTGAAGAGCCTGGTGCTACTTTTCATGATTCTATATCAAACCATTTGCAGATGTTAGAAGAGTGTAAGAACTTCTCAGCTTGGGTGCGTATGGAGGATCAAGAAGAAACCTCAGATCATATTATAGAAAAACATGGTAAACTTCTAGATGGTGTTGATAATGCAAGATACAACTCCCCAGATAAACCTTGGGATAGATGGCTTGCAATTCCTACACAAGAACATTTTCCTACCCTATACGAATTTTTACAGAAGAACACACATCAATACAAGGATTGCACTGTCAGTAAACTCGGGCCTGGGGCAAAGATAAAACCTCACATACATCATCCTCTTAAACCAAAATACCTCTATAATTTGTGTATCAACTTTCCAGAAGGGTGTAAGTTTGAGGTACATCCTAATGGTGAAATACCATATCGCTCAGGCGACATATATAGATTACAGACAAGACATTTACACAGTGTGACAAATGATTCCATCGAAGATAGATATCATGTAGTTATGGAGCATCTTTGACAAAATATATTATAGAATATTGTGGTGGGACTAAAGGTGATTTATTATGCAGATTTCTCAATAACGATAATTCACAATTTTTACCAGACAGAGCAAATAAAACTGAACCAGCAGATATAGGTTGTCTGAATTGGTTAAAGTTGGCTGACCCCTATCAATTAACCCTTGAACGCTTTGAAGAGGTTTTGTCTACAAACACAAAAAAGTATCTTCCTGCTCATCCACTCTGGGTGACGTATGATGATGACTATAATTTGTTATTAAAAAAATATGATTATGAAATTATGCAACTAAGGTTTGAAGAATGTCAATACATTACAATCCGTATAGAATCTAATTTAAAAAATGCTAATGCTATAGATCACCCTGATCCAAATTACATCGTACAATTATTAAATACTGTTTTTTGGAAGGGTTTAGATTATAATACCTTTACAACCAAAGAGCTGAACTCTATCCCACGAGCAACGAACAACGAATATGCTTGGCAACAACGAGCGCACATTCATGATTTATTTCTATCTAATGATAAAAATCGCAAATTTATTTTCTATAGTGACTTGTATTTAAACTTTAATTGTGGTATATTAAACGAATATGATATAGAAGAGTGGAAGTTTTTGGTAAGAAGTAGCTGGTGCGAATATAAAGAGAATGGGTATATGGATTGGGATAGACCTTATCCAAGCACAAACCCCACATCAAAATATAGTGATGTAATTGAAAAATGGATTAAAGAAAATGGATAAAGAGATTAAAGATTTTTTTGGTAATACTTGGAATCAGACTGAGGTTGATCCACATGTGGTGAGAATCATTGCAGAAGCTGATAGTGTTATAGATGTTGGTTGTGGGTTCAATCCTTATAAAAAATTTCATCAAGACCTGATTGGTATCGATATTGCTAATACAAATGCTGATTGGGTAGGGGATATACTAGATTGGCCTTCATGGGATAGTAAGTATGATGTTGCTATCTGTTATGGTATACTGCACTTCAACTCTTATGATTGGATTCGGAAGAGGTTAGAGTGGGTAGTAGAACATACTGCACCAGATGCACAGATACTAATGAAGGTTAATCCTTCTAAAAAAGAAGATCAGGCAGAAGAACTACGGAGTTCTGATGTCATTTGGTTTGATAAGTGGAACCGTGGATTAGCAGATCATTTTGCTGACATATATAAATTAGAAGTTTGGAATTGGAGGGAATGGCGTAACCCTCTTGATAATAGTAAACGTTTGAAATTTGATTATAGAAAAAGGAGATAATCGTGGATACATTATTTACAGAAAGCACTGGTTTGATGGTGCTGTTGGTATATGGCATTTTTGCATTTGCTATGACCTATTGGTACTCTAAGGGGTACAACGATACTAAGGAATCATTCTTAGTCGCTCGTAGAGAGTTAAATACATTTCAAGGGAGTTTGAGTGTTACAGCCGCATGGTTATGGGCGCCTGGATTGTTTATCTCTGCACAACAGGCATACGTCAATGGTCTAGTCGGACTGTTCTGGTTCTGTCTAGGTAATTTCTTGACCTTGGGTGCATTTGCGTATTTTGCGAAGAAGATACGACAATGGGCGCCAGATGGATTCACATTCTCTGGTTATCTGAAAGAGAAGTTCTCTGGTAGGGTACAGGCGCTATTTGTCGTGGAGATGATGTTTCTTGCGATTTGTGCATTTGCAATCAATCTGATTGCTGGTTCCAAGACTGTAGAAGTACTTACAGGACTAGACGCTGGAATTGTATCACTACTCATGGTTCTGATTGCAATCCTGTATTCATTTAGGACAGGACTTAAAGCAACTGTGATGACAGAGATGATTAAGATGGTTGTAGTCTGGACAGGCGCTATCATCCTAGTACCTTGGGTTATTATGAATGCTGGTGGTTGGGATGTTGTTGTTGCTGGTCTTGGTGGTAAATCAGGATTGGGTGCAGACATTTTCGGTACACCATTTGCATGGGGTGTGTTCACTGGTTTTGGTGCAGCTGCATTTCTTGGACATATGGGCGGCCCTTGGGGTGATAACTCATTCTATCAACGTGCGTTTGCAATTAAGGAAAAATCAATCATTCCTTCTTTTGTACTTGCATCGTTTGTGTTCATCGTGGTTCCGATTATGATGGGTCTGTTGGGATTTGTTGCCGCTGGTTCTGGTATGGTAATTGAAAATGTGGGTGTGACTAATGCACTTGTCATTGCAGAGTTCCTACCAGCAGGAGCAGCAATATTCTTCATGTTCATGGTATTTGCTGGTCTAGTATCTATTCTAGATTCGCAGTTTGCTTCTGTCGCAAATATGACAGGTCATGATATCTACAATAAGTTTAAGGTAGGTAAGGGTGGCGCTGGTGAAATTCAGTGGGCACGATATGGTATGGTTGCACTTGCAGTAATTGCTTTGATTGTTGCAAACATACCAGGCATGACACTGATGTACTTGTTCTTGTTCTTTGCAGTACTACGAGCAAGTGTATGGTTGCCGTCATTGATTACCTTTGTCAAACCTGGCTTGATCACAGAGAAGGGTATGTTCTGGGGTATTCTAGTTTGTGCAACGGCAGGTGAGATATTGTTTGTTAGTGGTAAACTAGGTTTCTCTGACACAACATTTCTTGGTGTATTGATTGCAATCTTTGGATCACCACTACTTGCAATTGGTATCTCTAAGAAACCATCTATGATTAGTGTGAAATGAAGGTAATTCTGCTCACAGGGCCCCAAGGGTCTGGTAATCACCTATGGAGTAAGGTATTTACTACGTGGGCAGATAAAGAGTATTGGGTGGGGCATAAAGATGAGCCCCACTCAAATCTCTGGGAAGATATGGATTCTTGGAGAACACATAAATTCTCAGGCGACACAGTTATATCAATATCAGTTCCTTACGCAGTAGGGGGCAACACAACCTTTCCAGATATAAAGTTATGGAAAGAGATTATGATTGAACGTGGTATAGATCATAAGATATGTGCTATCACTAGAGATGGGTACATCAATTTTCTACAAAATGACAGAGTACGTCCAGAGAATAACTATAAAGAATCAGTAGAGTACATAAAGACTTTGGATATAGATTGTTTCTTATCTACAGAAACACTATTGCTATATCAGTGGAAATATGTAGAACAGGTGTGTAGGCAGTTAGAATTTACTATTGATAAAAAGAATGTAGATTTCTCACAGTCATTTAATGAGAAATATGTCAAGTATGTTGAAGAGTTTGATTTAGACAAACAGGTGTGGGAAGTTTCGGGTATAGGGGAACGTGATCCTTTTGTATACGGTGGATAAATGTTAATAGATGACTTTACCTTGCCCGGCCAAAGAGTTCGGTCTTGTAAATATTATGGTTTAGATTCCCCAACAAAGATCAGTCCTAAAAATCCAGCTGGAAGGTTTGAAGAATATCCTGTTCAAGATTTTGATTACCAGTTTAATAGTTGGGGGTTCAGAGGGCCAGAGTATGACCAGTTTATAGGGACTCCTGTGAATATATGCGTAGGAGATAGTTTTACAGTCAACTTAGGTGGGCCTATAGAACACAGTTGGTCTTCACAGTTGCAAGAATATTTTAACAAACCCACATTAAATCTGGGTATGGATGGTGCTGGAAATGATGCAATAAGAATTGTGTATGATAGAGCAATCAAGATGTTTGATGTGCAACACGCCTTTGTTATGTACAGTTATTTTCATAGACGGTTAGTAGATAATGAGTTTACACACTATAATGGAAAAATCAAAACTGGAATGAAACCAGCACCATTAAATACAGATGAGGAAAACTTTTCTTATTTCGAAGACCAATACATAGATGATGCATACGGAGCATTTATACCAAAGTGGTGTTACACAGAAACAGAATTACAGTATATCCAATTCTTCGAAAGCTTTGATTATCCAGATGGGGGTAGGTCAGAATGGGCAAATAGGGATTATCATCACATGAACCAAGACCTTAATAAACTCATAGCAGAATACTATTATGAACTTTCTCGTACTGACTCCTGATGGTGTAGGTAGCACTTACTTACAACGGGCGCTGACTGTATATCTAAACTCTAGTGGTTCAGATTACTATAACACTCATGAGCTGTTGAATGGTTTAGAGTTAACCGAAGATAATGCATTATGTAAGATAATGATGAGTTACACACAATCAATAGAAGAGATTGTAGAACTTATACAGAAAAATCAAGTTAATATAATCTCTAGACTAGCTCAGTATCATGTGGAGCATAGACTTGCTGGTAAATGGGTAACACGAAAACGAGTAATAGACGAAGCACCAAACCCAGAAATTTCAGAACGCAATAAATTAGAAGACTATTCTATTTTCTATGATACTTGTAGGAATAGTTATGACAAGCTCATTTACTGTACACGTGATCCCTTTGAATATGCATTAAGTTGGTGCATACGCTCAATGACAGGTAAGCTGAATGTGTATTCTATAAAAGAACGTGTGGAAACACATGGTGAAGACAGCTCCTATGACATAGATTTAGATTTCTTTTTGTCTAAACTAGATCAGTATAAGAGATACATTTATTGGGTAAAAGATAATTTTCCAAATGCAGTTGAAGTTCAATATGATGATATACATCAAGATATAGATACGGTTCTCAGTAATATTTCTGGTAAGGACTATAGGATGTTTGATACTTGGGACTTTTCTTTGCAAGACTACAGTACCATGATATATAAAGTAAGTAAGGTGTATAACAAAAATGTACATTATTCAGACAATTTATTAGAATATCAATCTCTTCTAGTATCACAGAAAAAACTGTTTCGTTCTGGTATGCCTATCAAAATGAACACATTGCGAGACAAGAGCAAAAGTGTTACTAATTTTATGTCTAGTTTAGACACTTACAATAAGTGGGCAACGAGCTCAAATGAGTATTCAGAACTCAGCGAAGATCAGATTCTAAATAAAATAGAAAGAGAAGAACAAATCTACCTGTGATATTTTTGTCACACTTTCACTAAATTCCCATTTAAATTCAAATGTCATGTCGATTCTTGTTGACAAACTTGCTTCTGTGTGTTATACTATGTATATAATGAGAAATAACAACGAGAGAGAGTTTAATATGTTAATTAGTAAATGGAAAGATGAGTTTAATTTTGGTGTTAGTGCTGCAACGAATTGTTTAACTAAGGGAACTTGCGCTCCTAAGATTGTAAGTCTTAAACCCGACACTGGATTTTGTGTGTTTGGTGCGTTTGGTGAAATCCTTAATATGGGTGACACATTTGAGACTTTTGATGACGCTGCAAAGTGGATGGAAACCGTATTTACTTTTGAGGTAAAATTTGATGTTGTCTAACGAATTTAACTTTATCCATCCCAAAATGTCTGAGAAGGATATGAAATCCTTTGGATTTTGGGAGAACAGGGATAGTGCATGGCACATAGAAGATGTGTGGTGCATGGCACATATCATGCATCTTGCTGGTATATTCCCTAGTGTGGGAATCGCCCGTAAAAATGGGTGGAATAAGCCCATTCCAGAGGGTTTTTCGGAACTTACAGTAGGTAAGAATAAGAAAAAAGTTTGGATTCTCAATGAAATCAAAGACTTATAGGTAGCGATTTTTCTTGACAAACTCTGTTAGGCCTGGTATACTTAGGTATAATCAGAGAGAGAGACATTGTTATGGTTGCTAAGATTGAAATGGATAAAGGAAATAGTTTAGGTTATGGTGACATGGAAGGCGATCTTCTAGGTCGCCGCTTCGGTTATCATATCATGAATGAACAAGAAGATAGCACATATCGTGAGATATGGGTTTATGACATGTCTAAGCCCAAAAGGATTCGTACTCTTGATGGTATGACCACACGTTATCGTATCGTTGCTCATATAGAGTTGAGTAAGGAGCGTGGTTCATGGCACGTTGATATGTTACAGGTCGATAGTCGTTACAAGGGTAAGAACCTTGCTGTTAAACTCTACACATTTCTACTTAAAGATGAGGGTATCACACTACGTGCTGGTTCTTCTCAGTCCGGCGGTGGACGGTATGTTTGGAACAAACTGTCTCGCCATAAAGATGTGACTGTATATGCTAAGAAGTCTCCCTATTCTAAGGTGATTGACTTCCCTAGAGCTGGAAAGCGTGAATTAAATTCGAATCGGTTTGATTTATACAGTGATAATGCAGAAATCTTTGCGATTGCTGCCTAATGATTAAAACTAATTTCACTTTTCCTTTAAAATCAATGACTTATAGACAGCGATTTTTCTTGACAAAATCGCTTCCATGTGTTATAGTATTAATATAATGAGAGTTAACAACAAAGAAAGATATATTATGAAAAACGAATTTGCAATGTTTACCACAAAAGGTAATAATGAAGTTGGTAAGTTAGTTGACGCCGCTATCGCTGGTGAATGGGGTTGGGAGAAGACCTCTTATGCATTGGCTTTGATTGGTGAGGAGTCTTCTACTGAAGAAGCGACTGACACTGCTGTTAGAGAATTAGTTTGGGAAGCCATGGTTACTTACAACCCTGGCATGGATTTTGGAGTAACAAAATAATGACTATTAATATTAAAAAAACCTTTGAGGCTGTAGATGACGGTATTGCAAATATGATTGCAGCTGCAAATGCTGACTATGAAAACTTTAACGTGTCTGATGAAATGAAGGCAGAGTTTAAAGAAGAATGGGTTATCAAGAAAGGTTCTAAGTACATCAAAATTATGACTAATAAAGGTGGTACTGCTTGGGGTTTCGTTGTCAATGTTGATAATGACAAGAAGTTTAAAAAAGGCACTTTGTTGAAGTGTGCTGGTTGGTCAGCTCCTGAGAGAAACGGTTCAAGAGGTAATGTTCTTGAAGGTGGTTTCCCAATCAACTGGACTGGCCCCCTTTACTTAGTAGGAAAGGGAAGTATATAATGGAAAACCCTAATACATTTCGTGAAAAAATGGTTACGTTTAACAGGGTTGCAGGCGACACGCTTGCAGTGCTGTTTATCCTTGGCATGGGTTATGCCTGTTTAGTTGCATTTTAGGGGTTGACAAATCCTGTTGAGTGTGTTACTATTAGTAATAATTGAGAAGAAAGGTTAAATTATGAATATTACAAATGTTATTGGAGGAATGTTTCTTATGAGTTTCCCCATTGCTATGTGGTGGTTAATGTGAGTAAAATTGATGCTCTAATGAAGACGTATGATGGTGTTGAGACTGTTTCAGTTATCCACTCTGCGTTTGATGAGACTCCAACCGTTGTTGCAATGGTGGAAGTTTCCAGTAAATTGTCTACTACTTCAAAGTTAGAGAAGGCGTTCATGTTGACGAACTCTGTTAATGATGCATGGTGGAAGAACGAAGGTGTAACGCCTATGTTCCCTGAGAAGGGCTGTCGGTCTACTAGTGTTGGTGATATGGTACTAATCGGTACTGAGAAATATAAATGTGATTCAATGGGATGGAGTTTAGTATAATGATTAAAGCGATGTTAATAGTTGCGAGTCTGGGTATCAATACGGAGATGCCTGACATGGACTCTTGTCTCAAAGCAAGGGCTGCAATATCAGCACAGGATGCGTCAATCAAATCCTTGTGTATTCCCAAGGCAGATGAGACATCTAAGATGAAAGAGATGTTTGACGTTTTTATAAATATGATTGATAGAATTAAGGAGTACGAAGAACTTGATAGACTTAACAGATCAGAAGATAGAGAATGCTGCGACAGCGAGGGCTAACTCTAAATCGGATTGGGCGATACAATATTGGGATAATGTTCTTGCATATCTTTTAAGACAAGCAAAACGTTTGAACTAAATATTGATATGGTAACTCTTACAGAAGAAGCAAAAAAATATATGAAGAGCGTCATAATATATGGCGACTATGTAACCCTCGGCGTAAAAGGTGGGGGCTGTTCTGGTTTTCAGTATATCTGGGGTCTAAGAAATGATCTTGGGATGGATAAGTTCAAATGGTCAGACCCTATTGATGGCGTGTTAGTAGTGGATTCATTAGCAGAAATGTATGTGCTGGGTAGCGAGATAGATTACATTACTGAATTGGGTGGAAGTTTCTTAACTGTTAAAAATCCCACCAGTACCAGCAGTTGCGGTTGCGGCGAAAGTTTCGGAGTTTAACTTTATGGTAGAGTTTTTTTTATTTTTACTATTTTGCTTTTTGATATAGGCTATATGTACAGACGAACAGATATACAATATGATATAGATCACGTGAAATGGGAGTTTGATAACTTATCTTTTCCAGAGTGGTATGAATCTGAAGGCGG
>Ga0209709_10002893_pt1 | contig 14578 bp, 30 predicted proteins | sample ArcticOcean_MG_C_2_FD_187435 | JGI IMG/M metagenome (GOLD analysis project Ga0209709, IMG submission 187435) | Marine microbial communities from western Arctic Ocean - ArcticOcean_MG_CB4_136 (SPAdes) (version 2) | ecosystem: Environmental > Aquatic > Marine > Oceanic | place: Arctic Ocean... | reverse complement strand
CCATCTATCCCCTGCTGATAAATCAGGATTCAACGTCTGTCAATGGTCAAGCGCGGGATGCCGTGCCGCTTGCCTAGATACTGCGGGTTGTGGGAAATGGTCCAACGTCCAAACCGCTAGAATCGCAAAAACCAAAAGGTTCTTTAAGGACAACTTTGCTTTCATGTCTGATCTTAGGACTGAAATTGGCAAGGCTATCAAAAGTGCGGCAAGGAAAAATCTAACTCCTTGTTTCCGTCTTAACCTCACAAGCGATATCCCTTGGGAGAATGTCCGAAAGCATAGCAAAGTAAATCTTATGCAAGAGTTCCCACAGGTAAATTTTTATGATTACACAAAAGGCTTTTATAGAATGAGAGCTTGGCTTGATGGTAAAATGCCTGACAACTATCATTTAACATTCTCCCGCAGTGAGGTAACTAGTGATAATAAGATGAAAACGATTCTTGCGTTAGGCGGGAACGTCGCGGTTGTTTTCCGAGGCGCACTTCCTAAAACTTATCTTGGCTACCCCGTAGTCAATGGAGATGAAAACGATTTGCGGTTTAAAGACCCCAAGGGCGTGATTGTCGGATTGGTCGAGAAAGGTCTTGGAAAGAAAGACAAAACGGGTTTTGTTGTTGAGCCATAAGATGATGCTAGAATTTTTCATAACCTTAGCTGCTTGCCTGATAATCCTACTAAGAAGAGATAGATGAACAGTGAACGAGATATAATAAAACAATGCCCTCAAGGGGAAGTCGGCCTATATGGTTCCGTCCCCGTGAATACAGCAAGAACCGTAGGCGAAGCTTGCGACAAGTTCTTTGAATCAAGAAACATCGATTACGGAAGCTCATGGTTCCATAAAAGACAAAAAAGAAAGAAAGAACAAGAACAAACACAAAATGAACAACGAGACACCAACAATTAAATTGACAGGCCGATTCCCCAACACTTTTAAAGTGATCAAGGAAAAAGGCAAACCACTTCACCCCTATAATAGCGACCTCCCCAAAGATGAGTTCCTCTTTGAATGGGATAACGGAGAAGAGCAGACAATGATCCCCGTGTCCCTTCACGGGGCCATCAAATTAGCAGAACAATTTGAAAAGTTCGGCTATACGCCAATAAGATAATTATGGCTAAAAATTATAAGCCTCGCTATGATTGGTACAAAGGAAAGCCAATAGGGGTAGATGATAAACATGGGAACCCTATAAAAGAGGGCGACATCGTTTCAATTAAAGAAACAAAGATTGTATCTAGTAAAAAAAAGAAGCATACTATAGAGCAAGTCGTTGAATATAGCGAAGAACTTTGTGCGTTTACTCTCTATGCATTTCTTTTCCTCGTTAACATCTCCCCCGATTCTCATAATGTTGGTTATGAATTTGAAATAATAGGGACTCGCAAAGAAGAGGAATAAAACCCTCCTAACTCGTTGATTAGCAGCGAGTTAGGGCGGGGCGGGGCGCGTGACCGCCTAACTCCTTATCGTTCAGTGAGTTACAGCGATTTTATTTTAATCCATGTTTTGTCTTGCTCTACTAGCCTATCCGTATAGATTGATCTCCTATGGAACCGCTAAACGACCTATACAAAGTTACGCCAGAAGAATTGATCGATGCTCCATCCGATGGGCCGCGACCTCTCTTGCTCAATCCCGATCCCGTCGAAGTTCAAGAGCTTTTCTCCGAGGTCCACGCCAGCCTTGGAGATCGAGATCCGAAATGGTCGAGCGACGAAGATGGGCGTTTGATGGCGAAGTGGTGGAGCGGGTCCGACTGGGAAGAGTAGGCCGTCGCTTGACAAAAGCACAAAAAGAAAGCGGGGCTTATCACCTCGCTTTTTTTTATTGGGTTTTATTCAGACTTAGATTATTTAGGCCGAATACTGCGACCTGGGCCTCCGTCTCTTATTTGTATCTTACGTTATAGTTCTACTCCCACCGAAGGTGGGAGTCAAGGAAAATCGCGAAGTCTATAGTGACACTATACGCTTTCGCTTATTAAGGATGTTTCGGTTGACCTGCGCCTAATCGCTTATTTAGAATGTTTCGGTTGACCTGTGTTTATTTGGGGTCTTTCGCCTGACCTGTGTTTATTTACGCTCTTTCGTTTGACCTGCAACTAATCGCCTATTTGTTTATTAACGGCTTATCCAGCGACCTGCAGTAATTCGGGCTTTTGTTTTTTTCTTTTTTTTCTCCCCTTTTATTTAGGCTCCTGAAATGCTGGAAGTAGACGCGGCGGGATTCGAACCCGCACTTGAGCGATTTTAAGTCGCTTGCCTCTACCAGTTGGGCTACGCATCCATCTGTCCATCCATCCTCTAACCGTCCGACCAATAATCGTCCACCTCCTCATCACGGTGGCTCGTTTTACCACCGTCCTTAAGAGCATTATAAAGCAACAAAAGGGATAACATTATTGTCGTAAAGATCTCAAATTCATTCATAAGCATTTTAAATGATTAAAAAAGGTATTTAAATAATTAAAAAGGAGTAGCTGTTCTAAATTCCCCACAATCTAAGTTTTCTTGATACCTACAATGATTTCTTTTATATTCTCCCTATGTATCTCTCTATATAGATATGTATACAAACGTGGGGGTGGTATATAGTGTTAGGTAGTTTCAAATGGTTAGTGGAATAAATCGTAAGGTAAAGGGGGATCATCTGACGATGATGTGTTATCATCACGTCCGTTTATAATTATACGTTGAGTTAGTAGACGTATCTTCTCTTGGGCTTCGGGTTCTCTACCCCCTAGTAGGTATTCTATCTCGGACAAGGTGTCTAAGATATTAAACAATAAGTTGCGATTGTCTGGTGTCATTGGCCTATCTGGTTTTGGGTTGATTCTATTTATCTTCATCTGTTTCTATCACAGAATTAATAGTCACTTGAGAATAACCCATAGAAAGAAGAAGAGGGATTATCATATTATCCATAAACTCCGTAATAGTCATGTCATCCATTGGATGATCAAGAGTTATTTTCTTCTGAATAAAGTTCGGATCTTTCTTAGAAATCCTGTTTTCGGTAGTAGGCTCGTATATAATTTTCATTGGTCTGTCCAGTCTTTGATTGATCCTTCACCATAGCCAGAGTGTTCTCCTAGATCTTCGAAGGAGAATCCATTCATGTATGTGATTTCGGTGTTGCATCTCGTATATGTAATCTTTTCGTATGTCGGTTGGGGGATGGCAGCGTTTTCCCAAGGCGGGATTTCACTACTATCGAAGTATTTCTCTACTGTCGAGCCAAGATTATCCCCGACTAAAACCTCAAGATCATCCATAATCTTTGCATAAGCATCGTCTATAGAGTCTGCGTCCACTACCTTACTAAAAGAAACTTTAATCTTCATTGATTAGAATCTTTATAGCCCCTCTGAATCCCTTGAGGGTGACAATATCACCTGCTTCAGTCTGGTGCTTTAACTTAGTAATAGATATTCTTTTATCTCCCCTAGTCTTAGCCTTATAGAATGTAACTTTAGCTTCGGTTCCATCAGGATACTTGCCCGAAACTAAATGCTTTGCTCCGCATTCTGCCTCTGAATAATCAAAAGAGAACTTCTTGGCCAAGTCACAAACTGATTTGTTTGCATCGATGATACTCTTATTGAGCATTGTTTCTGTTATGTTTATTGTTGCTTTCATTGAATTTCGTGGGTGAATGTAACTTCTTTGATCTCTAGACCATCTACAAGCTTACTGATTAAATCTTTCTCTTCTTTAAGATCCTCCATTTCGAAGTATCTGGATACGGTCCCATCTAATGAAGCTAGATCGAAGTCCGTGGGGTCTTCTGGGTCGAAGGACTTGATATCCTCAGAGAACTTATCATCCCCAAGCCAGCATACGGTCTTGGTATCACCTTTTTCGTCTGTAACTATTATAACTTTACTCTTCATTGTGTTTTAATAAACTTTTTGTATTCTTCTTTTATGATTGGCATAACCATATGCTCGACTAGCCTTACTAAAGCCTCCTCCGTGTTATCGTCGTCAAGAATGTTTGACAAACCGCTGATACCAAGGGCTGCGTGGTGGACTTCATGGATCAAAGTATCCAACTGGTCCTCCTTTGTCAAGGACTTCCTGATATAAATAATCCTATTGTCGAAATCCATTCCGCCGAAGTCTTCGATCTCTTTTAAAATGATTTTAAATTCCATGCCCCCAACCAAGATCTTGGAAGGGAGCTTATATTGTCTTTTCTTTTGTGCCATTAACTTATTCTTTCTAATACTTTTACACCTTTACCAGTGATCTCTCTCTTACCATCTATCTTCATGAATCCATTCTTGAGTAGGTGGATCTCGGCATCTTTCTGAACGGCGGTCCTTGACATCCCAGTAACCGCACAAAGCATTTGCAGAGTGCAAGCCCCTCTCTCCTTGAGAATCCTCATCACTTGAAGCTCTGTCGCATTGATGCCGAATGGCATGATACCCAGTAGATCGCGTAATTTGTTCCAGTCTTTTCTAGTGAAGTCAGATTTGTTGTTGACTTCTACGAATGCTTTGACCTCTAAAGCTCTTTTGATTGCAGATCTAGCATTGCCGCGAACAGTCTCAGATATATCCTCAATCAAGCCGTCTTCGAATGTCACCCAGCTAAGTTTCTTTTTAATGATTGCACCAAGCTCCGCTCCACTGTATGGTTCGAAGTCTATCTGAGTTAGACGATCCTTAAAAGGAGGAAACAATTTATCCGATTCTGTAGTAGCGAACAGGAAGGTCTGCCTAGAGAAATCAAACAAGAAGCTAGATTCACCGAATTCAAATCGTTTGGTCTTAGCGTCCTCGACATTGAAGATAGTCAGAAAAGCATTTTCTAATTCTTTAGGTAGCGCATGGGCCTCGTCTAAAAGGACAGTGATATCTCTATCTAGAATAGCTGGGATGAATACCTGATCGAAGAACTGCTCGGCGTTCCTGATCGTGGAACAATTGATCTCGATACAGGGCTTATCCAGTGACTTAGCGAATGACTTAGCAAATTCTGTCTTACCAAGCCCCTTCGCGCCATTGAATAAAAGAAAAGGGAGTGTCCCTGTAGCCTTCTTAGCGTCTGTATAAAACCCCAAACGAGTTTTAATAGCTTTCTGCCCGACTAAACCTTCAAACATTTTACTTTTAGTCATGTGATTAATCGTTGAAGTGATTGATAGAGAAATGAATCTTTTCTTCAGGCTCTTCGAGAGGCACAGCAGTGATCTTCACTGGGCTTTTACTAGGCTCACTCCACAAACCTAGGTCCGTGAGATCATCGAGCCACTTCTTAGATACCATGATGGCAGTCTCTTTACCTAGTTGGGTAACCAAGTGATTTAGATTGATCTTTACGAATGATGTCGAACCTTTAGGTCGGCCTCTTCTCTTTGGTGTTTCGTTCATACGCCAGCATTATAGCCGCCGTGCGGCCCTTGGCAAGCATTTTTTTGCCTTTTTTTGAATTTAAATTCCTAAGATAAGGTTAGTTTTTGCTGGACAGGAGACTTGATTACATTCTTATAGGCCAAATCATACATCTTTGGCCCCAAATCCCCCCCCCAAATAGTAAGCAAAGACTCTTCTAGCACTGTGTTATATCCTAACGCTGCTTCTTCTTCTGTTTTGAAGGTTTTACAGGTTAAAAAACGTTTACCATTTTTATCTAGTATGTTTTCCCATTGAAGTCTAGCTCGGAACTTACTGTGTTTTGTTTTATACGTACCCTTATACTCCTTGCCCTTCCTAGGCCCAGTCTTAGTTATATTCTCAGCTTGAGTAACAATCATTAGATTGGTATGGTGGTTATTCCTTTTGTTGTTATCAATGTGATCAGGACATACCTGACTGCAAAGAAAAGTAAAACCCGTTGGAGTTTTGAATTCATGTCGGTCCCGACCTATTTTTAAATCGTAATGAGACACTAATGGAGATTTGGATAAAAGATCAGGGAATGTTTCTGCTAATATTTTATGTTGTGAGGCTTGACCATTTGGAAGGTGAAACCGAAGATAACTGAACCCCCCCGCCCTTTCCCTTGCTGGTTTCATAATTCTATCTTTAAACCTCGCGCTATAAACATCTGAGGTATAAAAATCCATTTCATACTCAGGATAAGTAACTCCATTGTAAACTACTGGCCTTCTAAGTGATTTCATTTTACCAATGTCTAATTGTATTAGCGATTATAAAACCGCAGGTTGTAATATGCAACAACCACCAGAATGTCCTGATGATAGCCGCAAAATCTGATTCGTTTTTTTCCGCAGAGATTTTGTCGCCCATCGTTTTGCACCATAATTCCCAAATTCTTTTCATGTTTTTACTAATTATCGCAGAAAAATAAACTTTTTATTAAATTAAAAATCTTTTTAAAACTTTTTTATTATTTTTTTTTAATTTAAAATATTGCACATGCCTTATTTGGCTAAATATCACTCGATCTGGGGGATTCGTTGACCTCCATGAATTTACTTAAACATTTTTCAACCCACTCATTAAGACTCAATAAGTTTTTATGGGCATCTTTCATATATTTGAATAATTCTTCATCGTCTATATCAAGCTCAATGCTCTCGTATTTAGCCTTCTTGATTACAAACCCTCCATCTCGTTCTACGAATTTTATTTCATCACCTTCTCCCAATCTACCCAAAAGATCATCGGGTAAATTAAAATAAAATTCACCATCAGAACTTTCTTTGACCTCTATTTTAGATACTTCCATTATTTTTTGTTGTTATTAATTAGTACGCCTGGAAGGAGTTGAACCTTCGTCAAGGGTTTATGAGACCCCTGCTTTAACCATTAAGCTACAAGCGCATTTAAAATTAAAGACCGCTGTCTAAGTATTTGCTCAAAGCAGAAAAGACCCCTAAAGATTTGAAAATTATATAGAGAAGTAAAATTGTCCCAATAATATAAATCCCACTGTGCTTTAGTAAAAATTTCCACTCTTTTAGAGACGGAAGGTCCACCTCTTCTGGGGCCGCAGGTTCCACCTCTTCTGGAGGGTTCGGTTTTACCTCTTCTGAAGAGCTAGTCGTTCCTACGCCAACATTTGGCGAACTCGTTGTCCCTACGCCGACATTATGGTCCTCTTCCCAAGGCGGACTGTCTCCTGAATCAGGAAGGTTTGACTGACGGAGAAACTCCTCATGACTGATCGGTGTAACCACACCAGAATCCATGTCTCTCTCGCGCTGATCGACCTCAGACTCTTCACCTTCCTCCTCTAAAATAGATTTATAATTAGTATAATAAGAGAAATCAGCCTCAGTGACTGTGTATCCAGTGCTAACTGTGGATGTCCCCGACCTAACACTTGCATTAGCATCAGAATCAGCAATCGTCGAATTCAAAAGAGGGATATCAACGAGCGAACTCCCTGCCCCAGCACCTCCATATGTAAGGACATGGGTAAGAACCAACTCTGAGCTAATGCTAGAGTCATTAGGATCTGGGTCAACAATTAAAAAGGAAGGATTACCTGAATCACCACCAATGAAAGTCTCAGAGAATATCAGACGACTAGCGTCAGTAGGATAAGCTCCGCGAGCATAGTTGGCATCTACCTTTTTCAAATCAACGACAAGAGCTTTCTCTTCTTGATCCAGAGCTAACTGAGGAGGGCGAGTAGTATCAAGATCGGGAAGGTAATCCTCCCAATTTGATGGCATGATCTTGCACGGCTTAATTGAATCAGGAAGATCTGAATCCAAAGTATAGATCCTAAAGTCAGAGTGATTACTGCCACGCCCCGACCAATTAGCAGATGTCTTATACCCAATAATTGTTCTTGTGTGGACATCACTATTAACATCTACGAACCTAACAGTTAGAGGGGCAGACGTTATAGACAGGGCCGCATGAGCAGACGTGATAATATGCCTTTTAGTAATCAGCGTTCCCCCCACCTTATTAGAGTGCATAGAGTTCCAAGGGCTTATCGCAGTAAGCTCTGTGGCTATGTCTGCACACCACAAGGAAGGGTTTCGAGGGTAAGTAGCAGTCTTATGGTCCTGACCTGTATAGATTCCGCCATTAACGGCCTTGGTCATGCCGATAGTGAATCGGCCATCCCACTCAGAATTCAGAGCCGCCGCCAATGGTGAAGAAGATTTGTTTTTCATTTTTTTGTTTTAGTTACTAGCGAGCCGCAAAATCTTTATCATATTTATCAGCCCACGATTTGTTTTTGACCAATTCTTCCGCCAACTCTTCCACCAACTCTTCTGCCAATTCTTCTGCTTTTACAGAGTTTTCATACTCTCTCTCTATCTTTGCATCGTTCATTTGCTTCTCTATCCATGTCGGTGGGTTGAGCAATTCAGGGGGAAAAGAAGGCTCCTTACTCGCAACCCATTGAGAGGGGTGGAACATTTTGAATTTTAAGATCTTTTTAATTTTCATTGGTTTTTTTTTATTTTTATTGGTTTCAATTAGAAGTTAAGAGGAAATCTCCTCTATGTCAAGCATTGATCGGTCATACATCATGATAAATCCCTCGCCATTGCATTGGACCCCCATGACATTATAATCCACCCACTCCTCCGCTTCCTCTTCTTCCATGCCCTCGTCCATGAAGATCTTTATTGTTTTTTTGTAGTCGTATATGAGGAGGCCAGAATCAGATACTCCTGCAATAGCATCATTTAAATTATGAAGCATTAAGGCATCTTCTGAAATGGATCTACTCATTACTTTTTTTGGGTAATTAAAATATTATAACGCTTTTTGTGCTGGCGAATACCAATTCGGAGCATTTCTTTTGGTCCACTTAGCGAAGTGAGACTTATCATAGTTGTAATACTCTCTATACTTCTCTACAACAGAAAGGTTTTCAAAGTTAGGATGCGTCCTGCACTTTTGATTTTGGTTAATAGCTACAGCGAACTCCGTAAGAGATCCAGATGGGACATTGGATCGATGCATGTTAAACATACACCACATAATAAACCTCTCAGAAAAATGCTCCTTCTCAGTGCGGAACTTTTTCTCTCTAGCCATCGAAATACCATGACGGATTAGCCACATCATGTTAGATTTGTTCTTCATCGCCCAGATCGTGCATGGGTGCTTTACGTAGGAATGCTTACGAGTATTACCCTTTTGAGTCCTTGGGCAACCACAGCTAGCCAGAACCTCAAGAGAGAAACAATTAGCTAGCATCTGGGCAGATTCTACCACCATCTTGGAAACATGCTTGTCACAAAGGTTTTGCGCTGCTTGGTATGGGTCTTTATCTGTAACAAATATATTCATGTCTGCAGAATTCTGCACTAATTAACCGTTGTCGTCAACATTTTTCTTCAACATTTTCTCGATGTCGTATTCGTAAAAACTTAAACCAAGAACAACAGGTTTCTCTCCTATTAAAAAATATTCTGTTCGCTTATTACTCATTTCCCTAGTCTGTTTATAAATTATGCCCTACTTTACGGAGCTTTTCAAGATATTCTTTTGATTCTTTTAGTCTGTGTTCATGATTACCCGCTAAATGAAAAATATATGGGATCTTTTTAAGTTTGGCGAAGAAATTTCTTTCTGAGGCGTTATAGTGTTGTAACTCTAGATAAGGCATAAGTTTCGACATGTTGTTTATATCATCTACATTATCTTCGACAAAGCCTCTGACGATAGCTTGGTCTTCCACCCAATTCATCCTTGGGCATAGATAACCATCTACTAATTTACGACCGCAATACTTGTCTTTCAACTCTTCCGAATAAGCCCACTTTTCTATTATATTAATAACTCGCTCTGTATTTTTTAGTATTAAAACGCCCGAATTTACCGCTGGAGGGTTTAGGCGGTTATCATCTTCGCTAAATAAAATTTCTTTTTTATATTTATTAATTAGATCAATTATCGGGGGAGATATATTATAAAAGAATGCATCAGCATCGATCCAAACGACATAATCATAATTTTTTATGTGTTTAAGTATGAGCGGGTATCTCTCCCAATGCGCTTTTCTAAAAGGCAGAGAGACAGAGTCATAAACTCTTTCTGAAGATTTTATTAGGTCGTAACCATATTTATCACAATAAACTTTATTTATCTTATAACAATTATCTCCATAAGATTCAAACTCGCCATCATACCACATCAAAACTGCGATCTTCATCTCGACAAGATTGTGCAAGAGCTAACTCTGTTCGTCAACATTTTTCTTCAATATTTTTTCGATGTCGTATTCGCAAAACCTTAAACCAAGAACAACGCAATCCCATAGGTAAGGCTCCAAGGTCGCAGAAGCATTAAGCTTTTGTTTAATATCAGCGTAAATTTCTTTCTTTCGCTGTTTGCTATCTATATCAATTTGTCGGATTTCTCCTGCCGCTTTTCTAATTGCGTCGAGTTTTTCTTCGACATCCATACTATTTTTTCTTTTTAAATCTATTTTTAAGTTTAGAAAATACAGACTTTTTTTCTGGACGGGCTGTAAAATCAGCGCACTTGAGCTTATCCCCCAGACCAAACAATTGTGTCAGCCTCTTTTTTTGTTCAGGGTTAATATCAAAATCGAATTTGGATTCTTGTTTCATTTTTTATTTAATTGAGTAATTCAAAAAGGAATTTAAGCACAAAGAATATGGCAATCCCAGAAGTAATCGCGGCCAAGAACTGTATCGACGGCCTGACGGATGGAGTTCGCGGTTTCATTATTTAGCTTTATTGTGTTAGATCTGGTGATAAATTATTCTTCGATGACTTCGCCTGAAAAAACACGGCGGGAAATTTCTTGGTCATCCCCTTCAATCTTGTTTCCACTAGGATAATAGGCTCGAAAACCCCTGAACTTCGTTCCGTTCATCCAAACAAGTGATGCTTTTTTTTGTCCATTCTCATACCAACAATCGAATTGGCCGTGTAACTTGCCGTCCTTGACCCCGCCTTTTGCTAGGAGCTTCCCATTTATATAATGCCTAAGCACAACCCCGCTAAAGAGATTATCCTCACTCTCGATATCAGATGTGTAAAAAACATTTGTGCTGGGATTAACGTATAACTTGCTACTGTTAACTGTCGGGCCATCAGGATAGCCTCCTCCTCTGTTGGCATATGCTTCAGCACCGTATTTAAATAATATTGATATGAATAGAACTATTGTCGAGATTACTGCTAATTTTTTCATTTATTTTGTTTTATTTGGTTTTATTCTGTTCGATCTGGGATCTTTCTTCCATGAGCATAGCCTTAGCTAAGATGGCGTAGTTAACAATGTCATCACACGCATCTTCTACCGATTCATTACTCACTTTTAACTCTTTGTCATTAGTAAAGCTACGGATTCTCTGGATCTTATCGATCACACGCAACAATAACCCTTGAACTGGGTGAATGTCAAGGATAGATGACGCATTAAAATTGGCGAAAGGATCTGTAGATGATTTGCCGCCAGTATAATCACTATTTTTTTGTTCCATTATCCCCCGACACGATTTACATGTGTCGTCATGCAACTGTAATAATTGTTTTGTATTCATTTAAAATAATTCTTCTTGTATCGGTGGGTTATATAGATAATTGTCCCAACCCCATTGGGATTTCATGTATCGTAATATATCTTTAAATTTATCATTAGGGCATACGTTTCTACCTAAATTGGCAAACCTACAGCAAATAACAACTTCGCCTTTCAAATAATCTTTGTCAAGCCTGTCCACGCTTAATGCTAGAGGATGGTTAGACTCGAAAATCCATTGAGGATTTAGCTCTATTTCCAACCAATGACACTTGCGTTTTTGCTCTTTAAAAAATAAATCCATTAAATAAGACGCAGTAAGATCAACTTTTTTTTCCTTGTAAGAAGGCTCATTCGAAAGGCGTGTGGGCGAGGGTCTACACGCATTGGTTATTACATTTTTTAATAATTTTTCAAATGGCCTTATTTTATTCATTCTATTGGTCTTTTATGAATTTACCATCCACCATCTTACCCGTCCTGTTTTTAATCTCCTCATACGCCTCACTTAAACAATAAGTAGGATCTAATCCCAGCATCTTGGCCGCAATAATAATCGTCACTAACATATCCCCTATGCCGTCAACAACCTCTGGGTTATTAAATGCCGATTGCCGAACCGCATCTATTGTTTCATCCAACTCCTCCTGAGTCTTGTCCAACTGAGCTAAAGGGTCCGCAGCATCGAAGATGCCCCGATCACCCGCCCAAATAACTACTTCCGCCACCAATGTATCAAAGTTCTTCATTTTTTTTTGTTTTATTTTTTTCCATTCTCTCAATATGCCTACCCCAGATATCATCTGGCACTTCGCTTAACGCTTCCAATCGCTTACGCAAATGTGACTGCATCCTTACATTATACAACTCAATCGGAAAAGTTACAAGTGTTTTTACGAAAACACTCACACCAACAAATACGGATAGCACCACACCAAACGTCAGGCCGACCAAAACGCTGAGAAATAGGCACTCTATTTTTAAATAGCTAATTTTCATAAACAATTGTCAAAGCGTAAGGAAATTGTAGGACGCTACCCAGGCGGTGGCAATAAATCTCCATAAGAGCTTGGGGTCTATAGTAACCGATAAACAACTCTGGTCAAGAGATTTTTTCGAGATTAATAAAAAAAGTGTAATTCTAAGTATGCCTCAAGAATTATTAAATAGAATACACTCTAGCACGTCAGTATTATCAGGAGACTGGGCAGACTTTAGATCTGAAGTCACAGGGATGTATCTTCTGAGTGGCCAAGCTGGTCATGAATGGGACGCTCAACACCTGATCAGGGAATACAATAACAATATTGATGTCCGATACAAAGGTTGGACTGGAGCTTCCCCTGCGACTACTGGGCTATTTATCGAGCCTTATAATGATGGGCTGAGTTATCAAGGCACAGGGGATTTTAGGAATTACCCTTGAACCTTTTCGATAGGCAGTTGGTATTCTTGATAAGGCAGAAACCAATGGCCACACCCTGACAAGACATCCGAAAAAAGGACCATAGACATCCAATCTTTCCTGCCATTGCGCTGGTAGCCTTTGTATAAACAATCACTTACTTTTGTGACTCTGTCTTTTAAATCGCATTTTTCTTTAGCTAAGTTGAAAAGATCAATGTTTTTGACGTGAAGGAAGAAAGCCCCAACATCAAAAGCTATCCAAACAGGAGTTCCTTTTTCGTTGCACCAACCAGTCTTACCATTCACATTAGTGAATTCCAAAAGGATTCTACCTTCTCGCGTGGAGTTTTTTATCCCTTTCAGGTCTACAGTCTCACCATCAACAATAAAATCTACATGTCCGATATCTTGCATCTTACCTGTCTTTTTTATGGTCAGCCCCGCTGATAGACATGAGTGATGATAACGCTGCGTAGATTCATCCATGAGCTTTTTAGTGTGCGCGACATGGCTAGAACCAGAAAGACCTTTAGCTTTATTAGAAATCATATATATATATACTATATAAGTAATTAAAAATCGCAAGAAAAAACGCAAGAAAACCCCCTACCCTTGATAGGTAGGAGGCTAATCTAGAAAAGCTAGACTATTTCTGCTTGGATTTACCGATATTTAACGCAGCCCAATCGATTAATTTATAGATCTTAGCCCACGAACCTGACTGTGGGGTTGGGGTTGCAGCGGTGATGGCTGAAGCTAAAGCGATAGCGGCTGTAACTACGCCAAACCAAGGGTTATCTTGAACCAGTTGAATGAGTATGTCCATACTACTATTTACACCATTTAGTGCAATTATGAAGCGATTTGTTTCGTGGCGTAACCTCGGTATTGATCAGCAGGATCTAATTCCCACCCTTTAATGCCAAACTTATCCGCTCCGATCTCCCCTCTCATCAAGTCATGGATTTCTGGAGAGTCTAACTTATGACAACAAGAATCAATGGGATTATCTCGCTCATTCAAGACTGCTATCATCAATTCTTTGTAGCCATTAGCCCCGATAATTCGGCTATCGTATCTGCAACTCATTCAAGAAAATAATTTAGATTTTATTCTGAGCTTACCACAATATAATTATGAAACTCTTCATAACTGTCGGCGTACTCAATGCAAGACTTAAAATCACCAGAGTAATCGACAGATGAGGAATCGACTACATAAAACCTTCCTTGAGGTAAGGGACATGGATCAGATCCTTTGACTAAATGAGTAGAGGAAATTCTCCATTCACTGCCGTCACTCTTAACGACAGTTTTAAATTTAAGTATGTCAGATGGATGAGCATCCCGCTCATACTTACTGAGCATTTTATCGAGCTGCCACTTAGTCAAAGAAACATAAGCCTCCACCTTTTCTGGCGGCACAACTCTTACAGTCTCCTTTATTTCGATTCTTGGATCGCGATCATGCCATGCGACTAAACCCAAGGCAGAAGCGAATAGAGCCAAGGCTGTTATCTGGAACGTATTTTTCATAACTGCTGGAGCCTAGCAGCTTAAAACCGTTTGACAAGAACATTATTTACTTCCCTCCTAATTATTACAATAGGGTCATCATAAAAATTGGCTTCCCTAATTCTATTTTGGTTGTAGAGCCAATAATTCAGAGCTTCTTTTTCGTCGTGAAACTCTGGGGTATTTGGGACAGGTTCGTATTTA
>Ga0209709_10002892_pt1 | contig 14585 bp, 14 predicted proteins | sample ArcticOcean_MG_C_2_FD_187435 | JGI IMG/M metagenome (GOLD analysis project Ga0209709, IMG submission 187435) | Marine microbial communities from western Arctic Ocean - ArcticOcean_MG_CB4_136 (SPAdes) (version 2) | ecosystem: Environmental > Aquatic > Marine > Oceanic | place: Arctic Ocean... | reverse complement strand
TGTTTCTTTATCTGTGTAATATAAAATCTTGTCAAGAAATAAACCGTTATGTTTCATCCAATATTCGATAGATGTTTGACAAAAATTATGATAAGTAAATATAGAACTATTATAAGTTTTAAATAGTTCTCTTTTTTCTAAATACGAACTACGAATTTTTTCTTTCCAAAATTGATGATAATAAATATTAGATTTAAATATGCCATCAAGGTTTTGGTTAATATTATCAACCTTATAAAGTATATTTTTAACATCAATATAATGAAATATATATTCCAACAATTCATAAGGTAATTCCATTGATTTCTAATAATTTTATATAAAATTATTAGAAATCAATTTATTTAATCAATTATTTAATAATTGATTAAATATATGTATAATTTTAGAATTGCTCGTTTAATGCATCTGTCAAGCAACCCGGGTAATGGGTCAAATGTATCAATAAGCAAAAATAAGTTTGAATCCATAACCAATCGGCAAAATATGTCTAATACGATGAGATGCTCGTGTATTTTAAATAGAAATCAAGGGGGTAGATGGAGGTACATTACCGACACGACCAACACGACCAACACGACCGACACGACCGACACGACCGACACGACCGACACGACCTCAACAACGGTTAATGAAGAAATAATTTCCGCTGTATCAAATATCCTAACAAATTTAACTACAGACGGCAATACGCCGAGTGGTATAACCCCAAATGTATTGGGTAGAATAGTTTCAGATACAAGTTACAATACTGAAACAACTTATAGTTATTTATTGGCGGACGCCACCGGCGCGCCGACAGGTAATACAGATATAATGATTTATTTAGATGATTCTAATAATCTTATTATGAACTCAAAAAGTAACAGTGAGTATTTAAATAACTATTTAGATTTCATTTTTTTGGATATTTCTTTGAATACAGATACATCAGAATTATGTCTAACGTCAGCTTCGGGCGAACATTTAAACTATATAATGATAAATACAGGCAGTTATTATATAATATTTGGAAAATATTATGATCTTTCAGGTGTTGATCTAGAAAAAATATATTATAAACTCGGTACCGAGTTAATAATAGGTAAAATACAAGCAAAAGGTGTCATATATACTGAACTAGAACCCGAACCCGCACCCAATACTACAATAGAACAAGTATATATATTTGGGGCAACCACAAGAGAATGTGGGTTTACCCAATCCGAATTAATAAATTCACACGGATTAATAAGTTTTAATAATAGTTTTAATAATAGTTATCGTCCTATAAATAGTTATACAGCATTCGAACCCGATCCCGATCCCGATCCCGTGTCCGATCCCGATCCCGTGTCCGAAACCACAGGTATCCAATATGATTACGAAGAGATTGGGTCGCGTCAGTATGTTTTAGATGCTTCTGCAATAATAAACTCATTTCTTACCTTATCAAATGAAGAAATTATATATTTAAAAGACGGGTCGCTGAATACTGATTTAACAAATAGATATATATACACAGATACAAGAGATACAGATATAATAACATTATTAGACTCATCCGGTCATAATAATCAATATAACAAAAATACAATAATTATAGTTCGTGAAACATTAAAAATATTAGGAATAGGCAATTCAACCGCGTGGACAAGATATTTATTATACGATACAGATAATAAATATTTTTACTATGGTACGAAAGCGTTGGAACAATATAAAAGAATATTAAGTGATTTATTGTATGATGATTTAGAAATTAATGTAATTCCAATAGAAAATACGTCTCTGCACGGTCAATATTATTTGGAAGAAGGGCAACCGGTGTACCAAGACGGAACAGAATTTTCGATTGAGTATAGATATTATCCTAAAAGCGATAGTTCATTAAATTTGTATCCATATTTTAGTAATGAACTCATGACGTCATCCATAGATGACGAAGTATCGATAAGTACAATTACATTAGGATTTTTGCAAGATATAGGTTATCAAGTTAACTATGATTCTAGTTATGTGAAAGATCCTACGAGTTATATTGGTGGTTATGATATTAACAGAATAACCGTTGACGCATCGAATATATTAAATTCTGATAATAAAAGTTGGAGTTTAACTACTTTTTATCATAACTCAGACGTGCGTCAATATTATCACGGACTCAGTAAATATAATTCCATTACAAATTATATATCATTTACATTAAATAAAAAATCCGCAAACAGTTATGATTTATACATGACAACACTAAACGATTTAACTTATACTAACGAACAAATATGGGATTTTACGTTTCATATACAAGGATTACATAAATTAACCCTAGATCCAAGCGGACAGCTATATGCTAGTAATTATTATGTAATAAAGACAGTCTCTGTTGAGAGTGATCTTCTACACAATGATTACAGTGATTACGTTGGTAGTCTAGAAACAGGTACAACATATTATGTCGCATGGAATTTTATTGGTAATCCAATTAAGGCAATAGATATAAGCGGACAAAAAAAAAAAATAGGCAATGTGGACACCGTTTTTGTTTCTGTTATACAAGTCATCGATCCCTTCATCGACACCAGCAACGAAGTTGGTAATGTCAGTCATGGTTTTCAAGTTAATGCGGATGAGTGGAATGAAGCTATAAATAACGCCATAGATGATGATGACAAAAACTATGGTCCAGGCGGGTACACTGTCGAAATACTCCATTGCCCTGGTGGCGATATGGGCAAGCAGCCTAAGCGTTTAGTAGTATACGTCTTGAATGAGGCGAACAATAATCACATAATCTTCCTCACGACAGAATACGTCGCGACATTTTCAATTAATGATATAATAGTGCCAAAAAGTTTCAATCATTTACTGCATAATGATGCAGTGACACAAGCGTATTTTGCGGTTTTCGAAAATACAAGGACGACGTTAGCAGTTGCCACTCGCGCCATCAACAAAGTGCGCTTCGACGAAAATGGCGTCCGCCTCAATGAGGTTAATCCTATTTTTGTTAGAGAAGTTCACGCGACATCGGGTAATATCAATCAGGGCTTTCAAGTTAATGCCCAAGAGTGGGAAGAGAGCATCCGGCGGCTTGCGACCCACCATTTGCAGGAACATTGGGACGATACCATGCTTAATAAGACTCTCTATATAGACCATTATGAGTGGGTGTCAGGAGACGAAGACTTGTGGTCGGCACCCCACATAGACATCGAAGTATATTTGCACGAGAGAGGTGGAGGAGACAGTCCTGTCGTCAACGAAGCATTTATTCTTGAGGGTAATGCATATTTCATTAACGACTTCAAACCCAACCACATAATTGTCCCTATAGAGGCGTATAACCATTCATTTTCAATAAATGATATAATAGTGCCAAAAAATTTCGGCGATCAGGATAATTCATGGGCAAGAAATAATGCGTATGCGTTGGCGGATCAGGTGAGGATTGATGAGGAAATATCGGTGTTGCGGAATTTGCATTCTTCGTTCTCCTCCACGCGCGACATCTCCTTCAATCCTATTTTTGTTAGGCAAGTTCAAAATTCCTTTATTGAGAAGGCAGCGGGTCATGTGGGTCAAGGCTTTCAAGTTAATGCCAAAGAGTGGGACAATGCAATTTCCGAACTTGGCGCGGACGATGAGTCGTATACTATCAATATACACTATTATAATGAGACTGTGCCGGGCGACTATAGCGAGGCGATGTGCGTATATATGCACGAGAGAGAGGGAGGGGACCGTCCTGTCGATGGCGATGCATGGATCGAAAATGAAAATATACAAATAATCGACGATACTCATAAAAACAATCACATAATTTTCCCTTGCGATGATCCGGCGCGACACGACGGCGACCAAAGATTTTTAATAAATGATATAATAGTGCTCGCTCGAGGCGGTGGACGAGATAGAGCAGCGCAGTCGCAAGCGATGTTCGCCTGGCGGCGTCTTGCCCATGAAGATGCCAATAGTGTCTTGATATCTAGAGTCGACGTATATATTAATGACTATCCCTATAATAATAATCCGGTGCAGTACGCGGACATCCCCGACGTTGAGTTGCTGCGCGCACGGCTCGACCATGTGACTTCGGTGAAGTATCAGTACACTCACATCGACGAAGACGACAACGGAGCGGAAAAGATTGGTAGTTGGGAGCATGGTGCGCGTCCTGTTTTTGTTAGGCAAGTTCAAAATCCCTTCCTAGACGATACGTCGGGTAATGTGAGTCAAGGCTTTCAAGTTAATACCGCAGAGTGGAATGCTGCCACTGGCGGGTATGTTTGGGCCGACTTATCCGGATGGCAAGATAAGGCTATCGTGATACACCATTATAAGGAGGGCTCCTCGTCGCGCAATGATTTAGTAGTGTATGTGCACCAGGAGAAGGGTGGGGACCTACCTGTCAACGGCGATATATGGCTCTCGGGGGGCAACTATGATCCCAATATCGAAGCGATCAACCAACCAGCAGTCTACGCCAGCAACTATCGTAATCCGGAGCCCGAGAACAATCACATACTATTCCCTACGGAGCAGTACAACCAGACATTTTCAATAAATGATATAATAGTGGCACGATATTTAGACATGAATATGTCGACGACAAGTGCAAGAAATGCAGCGTTTGATGCAGCGAATGCTAAGAGGGATAGTGATGCTTTGGTTGTTGGTGCGGTCACCGCACGCGTATCTGCCGTGGTGACGCAGTACACAAACGTGGATGACATCCATCCTATTTTTGTTAGGCAAGTTCAAAATTCATTCCTAGACAATACATCGGGTAATATCAATAAAGGTTTTCAAGTTAATGCCAAAGAGTGGGACACTGCTATGGTTTCCGCACTAGGAACCAATGGGCACTCGGATACTATCAATATGCACCATTATAAGGAGGGTGACTCGTCGCGCAATGATTTAGTAGTGTATGTGCACCAGACAAGTGAAGGGGATCGTCCTGACGATAACGAAGCCTGGATCAATAATAGATCTATAGAAATGATAGATGAGCATCATGAAACCTACAATCACATAATTTTCCCTAGCGGGAAGTACAACCAGACATTTTCAATAAATGATATAATAGTGCCACGAGATTTCGTCGGCGGAGAGGCGCAGACGGCAAAAACCGATGCGTTTGACATAGCGAAGACCGCCTTCGAGCAAGCAGGTAATATTAGTTTTGGAGATATTTCCGCAAATTCACAGTTAAGTGACATACAAATGTATACAGATCTAAGTTATATATATTTAAGAGGGAAGGAAACATTGTATTATGATTTAAATATTGAATTATTATGTTTTAAAGTTCCTCATTTAAATGGAACAATAGATAGTTCTTACAACAGTTATGAAATAGAAAAAAGAGATACAAATTATATATTAAAACATAAAGAGGATGGCGCAAAAATAGTAGTAAAAAAAAATACGACATTAATAATAGGTGTGCTACAGCCCGTCGACACGGTGGTGGATATTACGACGGCGCAAACTGATACCACCGACACGGAGAATATGGAGGCGACGGTTGAACATGGCGACGACAAACTCTCGAGTACTATATCATTTTAAACGACTAATAACCAATTCATAACTGGAATCATAAAGATTTAATAAATGTATATCCAAAACTAGGTCTATCAGTATGGTATTCCGACATCTTTTTACATTCTATAGTAGAATCTTGTGTTGAGTAAATAATTTTTTTTATACCTAAATTTTTTAGTTTGTTAAAGCACGTTAAACAAGGTCTTGAGTCCTTTAGAATTCCGTGTTTGCTTATTCTAACTACGTACAGTTTAAGTTTCTTAACTAATTTAGCACCCTTTCGTTGAGCGGTGACCTACTTTACAATTCTTTATGGCTGATCTTGTTGCCGCAATCTCAGCATGACAAGAACAACAGTTAGACATCATACCGTCTCGCGAATAATTCCTATAATTATTATATCCTGAACCAACAACCTTTCCATTAACAACCGCAACACAACCATGTCGTTGAAGCATTGTCGAATTGCGAGCCTCGTCACATGCCATAGAAATGAAGCGTTCATCGTTAAGAGAAACCATTGTTATTAGAGGTAAATACATCGTATATCTTTAATTCAATTTTAATTCAATTTTAATTTAATTAAAATTGAATTAAATACATAATTATAATTGAAAATATTAATAATGCCAAATCGTTGCAATCTAGACTCTGAATATATGAGAAAAGCATCAGATGGAATATATTATACGATTGACGAATTTAAAGAATATTATGGTGAAGACAAATATTTAGAATATTGGGAATGGGAAGAAAAATACGACATAGAATACATTTTGTATTTATACGTAGATGGCAATAACCCTAACCTTAAATCCGCATACAATGAAGCAATAAAAACATGGAACAATGAAATAAAAACAAATAATTTTTCAAATGCTGGATTTGACGTGTTTACACCTATTGGTTGTATTAAAATTTTAACATTTAATTACAATAATGTCCCAGGTATATTTTGTAGACAACAGGAATTGAACGAACATGAACCAATTTATGAAATGAAACCTGTCATTGGATCATGTGACACATATAAACCCGATGAACACGAAATAGTATTAGATGACAATTCGGAAACGATATGGTACAAAACGGCGACAAGAGGACTTGGTTATGAAACATACTTTATGAATAATGACGAAATGAACCGAATTCAAAACGAGCGTACCGGTGCAGGAATAAGACCTGGACTAGGTCGTCATCTTAAAATAGATTTTAAAATAAAGACAGCAATGTATCGCATCAATAACAATACACCGGTATCGTTCACAACACATCCACGTTCAAGTATTTACAAATCACCGCTAAGACTGGCAAATAACACTGGAATTATAGATTCCGGTTATAGAGGCAATATTGGAGCGGTGTTTGATATAATGGCATTCCAACATTATGATGGATTTAAAATAAAGCAAAACGACCGATTTATTCAAATATGTGCTCCTGCACTTGAAAAATTTATTATTAAGTTGGTAGACAACGAAAAAGACCTTGGGATACAAACGGACCGTGGCACATTTGGGTTTGGTTCATCAGGTCGTTAATTATATTATATTATATTATTTATACATAACGATGTTTGGTATTCAAGAATATAATATTGACGATATTAATAATAATTCTTGTTGCTTGAATATTAATTCGCAAGACACCGACGACGACGACGCTAATTCAAACGACACGCAAACTAAAAGACTTGAAGAATATTTTAATAAATGGAAAAACGATAAACACACAATATCATACAGAGTAAAAACACTAGATAGCGACAGTAATCCAAGTGATTCCAATTCATCAGATATAGACGATGACGATGAAATTAGTCCGCAATGTTATGAATTAGAACATTACAATGAAAACAACAAGCATATACCATATAAGAAGTTAAGTTATACGGCAGTTGAAAATAACATCGACAAATATCACACAAAACCTAATGATAAACTCTCATCTTCATTAGACATACTATCGACATATTTAAAAGGTCAAAAATATATTTATATGGAATCAAAATATTATTGCGAGGAGATACTAAATCGGTTAATGCTTCCAGCAATGACATTGTCTGCGGTTGGAACAGTGACATCACAACTAGTATTGAGAGGTTGTGATATACCCGAATGGAAAGGACTATTATTATCATGTATAAGCGCGCTGGTAGGATTATTAATTGCTATTATAAATTATTTAAAATTAGACGCAAGTGCTGAAGCGCATAAAATTTCTGCACATCAGTATGATAAGTTGCTTTCATCGGTTGAATTTTCTTCTTGTTCAGCTTATTTATTTCCGTGTAATAATAAGGAGCATAAAACATCGGACGTCGTAAAAGAAAAACTAATAGCGGTTGAAAAAAAAATAAATGAAATTAAAGAGACAAATCAGTTTTTGGTCCCAAGAGCAATTAGGAATCAATTACCAATAATTTATAATACTAACATAATTGCAGTAATAAAAAAAATAGATGGACACCGTTCTAAAACAATAAATAATTTAAAAAATGTGAAAAATGAATTAAGATTCATTAATAAACTGCAAATAATGAAGCGTTATAAATTGAACAATAAACGTTCTGAACGTTTAAATGAGCTTTATTTATGTAAAAGAAGATATATAAAGCAAATAATAATATTAAAATCAGCATATTCTTCTATTGATCAAATGTTTCTACAAGAAATAAAAAACGCACAACAACCAAGTTGTTGTCATAGACATTTAAAATATAAAAATCCTGAAAAAATACATAAATTTTTATTTGAAATATTGAATCCTTTTGAAACTTACAATGATGACCTTGAGTTAGAAATAAAGAACTAGCGTGTTGTATCTTCATGAATTTCAGGAACATCAAACACTAATGGTTTTTTCTCGTCTATAAGCATAATTGCCATTGCTGCATAGTTATGTAGATCAATTAGCGTGTCGCGAACACCCTCAGATTTAACCATTGTAACACCTGTTTTTGTAATATGCTGAAGACGATTAAGTTTATCACCAATTCTAATAAGAATACCTAAAGGACCGTGTATTGCAAAAGCATCACCATAATCTTTGTTTTTTTTACTAAACATTTCAAATGCTTCAGTTTGAATACTTGTCATCTGCCATTCTCGCGACTCTTTTGTAAAATCCATTTGTTACTTATCTAACTTATATAAAATTTAAATCATTTTATAATAATATAATCATGCATGAATTGTATTTCGATGGAGGTGCTAAATAAAAATCCATGCAGAGCGAGTGTTGGATCAGTAATATATAAAATAATGATGGAGCAACCGGTTACAATAGGAATAGAATAAACATACGCAAATACATTTAAGTAATCATTTTAATATATATAAATATTAAGTACATGTTCAACGAAAACACAAAAGATATGAATTTTCCAGTATTGACCCCTGCTGTAATAAATGTAAGTAATATGGATTTTAAAAAAATAAAGGAGGGAAATAAAAATATGAATAAAACAACAAATATAAGAGATGGATGGGTAAAATTATGTTATGAAAATGGTAAAATAGTAAAACAATATGGATTAGTTAAAAAATACCCACCCTCGCAAACAAAATCATTAGAAGAGAAATTTTCAGAAACTATCGTAAAAATGAGAGAAAATTGGGAACACTATAATGAAGTACATGGATATGAGATAGATTATGATTACTATAATGACAAAAACGAATATGAATCGGATACCGAATTAAACGATTCTGAATATGATGAACATATGAACGAAGAACTAATAGATAGTATGTATACAAGAGATGATTAGGGTAAACAATTAGTTTATTTAGATTAGTTTATTTAGATTAGTTTATTAAATGGACCCGGATACGGATACGGATACGGATACAGAAATTGATATAACTTGGATAGATAAATTTCAAGAAGAAAGTGAATTTTATGATAAATTATGTATTGTACCTATTGATTATGTAACTATAAAATTAATATATATTGACAAAACTAATACAATAAAACATGTTAAAAATATTAATTTTAAATTGTCTGTAAATAATAAAATAAAAAAAGAAGAATTATACAATTTAGTATTAGAAAATAAAAAAGATTATAAACTCAGTGCTATACTTCAATACGATACAAATATATTAAAAGTAAAGGAATTGTATAGTATAATTGAGAATCGTACCCCCATAGTTTTAAAGAATATAACCTTTATAAATGACATTGAATTATCACAAACACTAAGTTTTTTAAGATCTATCAATTCATTATACGTATTGTATTCTGAAAAAACTGAGGATCAAAAAAAAACAAAAAAAATATTTTATAGTATAAAACCTAAATCCACAAGACGATTTAGATATCATCAAAATTAATATCATCTTCATCGCCTTCATCTTCATCGTCTTCATCAGTCCCACCACCATTATCCACGACGTCATTACACCTTTCATCATCACTAATGTTTTCCGTAAAAATTAAAGACGTATCTTCTTTCATATCTTCTTTTTCAATAGCAGAAGTTAGTACTTGCCAATTATTGGGTGTTTTTTTTAGTTGTTCGACGTCATTCAAAGTATATACTTCAAGTAGATCACATTTAATTTTATTATTAGAATCTTCATTTTCCCATTCACGTGCTCCTACTAAAACCCAATTCCCAACACTAATACAATTGTCTCGTTTTCCACGACCTCGGAATTTATTGCGAATAATGCAAAGTCTAGACTTACCGTCAATACAGATAACATAAATCATCGCGTTACCAAGATGTTTTGTAACAACCGCATATATTTCGCCTTCTTCAACCGCGAGACGTAGTTTTGAATTTGTTGTTCCAACAAATTTTCTACCTTGACGTTTAGCTTTGTTTCCACCAATCTGATTTTTAACCATGTTGTATTTGATTAGTACTAATCATTTTACTTTATTTCAATTTTATATAAAATAAAATAAAATATAACAATAATATATAATGGGTAAAAACGCATGGATTGAACATGTTCAATCGGTTAGAAAAACACCACAAGGTGCAAGACTTTCATACAAAGATGTACTCGTATTCGCAAAAAGTTCTTATAATAAATTAGAAAAGAACATCGGTGAAAAAATACTTAAACCAATAAGTGGCAAACCATTTACCAATTCAGTTTCTAACATTGAAAATAAGATTAATAATAAAGTTATAAAACCAATAAGTATTAAAAGAGTAAGACAATCATACAACAAAATCAACAATAAATTTTCAAAAAAGTTTATTAAACCTTTATATTCAATAAATAAAAATAAAAAAAGAAATAAAACTAACAAAAAAAGGAAAGGAAGACGCATCAGAAACTAAATATTCAATTGTTCTACGTCAATAACTTTAATTCGTTCGTTTAAATATTTAGACAACTCTTGATTCTCTATTAAATTATTCTGTAAGTAAATAGCAGAAATACTCGAGATTTTATCATCTATTACAGGTCTTTTGTTAGGATTATAATGTATACTTTCCATAGTTAATTTAAAAAACTTAACAAGTAATTTATTATAAAAAAAATTCTTATTAAAAATGATTGAGAATATTTGTAAATTAAATATTGCGACGGAATACATGTCCCAAGTATTCCAAGACGTAGATATAAGTTCTTTTATAATATATTGCTTTTTTTCCCCAACATATTTTTTATAATATTCAACTGATTTTAGTATATATTCTTCTTTAAAAGAAGGACCGAAGACAGCAAAACGTTTATTATCGACAACGACGTCTTTACATATAGTATATAGATCATAACTCGTTAAAGTCTGTAATTTACGATTGTTAACTAAAAAACAAATAATATGTACTTCTATTGGCCATACATAGTATTGGGGGTGATAACCATAAAAATAATCATTGTAATTATTTGAATTAAGTTTAGTGTAATCTATAGATATTCCAAAATCAATTATTATGGGATATTTATTCTTAGTATTTAAAATAATATTTTCCGCTTTCAAATCAAAATGTATTACATAATGTTCTGTTAATTTCTTAATTGATATCAAAAGTTGTTTTGTAACTTCTATCAAATACAAAAGAACCGTTGAATTGTAATTTTTAAAAAGTGTATACAAAAATGGTTGTCTTTCAACATAAGGTATAAACATCAATTTATAATAAGTTTCGCCTGGTTTAATTATTTCACAATCTTTTAACAATGTTTTGTCTTTAATGACATTAATGTTTAAATTGCAATATTTAACTACCGGAGCAAAATACCATAAATAATTATGAATTTTAAGAATCTTAGAACCTAATGATATTTCACGAATGGTCCATTCAGCATCAATTTGTAGTTTGCTTACATATTCATTGCCTATAGAAGTACCATCACAAAATAATCCTGGATGGTATACACAACCATATCCTCCCTGACTCAGTAACTTACTCATATATAAAACATACTTAAAAATATTGTTTAAATTTAATTAAATGCGATTTGTTTACTTGTTGTTATCTTTATTTATATTTTCTAATGGATTTTCTAATGGATTTACAATAAACAAACAACCAAACAAACAAATCGTAACTGTAGGACCATCATGTAAATCCTATTGTACACTAAAACAACTGCACACTAAAGGTGTTAATATATTCAGAATCAATATGTCTCATAATAACATAGAATCAGCAAAAGAATGGATCGCCGACCTTAACAATCTAAGAGATGAAAGCAATACACCAACACCATTAGAAATAATGATTGACATACAAGGTCCAAAATATAGAATTGGCAAGATTAAAAATGACAAGTGTTACATAAGAGAGAATACCCGACTAATACTTGATAAAAATGATAGACCTGGAAATAATGAAAGAGTTCATTTACCTAACAACAATATTTTCTATGCAATTAAAAAAAATGACAAAGTTTTAATTGATGATGGTGCGATTGAGCTGCGTGTCGTTTCAAGAGAATGGGGTGGGTCACATAAATTAATTACGGACGTTGTGCGAGGCGGAGTTTTAAAGAGTAACAAAGGTTTGAATGTGCCTTATGTAGATGTGGAGTATGAAATAACCGAAAAAGACAAACAAGACATTGAAATGATAAACGAATTAAATGTAGATTGGGTAGCATTGTCTTTCGTTCAAACCCGTCTAGACGTAATTAGGATATCTAAACTAATTAAAAAACCTATAAAAATTATGTCTAAAATTGAATGTCCTAAAGCCGTAGACAACCTAAACGAAATCGTAGATGTAAGCGATGGAATTTTAATTGCAAGAGGAGAACTAGGTTTGGAACTAGGAATTGAAAAAGTGCCCTTCGTGCAAAAACTCGCGATTAAAAAAGCCGTATCTAAATCACGGGATGTTATAGTTGCTACACAAATGTTAGAAAGTATGATTAACAGCAAAGTTCCCACGCGTGCAGAAGTATCCGATATAGCAAATGCTATATTAGATGGTGCAACCGGTGTTATGTTGTCTACCGAAACGTCTGTTGGAAAGTACCCCTTAGAATGTGTTAAAATACAAAGAAAAATAATGGACGAAACCACTAAATTCACATCACCACTTTAATTAATAATAAATTAATAATAAATTAATAATAATCTATTACCATACAACATCTCAAGTAACATTAATTCTATAATACATGTTTTTATATGCCTTCTTATATCGTGAATGCTCGTCGTTAGGTATACTATTAATTTTGGCAAAGTCGTCAAACCCTACACAAGGTTTATAATCCGCATTTTTAATATTTTTAAAAATATGTGTTTGCATAGATGATAGAATATCGTATCCGACAGATACATAAGCGGTGCGTTTTTTATTAACATCTGGTCTATTTTGCTCAACAGCAGGAGGTTTCTTATTATAATAATACTTAACACTTTTATACATTTTAGTTTTTATACAACCAGTATACCCAAGATTTTTAAGTCGTTCATTTTCAGCATCTATTTTGTATGAGTTTTGTTTCAAAAACAGTTCCCAGTTAGTATTAAATAGTTCTTTTGCATCATATTGATGAATTCTTGAAAATTCTTGCATTATTGAGAGAATCTCATCCGTGAATTTGTAACGAAATACCTTTTTTGTTACAGTTTCACTCATAATAGTTACCTAATTTTATTCAATCGTCTGTCATTATTATTTATTCAATTTTTTATTAAATAAATAAATTAAATTTAATAAAATTGAATAAGTAATAAATAAATATTAATATTAATATTAATATTTATTTATGAATGAACAAGTAGAATTGTATTTAAAACAATTAAATGATACTGAAAAAAAAGCACTAGAAATAGCGATACATGATTTACAGAGTTCATTTGATATAGAAAAATCTATCGGATACACCAAGTGGTTAAAGTCTCACCTCAATGAGAAGAAGCCCAATTCTTAAAAGTTTTATAATCGATTGGTTTTACCAATTTATCTTTTGTATAAAACTCAGCACATTTACCAATATGTTTATAAACATTAGAATTCTCGTTAACTATTTTGTCATCATTATTGTCGTTTTTTTTGTAATTTTTCAATGTAGCAAACACTGAATCACATTCTTTTTTTTCATCAACCACCTTTTCTTTTTGTTTATCTATGGCTTGTAGTAATTCTTTAAAAATATTAACATAATTTTCTTTGCAATCATAGATAATAACATATTTCCTCGCAACAACCTCCAAATGCTTATATAATATAGTATTGTCAGACCAATATTCAAACCTGTTTAGTTCACTATTAAATTGCATAAGACAAACACCATTCGGTGTATCTTCTTCTACTATATTTTTATCAATATTTTCGTGTTTTTCATATTCTACAATATCTTCCTTTGTATTGCCTAACAAATAGTAATTTTCGTATGGGATTTCAAAATCTTTCTTAGTTGCCTCGGTGGTTTTGAAATCAAGTAACACAAAACACACTACACTACCCAAAACACCACCAATTATAACACTGACAATTGTGTATATCTCTTGAAACGTAAACATTATGATATAATTTAATCACATATTTTTAAATCACATATTTTTAAATGTTATTTAAAAGAAGTTTCACTTCATCTTGTAGATCGCAAACTTTTATTTTTTCATAATCA
>Ga0209709_10002890_pt1 | contig 14587 bp, 9 predicted proteins | sample ArcticOcean_MG_C_2_FD_187435 | JGI IMG/M metagenome (GOLD analysis project Ga0209709, IMG submission 187435) | Marine microbial communities from western Arctic Ocean - ArcticOcean_MG_CB4_136 (SPAdes) (version 2) | ecosystem: Environmental > Aquatic > Marine > Oceanic | place: Arctic Ocean... | reverse complement strand
TAAGTATGGTAGGCTTAGTTTTGGTAGGCTCAGGTTTGGTAGGCTCAGGTTTGGTAGGCTCAGGTTTGGTAGGCTCAGGTTTGGTAGGCTCAGGTTTGGTAGGCTCAGGTTTGGTAGGCTCAGGGGTAGAAGGCCGTGGTACAAAATCTCCAATATTAATTACCTTTTCATTTTTAATAAAGAGTTCTATAACATCCACAAATTCATCGTTTGAATGATAAATATTGTTGTACGTTGACTTTAAGTTATTGATAAAGTTTTCAGAAGTTACTGAATTTTTAATTACTAAGGCTAAGTCAGTATTCCCGATCTTAGATCGTTTAACAACTGTCTTCACTAAATCGAAATCCTTTGTGAAATTAGATAAATAAGATGCCTTATCATTTATTGATCTCATTTTTATCTTAACTTTCTTGGACTTCCCATCAGTTAAAATAACTTCAACTCTAAATTCAGCTTTGGTTGTATTCGCATATTTTTGAGCTAGAGGAATAAGGTGAGGCAACTCAGTTTCTTCAGTTGTAAGTGAATCAGTTGCATCAGCAGCTTGCTTGAACATTTCTTTTGCTATGATCTTAACTTTAGGATCACTCGCTAAGCCAAAGCCTTCCACATGTAAGTTAGGAGATTTTTTATTTAATGAATCAAAAAAATCAATTTGCAAATTATTTTCAATTGCATCTATAACAACATAGCCGTTAAAAGACCCCATATTACTATTGTTATCCTTAAAGGCACCAATCTTGCGATTATCATCTAAGTAGTTCAGTATTAGGTAGCTATAATATAAGCACTTACACTTATTATATCCAAAATCTTTAAATACATTTACTAAAAAATTAATTTCAACATCAGAAATATCACTAGAAAAAACAAGATTTAAATTTAAATCATCTCTAATATCTGATAAATTATCACTAATTAGCAGAGCCTTAAATAACTCTTTAATGATTTTCTCTATCGTATAAATGAGCAAAAAACTAATCTTTTTATCTTCTCCATCTAAAAAAGGAAAAGTAGATTCTGTATCCTTTATAAGATCAAAATAATTAGAGAATGAATTCGTAAAATGATTTTGAAATTTTAATTTTGCTGAGGCACCTATATCAAAATTATTACCGTCCGAAAAAACATAAAGCGGAATGTTTTCAGACTTTTGATATATAAAAGGTTTGTAATCATTGTTATTTTGACTATAAAAAACCTGAAGATTAGATCGCTAATATTTACAACTATCTCGCAACTCATTGACTAACAGTAAGAATTAAATAAAATAAAAAAAAACGTTGATTTAATTACTTGACATTTTCTTTAAAATAACATTTTCAAAAAACTGCATTCCCTCTAAAATAATAATTGGGGCCACGAAATCAAATACTCCATCTTTTTTTTCAGTGCGCAATGCCTCCTTAAACTCAGGAAGCAAACGAATATAATCTGCAATATTTATATTTTTAAAACCATTCATAAAATCTTGCTGAGTAGCTTTTAAATCAAAAAATTGTGTAGCAACTTGAAAATACAAATGAGCAAACTTCATAAATTGAGGGCAAGGCTTGTTAGGATCTTTAGGAATAAAAGCAAAGGAATTACCAATTTCTGACATCAACTCAGTGGTTATGGAGTCATCATAAGACAATTTCCTTTCTTTTCCACCAGAGAAAAGAACAAACCCATCCTCACCTATAACTTCCAGAGGTTTTTGATCTGTTTTAGGTATATATAACTTTGTAGTATCATATGCTAATCCTTTTGCTACCTCATATTTCACATCCGATGAATTATCTCTAGGCATAAAAACAGGTTGACTACCTAAATGTTTTTTAGCCTCTTCCATACCACCAAAACCATTAATAAACATATCCATGTAATACTTCTGATCATAAGAAGGGTTTATAGCCTTTAACCAATCCATTATTCGAGAACCTTTACCCGTAAATTGGATTTGAATTAAAGGACCATGGTAATTTGGTTCGCCCAATTCATGACCCCTGCACCACTGTGCAGTTTTATTATCAGATTTATCTATCTCCATTTTAACCTTTCTGGCAATTTGTCCAGCATAAAAAACTATTAAACCGGTTACATAAGTATTGACTGATACCATTTCCTTGCAATGAACTCCTAAGGCTCTATAAAAATCATCAAATTCAGTATCATCTAACCTATCTACTAATTGTTCAAAATAGTATGGAGCAGTATTTTTATTAAATTTATTATCTCCTCCATTATTAATTCCTTCAACTTTAATGCCTTTTTTATCCAGTTGCTCTACTAAAACTTGTCTAAAATTAGGAGAATACTTTGTGGCTTGTGCAATACGTCTTGCTGCAAAACGGATTGAACTTTGCTTGACCATTGATAAAGCTGCATTCTTATTTTCGTCAATCATTTGACCTAAAACCAGAATATCTGTAGTGCTACCTCCTATATCAAAACAAAGAGTTAAAGTATTATGAGTAGTTGCATTAATTTTTCCTGACTCCGCTAAATAATTTGCAACTGCACAAGATTCTGTCATTGCTTTATTCTCTTCAATTTTTTGAAAATCAAAAGAAATTGCACTATCATCTAATGAAATCTCTTTAGGTTTTTGAGCTTTTGGTTTTTCGTCTCCCCAAACGCCAGATTGCTGATTTGATTTTTGAGGTTCATTAGTAGTTCCCCATCCCGAATCTGCTTCTGGAGCAGTAGTTCTCCAGCTATCATTAGACTTATCATCAATAACAATGTCATCCCGAGAAGGACTAGAATCTCCAGTCCAAGCATGAGCTCCAGCAGCTGCATCAATACCAGAGTAATCCCCTGAACCAATCATTACATCTAAAGGATACTGGTCTCCTAAAGGATTTACATTTGTAAGGTCCTGCCATATATCATTGTATACGTTAATAAGATTATTCCCCATTGCTGAAGGATAAGCCCATTTTAATGTAGAAGGATAAAGATTATTACTAAATAAGTCAGAGTATACTTGAAGCAATAAACTTTTTAGATAAGCCGTTCTATAAGCCGTATTCATTTTCTCTGAAGATTCATCTAAACTCCACTTCATATTATGAATTAATGTAGCCTGACCTATATGTCTAAACTTCAAAAGATAAGAATTTGCAGTACTATCTTCAATTGGAAGGTTTTTTTCAAAACAAGGAAATCCACCTTTTACTTCTTCCTTTGCTAAAGAAATTAAATGTCCATGACCCTTATCATCTTTCATCCTATTCTTATTATGTAAGGTAAGAACTGATTTAATTGCATTACTTTGAATTTCATCAGTTTGGAAGAAGAAAACTTCATCCTCTCCTGCAGCATAAACTTTATTGTCTTTAGCATCCCCTTTAGGAGCAAGAAGTGAAACCCTACGATTCCTAAATGTAAAACCTTCAGCATCTCCAGCACCAACTCTGTAAGCAATAGCACTGTTAGTACTACCAAAATCTACTCCTAAATGAGCTTCTCTTAAACCCTCCAATTCATCTAATTTCCTGATTGGAGATTTTGGGTCATTTCCATATTCAATTACTGCATAACCTACTACATTATTTTCAAGACATAATTGAAAACCCTTAAATGGATTCTTACTTTCATAGATTTCATATTCATAATTGGTTCCACTTACCTTCTTCCTATTAAACTCAATTTTTAATTTTGCTTTATTAACATCTGTCTCATGGCCATTGACAGCTAAAAAATCAGGCATTTCTGAGTCTGATGAACTCATTATCATTTGTTGTTCATCCAGATCTTTATTATCGAAACAAAAAGGAATAGCTTTCCAAGTAGCGCTATTATGTGGCATCTCCGAAAACAAGAAATACTTATTCCATTTTGAACTAATAAAGTTTGGCCATATCAACAAATCTTTACCAGAAACATCATCATTAGTTGTTTTATATTGTTCCTTATATTCACCTATGGTCTTTGTTTGAGAAATTAATTTAATTACCACACTTAAATCTCCAGCTGTATTATAAGTAGCTTTAATTTTAGACTTCACAGAAGAATTGTCATTAAAACCAAGAATAGAACCTAAGTTTTTACCAAAGACCTTAATTCCTTTGGGTGAAAGTGGTAACATAAAATGACGAACTTCATTGGGTTCTCCCTCAACATCCGCTTTTAACAATAATAAAGGCTTGTCCTTTAAAAAATCCTTATCCCCATCATCATCAACACATGCAATTTTAGTAGTATTAGGTAATAAAAGTTCTTCTGGGCTAAAAGTAATTCCACCGTCTTCTTCTCCATCATATATTAGACCATCTAGAGCAGAAATACTTGTTGAATAGTTAGCAAAAATACTGTAAGGTGTTTGGAAATTATTTATCTGTGGAACTTCAAGACTATCATACTCTGGAATATCTCTTTCGTGTCTATAGGCATCCATTTCACTTTTCCAATCTTGTAAATTAGAGAAAACATCTGCATGATATTTAGCATCGATTATTTTTGTTGATTTAAAAAATGCTGTAAAATCATTCATCTTATCTATCATGTGTGACACATAACTATACAACGTTTTCAAACTCTGAGGGTCAAAGTTTTTTGATTTAAGAGGGTCAGTAAATACCCCAACACTTTCATCTTCAGATTTTACATCATTAATATAAACGGCATCTTCTCCAGACATATTATAATTAGTAGACGTAAAAAACAAACTATCTGGTGAAGTTCCTCCAATAACCATATTAGTTCCATCTGATTTTTTATATATGATTACATCTATAAAAGGACTAGGTTTATCGTCATTGGGATTTGACCAAATTTCAGCTCTATCAAACAGCATAGACCCAAAAGAACCTTTAGGCTCATATAACTTTTCTGAGGAAATACTAATCATAGTCTCACCTTCAGAGTATGATAAATTAATACGTTTAGCCTCAATCTTATCTGGATTTAATGCAATAGCTGTCACCAAACCTCTCCATTCACTAATTAAACTTTGATAAAAAGCCAAAAGCCCCGTATTACCGCTTTTATCTGTACAATTTCGAAATGCTAGGTCAAACATGTTTGATCTAGCAAATACAGTAGGCATTCCAGAAATAACAGACCCTAACTTAGAAATATCATCTGATTCAGCATCTCCAAAAGATTGAGTTTGTATGCCTTTAGCAAATGTAGAAGGATTAATGATTTTCTCCCAAGTATATTCTTTTGCAGGAGGCGGTGTATTCGAATTAATTACAAGCGAGGTTAATGACATATCAAAAAATATAGAAGTTGAATTAAATTTGAGTTTTAGGCGATAACTTTATCGCATTGTATAAGTGCGCAATAAACTTTTCAGATGATGTACTTACATTTTGCGACGGTTCAGGGTTAGTCTCTTCATCTTTAAGTAGCTTAATAAAAGGACTAAAAGTATCACTCGATAATATAGAACTTGTTGGCCAATCGTATTCAAATTTTGAAGGAAATAAATTACCAGGTTCTAATTTTCTCAGCTCTTTTATATTACGCGTAAAAGCACCATCATCCATTATTAGATTTCCACTAACAGTACTCTTAATTTGATACAACCAACCAGGTAGAAATTTTTCACTTTCAATAGTATAACCAAAAGATTTAAAATAACCGTTTAACTTTTGAGTGAATTGTGAATCTAATCCAGTATATGATTGTGTCGCCTCTGAGATTCTACCTAAAAGTCCTTTAACACCATCATCTCCATCAGCACCTTTGTTTTTACTTAACACCAAATGCATTAGTGCGATAAACCCACCAAATTTCCTAGCAAAAAACAATCCGTTCTCTTTGCCTATAAAGTCATTAAAAGAAAAATCTAACTGACCATCATTCTCATGAACTGATTTATACAAATAACTAGCTTCCTTTACATCGAGTTCAGAGTCAGAATTAAAGAAATCCCAAGCAGCGCAAGCACATAAAAATTCTGTAATATGACATGGATTTTTTTGAGTCGGACCACCAGTATCAGTTTTAGTATCTTTTTTATCTTTAGAAAAATCAACCACCTTAATTGGCCAGCCTATATGATACATTTTTTTATAAGTCCTTTTTACTGTTGGATCAGATTCATAAAACTGTAATGCAGCCTGACTATTAAGAGTGAAAAAGGAACTGTCAGCTATAACACCATCTTTTTTTTCCTTTTTTTGAGATTCATCAGGTTTTTTGAACTCAAAATATTCTGTTAACAATGTAGCTCCAAATTTAGCCTCAGGATGAAGTTCAAAAGAAGAGTCATATATTTTTAATGCATCATTTAATGCCTTAGGAAGAACTGGGATAGAGGAAGCTCCAGTACCTCCAAAAATAGAGCCTAAAACAAATATTTTTGCATGTGCTCCTGCCTTATGAATATTCAATAAAAATTTACCAAATTTATTTTCCATATCATTAAGATTCTCACCTTTCGAGAGTTTCTTCGCAACTTCTATAAAAGAATGGTACATTAGGTATGAACCCATGTGTGTTTGAGCCCTATACCCATGTTCAAGATTGAATCCCTGAACAGCTTCGCCTAAAAAAAGATCTGCCAATAGCTTGTTGTCAGATAATGTTCCTTCAGATTTAAGATTAGTAAGTTCTTCAAAACTTCTCTTACCTTTTGGACTGTAATTAGAAACAAATTCAGTCTTATTAAGCTTAGCACTAAAGAAAGAATTATTATTTGCATTGCCATCAGAGCCATCTGGATTTCTTTTTATATCGTTATAAGTGTCAATAAGCGTTTCCGTTCTTTGCTTATTTCCATTTGTAAAATCTGTATCTAGAGTAAGAATATCAATCTCTTTAGAATCGAACATTCCCATTGCACACATGTGGGTAAAAGCTTCCAGGCATCTCATGCCTGTCCCCCCTATCCCTATCACAAAATATTTATCTGTACTTGCCATAATCGCTTAGTTATTTTTGTTAGTCTTTTGAAGGAAACCAATTCCCCAACTTACCTCTTTTCATCAATTTTGATAAAACAAAACCTATAACAATATATAAAACCAAAACTATGGCCGTTGATATAGGTACATGAATAGCATACTTATCCATTGCTGGCCCCTTTTTAACCATAGGTATTACCATTAAGAAATGATATAAATAGAAAGAAATCGGGCCTAAAATTGCAAATATCCAAAACCACACTTTTCTTTTACCTGGATCTTTGGGATTGGTTCCTCCTTCGTAAGCAATCATCTTGGAGATGAGAGCCGCTAGCAATAAAAATACTCCTAGAAAAATAAACGCAAAAATATAAGTTGTTGTAATCAACGCAGGAACTTCTTTAAGTCCAACACCCTTAGCAGATGCTACAGCAGATAATAGACTAAAGGCAGTTAATAGTAATAGGGACTTTTTCATTTTCTATTTTAAATTATTGATTAAATGGAGCTAACTTAACATAGTAACTGTAAACCACTCCGTGAGGTTTAACATCTTCTTTCTTCATGATATTTTTTAAAGATCTGTAAAGGGCGTCATCTACTTCTCCATCATCTATTCTTTTCCAAGTTAATGCTTCCTTGTCAAGTGGTGTAGGTTCAACATTCTCAAGGACTATATCAATTCTAAATAAATTCTCTCTACTGGTATTTACAAACGAATTATTCTCATCTAATTTGTCTGATAATTTCAATATGATTTCGTATTCTCCCTCTGTATTTATCTCACTAACCTTTCCGGCACTCTGATCTAAGTCTATAAAATCCATAACACCTTTATCTGATGTTTTAAAATCAGTCATGTTAAACTTAAATATATCTTTTAAAATTGGCAAAAAACGGTCTGCAATACCGTCAACTGTCACCTTTGAGGTGTCATATGGCTCCTCACTATCTACTGTGGGCATACCATTAAACACAAGATAATTGTCGTTATTTAAACTGTCTTTGCCATCAAGCGATTTTTCTAATACAGGCAGATTTTCTAACGCCAATATATTCCTTTTGTAGTTTTTAAAATCGTCATATACATCGTGTATTACTATTTTAAGATCTTTAACTTCATAATTGGGAAGTGTCGAGAAACTAAAATATAACTTTTCAAATATTGGAAAATTTTCAGGCTTACCCGTATTTTCATTTCCTACATCTCTCAAATAATAAACCAAACCATCCGTCCCGCAGTGAAAATCTGCAGGGGTCATATCGATAAATTCCATAGCAGAACTTTCTGAACGATAATATTCCGCAGGATCTCCAAAATACTCTAAATATTTAGAAGCACCCGGTGATTGTGCGTTGGGATACTCTCTGGTGTATAGATTATCCGTATTTGTAGAAAAGGCTAATTTCTTATACTCTAAACCTTCTTCTTTTAAGTCCGAAATGTAACTATCTAATATCTCTGTATGATTATTAGGGATGAAAAACATCACATACATGTGCTTATTAAAAGTCCCCCCCTTGTTTTGTTCTACAAAATCTGTATAAATAACAACCAACTCATGGCCTTTGTTCATCCATTTTTCAAAAGCTTGGCTAGCCCAGGTGCTCTCTGAAACCTTTTCGGTTTCTTTATTGTACAATTCACCATCGGTAACCAACACTCCTACATTGTCACTTTCTACGATAGCATTAATAGCTCTATCAATAGGAGCTCCCATTTTTAAAACGCCATTTTCATCTTCAAAGCCATCTCCAGTGAAATAAGCACTAGGATCATTGCCTTTGTAAGTGATTATTGAATCATCACTTAATTCAAAATAATCATATTGATCTACAGCTGCCACTTTAAAAAGCATTTTATATATTTCTTCATTGTTTTTATCACTTAATGAATACTTTGTTATTCCATCACTGAAATCCACATAAATAGCAGGATTATCCTTAGGCTCGTCCACAGAACTAACCGGGAAATGTTTTTGGTGATATGCTTCTATCCTATCGACTTCAACCTCCTCATCAGAAGAATAATCTGGATAGTCCGTACCACTAGTACCACAACTTGAACAGGTCAAGAGACAAGCAACTATTACAATTGTTATCAATAACAAGGGAACTAAACTTTTCATATTCATGATTCAGATCTAAGTTGATTCGGTGTAAAATTCGTCCGGCAATAATTTTTAACTCGCGCTAAGGTAATAAATACAAGGCATTTAAAAACATCTACTATGTTTACTCAGAAAAATAGTCCGAAAGACTGCGTCATTCAAGTATTTATTGATTGATAAGGCCATCAAAACAAAATTCTGTGGGGGATTTTAAGAAGATGATAGTTAAAGCAAACATGAGAAAGAAACCCTAGAATCCTCAGAAATCATATGTAAAAAAATAAATAACCAATGATTTAACGCACATGCGTTTTCATAGCCAGAAAAACTGGAGTAAGTATTTTAAGACTCTAAACTTAATATTGTTCTTGTATTTGGGCTTTTCTCTTCGTTATTCATCTTGTTAAATTCGAAAACCAACTTGTTAAATTCTACTTTCAGGTTATTAAGTCTGTTTACGATGATATTCTGATCAGCTATTTCATTATTGTAAATGTCAATCAATAAGTTTCTTTCGTCATGTATTGCTATACACTTATTACTAATTGCTTCAGATGCCGGTTCAGAGCAGTTCATTGAAATGGTTATTGTTTCCAGGGAGTCAATTGCAACCATCTTAGTTTCTGATTCACTGACGAGTACATTAAGGTTCAGTTTTGCAGAATCCATTTCTGTATTTGAAACATTCATTTTTTCAAGTAAATTTTTACCCTTAATGTTGTTTTGTAAATACATGTCTCCATGTATTGCCGCAATTTCTTTATAGCATAGTTCTATATCTAAAAACTGCTCGTAATAACCTTCGTCATTTTCTGTTCCATAAATAATTATAGGCTCTTCTATAGATTCTTTTCCATCACTAGAAGTCCCCTTTTTACCAATTGGCCAAGTAGTGGTAGATTCTATAAAAACGTATCCATTTTTATAATATCCGGAGTCAGCTACTTTTAAGCCAACGGCCATATGTTGTTCTCTTTCATAAAGAAACAAGCAGGCGTTGTAACCTTCTAAATTTAACAGCTTACAAAGTAGTATAGATTTTTCATCGCAATCACCTTTGTTAAAAGCAAGTGTTTCATAAGGATAATTAACATCCGCAGCATATTCATCATAAGGAATCGATTGAACAAAGCCAACTATCATTTGAATGATGTCATAATCGGTTCCAATGGTACGAGACCTTAGGGTTTCTAGAACACCCTGAAGAAGGTAAAGGTCCTGATCGTCATTTAGGAAAGCATTATAATGATCCGAAAGGCTTGGTGGAGTTTGTCCTTCATAGTAGGAGAGGTTTCTCACAGCAGTCTTATAACTATCAATTATGTCACTATCAAATGAAATTTCAACATTGTAGCTGTGTTTGTAAATCTCAAACTCAAAAAACGTCTCCAGGTCACCATAATCGCCTTCAAAATCGAGAGACTCCTTTTCTTCAGTCAAATCTATGTTACAAGTAATGTCATAATCTGAAGGGCCGCTGCAGCTAGAATAAATAACAATCGTGAAAGCTAATACAAACATGAGAGCTAAAAAAAAGTTTGTTTTCATGATAATTTGTATCTAAAATCCTAAAATATCAAGTATACTGCCCGCAGGATCTTTCTTCACCCGCATTTTCTTAAACCTATAATTGTAGGAAGAGATTTGTTTCTTTTCTAATTCTGTCAGTTCATTTTCATAATCCATGTACTCAATGACAGAAAAATTGTTGAATTCAACTTCTATGTACTCCCAATCTTCAACAGAATAAGTCTCATAGGATAATTCAGTTTCGTTAATAAACGTCCCAAAGTCATCAATGTAATCTCCTTTGGGGTCGAAAGAACATGAGTTCAGGACAACAATCGTAAAACAAGTAACAATGAACTGCTTGAAAATTTTCATGAGAGGTTGTATTTTAATATGAAAAATAATAAAATCTATAAGATATATAAAAACTAATCCCAGATAAAATGAAAATAATCAATGAAATCCAATTGAATCTTTTTTTGATGCCTTTGTTATAACGTTTATCTCTTACCTGTAATCTAGAAAACGCTTTAATAAAAGCATATATCCCAATGACTAAAAAAACGATCGCAATAATTTGAAGTTTGCCCATTATTAATTATTTATCCTTAGAACTAAAAAGATTTATGGCTAATTTAAATGATAAATCTTAACAACACTGAACGTCTACTATTTTAATGTTAGTTTCAACCAACGAATTCATTGGACATCAAATTGACTCGTCGAAAACCAATACAATTTTATTCAGAATAAATGTGATGTTTTGTGTCTTTAAAAAAACCCAAGCGACACTAACTTAATCTACCCATAAAAAAGCATGTTACTTCAATTTATATACAAAAACCCAAACATCCTTAAATAAAACAAGACTTTTAGTAACCTTATCATTATATTCGTCAAAACTTATTTAAAATCAGATGGGAATCAACTTAGAAAAAAACACATCAATAAATCTCACAAAAGCTGAACCAGGCTTGACAAGTTTACATATTGGACTTGGTTGGGACGCTGAGGACTCAACAGGGAATGCTATTGACTGTGATGTTTCAGTATTTATGCTTAATCAAAACCAGAAAATTCCAGGTGATGGTTTTTTTGTTTTTTACAACAACTTAACTAGCTCTGACGGGTCCACCATACATCAAGGTGACAATAGAGATGGTGAAGGTGATGGCGATGATGAAGAAATCAAAATCAATCTAAGTAAAGTTGATTCCAGCATAATTGAACTCGTATTTGTAGTAACCATTCACGATGCTGGTAAAAATGGACAAGATTTCTCCATGGTAAACAATCCATTTATTAGAATCCTAAATGATTCCAATAACGAAGAACTATGTCGCTATAGTTTAGATTCATCTTTTGCAGGATGCGACAGTGTTGTTATCGGCAATGTATACAGATCTGGAAATGATTGGGAATTCGGCGCACTAGAAAATGCTTATTCTGGTGGCTTAGCAGGTTTATTAGAAGTCTATAATTAAGAAGAAATTAAGAAGAAAAGTTATAAATAATCAATAATTAAGAAAATATGGGATTTGATTTAAACAAAGGAGAAGTAATCGATGCAGGTTCAAGTTTTGATTTGAATAAAGGCAGTGCTGGAACTCAATTAAAAATTGCTGGTGTCGGTCTTGGGTGGAATGCGAATGATGATGAAAACGGTCCTGTTTTTGATTTAGACGTTTCTGCTTTTTGTTTAGGAGAAGACGGTCAAATTCCTGCGATGACTGATTTAGTCTATTTCAATTCGAAACTGACAACTAAGTTTCAACCTGAAGATGAAGAAGAACGACCTTACTCTACAGATGGTGCAGTCTTTGGAGCTATTGATGAATTAGAGGGTTCTGACGATGAAGACGAGGCAGGAGATGCTGAGGACATGAGAATCATCCTAGATGAAGTCGCCGACAATATTAAAGAAATTGTTATCGTTGTGACCATTACAAAATTCCCTCACGATGAAGAAAAAGATAGAAGAACATTAGACTTAGATTTCAGCCAAGTTGAAGGATGCTACTGCAGAGTTTGGGATTTTGATACGGATGAGCCTTTGTGCACATTTGAATTAGACACAGACTTCGGCAAAGAAGATGCTGTCGTTTTCGGTAAATTTTCTAAAGACAGTTCTAATAATTGGAATTTCACAGCGATAGGTGAAGGACATGTTGGTGGTTTACCTAAACTTATCTCTATTTATGCTAGTAAATTTTAATTATGGCAAACAAAAATAAAAACAATCCTGGATTTGATCTAGGCAAAGGAGAGACACCAAAGGCTTCTGATGATGGGAAAGGTTTTAATCTAGGTAAAGGAGAAACACCAGAGGCTTCTGATGATGGGACAGGTTTTAATCTAGGCAAAGGAGAGACACCAAAGGCTTCTGATGATGGGAAAGGTTTTAATCTAGGCAAAGGAGATGCCCCAAAAGCTTCTGATGATGGAACAGGTTTTAATCTAGGCAAAGGAGAAACACCAAAGGCTTCTGATGATGGGAAAGGATTTAATCTAGGCAAAGGAGATGCCCCAAAAGCTTCTGATGATGGGACAGGTTTTAATCTAGGCAAAGGAGAAACACCAAAGGCTTCTGATGATGGGAAAGGTTTTAATCTAGGCAAAGGAGATGCCCCAAAAGCTTCTGATGATGGGACAGGTTTTAATCTAGGCAAAGGAGATGCCCCAAAAGCTTCTGATGATGGGAAAGGTTTTAATCTAGGCAAAGGAGATACCCCAAAAGCTTCTGATGATGGGAAAGGATTAGATTTGGGTAAAGTAGAAGCTGATAAGTCTACTGCTGCTTCAGATAAAACTACTACAGCTTCTAAAGTAGATAAAACTACTGCTGCAAAAACTGCTGATAAAACTGCTGCTGCAAAAACTGCTGCAAAAACTGCTGCTGCAAAAACTGCTGATAAAACTACTGCTGCAAAAACTGCTGATAAAACTACTGCTGCAAAAACTGCTGATAAAACTACTGCTGCAAAAACTGCTGATAAAACTACACCTGCAGATAAATCTGCCGGTTCGGGTAAGTCAAAAAGACTTTTGATTGTTGCAGCAGCTTCAATAGCTTTATTAATTTACCTATTTATGCCGGCCGTTGAGCCAATCCCTCAATCTGGATCTGAGGGACTAACAACATTAGACACTGATGGAGATGGAATGACTGATTCTTTTGAGACCATTAATGGATTAGACCCCAATGATCCAGCAGACGGAACAGCAGATAACGATGGAGATGGATTGTCTAACGCAGATGAGATGAGTTTAGGTACTGATATTTCAAACTCTGATTCTGATGGAGATGGTCAAAAGGATGGAGCTGAGGTTGCTTCAAATTCAGATCCAAAAGATGAAACAAGCAGTTATTTAGATTCTGATGGAGATGGATTAAGTGATGATTACGAAACTTCTAATAGTTTGGATCCATCCAATTCATCAGATGGGTCAGCAGATACTGATGGAGATGGATTATCTAATGTTGCTGAAATGATTGCTGGAACAGATGTCGCAAATTCTGATTCTGATGGAGATGGTCAAAATGATGGAGCAGAGATTGCTGCAAATTCAGATCCGAAAGATGAAACAAGTACTAATTTAGATTCTGATAATGGTACTGAATCAGCAACTATTGTGGATTCGAATAAATCAACCGGCGATGACACATCAGCTGAAAACGATGATGCTTCTAACGAAATCACACAAGCTGCTGATGATAAAGAAGCAAAGGGTAAAGATGATTCCTCGGAGGAAACAAAATCAACGAGAAGCTCTTTATCATTTAATTCAGGTGATGATATTTATTATTTTACAACTGGTAGTTCATCTATATCTAAAGGTGATAAAAAACTAATTCAGCTTGCAAAAGAACTCAATTCTAGTAAGCTGAAAATCACTTTAATTGGTCATACCGACAATACTGGATCAACATCTTTAAACTTGCGTCTTGCTAATTTAAGAGCAAATAAAATTTCTTCTTTTTTAATTTCTCAAGGGGTTTCTAATTCTCAAATTACTATTAATTCTGAAGGGGAGTCTAGTCCTCTTTACCCTAATAATAATGCTGAAAATAGAAGGAAGAATAGAAGAGTCGAAATAGTCTATTAGTTATAATTTAAATAT
>Ga0209709_10002889_pt1 | contig 14591 bp, 15 predicted proteins | sample ArcticOcean_MG_C_2_FD_187435 | JGI IMG/M metagenome (GOLD analysis project Ga0209709, IMG submission 187435) | Marine microbial communities from western Arctic Ocean - ArcticOcean_MG_CB4_136 (SPAdes) (version 2) | ecosystem: Environmental > Aquatic > Marine > Oceanic | place: Arctic Ocean... | reverse complement strand
GACCAACACACTCTATTATTTTAGAATATGTGTTCTTTGAAATAATATGGTAAATAGTATCTGTTAAATCAGAACAGTGTATTGGCATAAATTTAGTATCTCCATTGTAATAAAGAGGAAAAACAGGAAGCCTGCTTAGTAAAGTCATAAAGTTTGTAGTAAAATTATCATCTACAGAATAAACTACAGATGGTCTCAATATTGTAACTAAAGGAAAATTTTTTTGAATATTAGCTTCACCTTCTAATTTACTTTTTGCATACTCCGAATCTATTGCTTCATTAATTCCTAAAGCTGATAAATGAATAAACTGCTGGACTTTATATTCCTTACAAAATTTGGCTAAGATAGATGGAAAAATTGAATGAATATTTTTAAAAGTATTACTTTTTCCACTTTCATACAAAATACCAATTAAGTTAATACAAATATCTGTGTTTTTGAAAAGTTTTCTAATTTTTTTTTCATCAGAAATATTAGCTTCAACAATATTAATATAACCTGCATTCGCTTGCGTTTTAATTACATAACCTTTTTGATGAAGGTTTCTAGTAACTACAGTCACTTTATAATTATTTTTGGTAAGCTTTCTAATTAAATGACGCCCTATTTGGCCACTACCACCAAAAATTAGACAATTTTTTGCATTCATATATATAGTATTAAAAATGAATATTGATATTAAACTTCACAAGAATGATTTACCAGAAGATTTGGATTTAGGCAATATTATAGCAGTCGATGGAGAGTTTATGGGACTCAGTGTCAGGAGAGACCCATTATGCCTCATTCAAATTTCTAGTGGTAAATCAGATGCTCACATTGTGCAATTAGACAGATCAAATTATAAAGCACCAAATTTAAATAAACTACTTTCAAACGAAAAAATAACAAAAATATTTCACTATGGTAGAGCAGATATGGCTCATATTAAATACTATTTAAAAACTGAAACTAAAAATATTCTAGACACTAAAATAGCTTCCAAGTTATCTAGATCTTATTCAGATAGCCATTCTCTTAAAACTCTAATTAAAGAGTTCATTAACATTGACATAAGTAAACAATTTCAAAGTTCAGATTTTGGGGGAGAACTAACACCATCTCAACTTAAGTATTGTGCTAATGATGTTGTTTATTTGCACAAAATCCATGATGAACTAAATAAAATTCTTGTAAGAGAAAATAGAATTAATTTGTATAACGATTGTTTAAAATTTTTAAAAACCAGGGTTGATCTTGATTTAGCTTTATTTAAAGATGATATATGGGCACATTAAATGAAAAAAAAGATTATAAACAAATTGCAAAAAAAGTAATTGATTTAGAAATAAAAGCATTAAAAAAATTAAAAAGTTCTATAAATAATTCTTTTAATGATGCTGTGGACTCAATTGTAAAATGTCAGTCAAAAGTAATTTTATGTGGAGTTGGTAAAAGTGGCCTCATAGCTGCTAAAATTTCTGCAACATTATCATCTATTGGAACTCCTTCATTTTCTCTTTCAGCAAATGATTGTTCGCATGGAGACCTGGGTAGTATTTCAAAAAAAGATATATTAATTTTAATAAGCTATTCAGGATCTACAGAAGAATTAAAGAATATTATCAAATATGCAAATAGAAACAAAATTATATTAATTGGTATAATGTCTAAAAAAAATTCTATTCTATACAAAGCGTCTGACATTAAACTTCTTATACCAGAAGTTACTGAGGCTGGACTTGGAATTGTACCAACTTCTAGCACGATAAATCAACTAAGTATTGGGGATGCTTTAGCTGTGGCAACATTAAATAAAAAAAAAATAAGTCATAAGGATTTTAAAAAATTTCATCCATCAGGAAATTTGAGTACAAAACTTAAGACAGTTGAAGATATAATGCTCACCAAAAATAAAATTCCCTTTATTAATGAAAACTTTAGCATGAGAGAAGCTTTAAGAATTATTACTCAAAAAAAATTAGGGACTTTAATTGTAAGAAATAGCAAAGGAGAGACAACGGGAATAATTACTGATGGTCAAATAAGAAGAATGATTCAAAAAAATAAAAGTCTGCATAGCCTAAAAGTAAAAAAAGTTATGACAAAAAACCCAATCAAAGTTGATAAAGATATGTTGGTTGTGAAAGCTCTATCTCTAATGAATGAAAAAAAAATTACAAGTCTATGTGTATTTAGTTCAATAAAAAAAAATAAAACAATTGGAATTATTCATATTCACAACATACTTGAAAATAACATTGACTAACTGTTAAATGAAGAACAAAATATTATTACAGTTATTTTTGTCGCTAATTATTCTAACTCTAATTATTTTTTTTTATAATATTTATTTTTTAGATAAAAAGTCATACAAAGACTCAAATATAGAAAATCTAGAGACAATAAATACTATTGAGCAGAAAGCTAACACAGACACAAAAAAATCTAATATTATGCAAGAGATTGCATATTCTTCTCTTGATAAACAGGGAAACCAATATTTAATTAAAGCAAGACTAGGAGAAATTAAAAAAGATCAACCCAATTTAATTTTTATGGGAGAGGTAAGTGCTATTATAAATATAAAAAATTCATCTCCACTAATGATTTACTCTGACAAGGCGATTTATAATAGCTTAAATTATGATACGAATTTTTATGAGAATGTACTAATTCAATACACAAACAGCAGTGTTATTTCAAATAACTTAGATTTAGATTTCAAAAATAATTTGGCAATTATTTCAAATAATATTATTTATAAAAACTTGAATACTAAGCTTCTAGCAGATAAAGTAGAAATAGACTTGATATCAAAAAATTCAAAAATATTTATGAATAACTCCAAAAAAATAAAAGTTATAAGTATAAAATAATGGCTATTATTAAAAAATTTCGTATTAAATCTTTTAAAAACAAAGTGCCTATAATTAAGTTAGAGCAATTATCTCTATCATTTGGAAAAAGGAAAATTCTAGATAATATTAATTTTTCCATTAATGAAGGGCAAGTTATTGGGCTACTTGGACCAAATGGTGTGGGGAAATCAACAATATTTAATTTAATCACAGGCCTAATTAAACCAAATTATGGCTCAATAATTATCCAGTCAAAAATTGTCAACGATTATCCAATTTATCTAAGAACTAAAGAATTTAAGATTGGTTATGTTCCTCAATATGGAGGCTACTTTCACGATCTTACTCTAATAGAAAATCTAAATGCAATTGGAGAAATTTTAGTTTTAGATAAAAAAATTAGAACTGAAAAAATTAATTCTTTAATAGCAAAATTTGAATTAGATGCTGTTCGTGAAATTAAAGCAAAATATTTATCTGGTGGTCAAAAAAAAAGATTAGTTATAGCTCATGCCTTACTAGGAAATCCAAAAATTTTACTTCTCGATGAACCTTTTGCAGCTTTGGATGTTTTAACTATTAAGATGCTACAAAATATTATTGTTAATTTACAAAGTGAATATAACATATCAATAATACTTTGTGATCATCAAGCAAGAGATCTCCTAACTTGTGTTGATACTGCTATAGTTCTTTCAAACTGCAAGATAATAGCAAGTGGTACCCCTTCTGAGTTAATAAACAATGCTGAGGCAAAAAATGCCTACTTTGGTGATTCTTTTAAAATAAGTTAATTTAATATGAACAGCCCTCTAAAGATAAATAAAAAACTTAAGCCTTATAACAAAAAAATATTTGTTGATGGAGATAAAAGCTTATCCATAAGATGGGTTTTACTTGCCTCTCAAGCCCAGGGAAAGTCGAAAGCATACAATCTTTTAATGTCTGAAGATGTGATGGCAGCACTAGATTCTATAAAAAAATTAGGAATAAAGGCAAAAATATATAAAAATTACTGTGAAATTCATGGAAATGGAATTAACGGTTTTAAATTTAGAAAAAATTTAATAATAGATGCTAAAAATTCAGGAACACTAGCAAGGCTAATACTTGGCCTATTAATTAAATCGCCTGAAAAAGTAAAATTAATTGGAGATAAAAGTTTATCTAAAAGAGATTTTTCAAGAATAACTATACCCTTACAGAAATTTGGAGCTAAATTTTATTATAAGACAAAAAATAAATTACCTTTGTCAATTCTGGGTGCAAAAACTATAAAAAGTATAAATTATTTAGAGAACAAAGGTTCTGCTCAGTGTAAAAGTAGTGTTATGCTTGCGGCACTTAATTCTTCAGGAACAACTTCAATAAAAGCTAAAAAATCTAGAAACCATTCTGAGTTACTTTTTAAATATTTAAAAATACCCATTAAAATAAGAAAAACTAAAAAATATGATTTTATAAATATTAAGCAGCCAAAAAAAATTAAAGCATTTAACTACAAAATTCCAAGTGATATAAGTTCAAGTGCATTCTTTATGGTGCTTACAACCCTTACTAAAAATTCAAAGTTACTAATAAAAAATGTCAATATTAACCCTTCAAGAACAGGTGTTATTAAAATCTTAAAAAAAATGGGTGCAAAAATATCACTTAAAAACAAAAAAAGTTATAAAGGTGAAAAAATTTCTGACATTTTAATAAAAAGCTCAAAAAATCTTAAGGCTATAAATTGTCCACCTGAATTAAATAGTAGTGCTATAGATGAATTTTTAATTATTTTTATAGCTGCGGCAAGAGCAAAAGGAGTTTCTTATTTTAAAAATATATCTGAGTTAAATCAAAAAGAAAGTCCAAGATTAAATTTGAGTTCTAAAATTTTAAATATGATGGGTGTAAAAACAGAGTTAACTAAAGACTCAATTAAAATATATGGTCAACCCAATTTAGAAATTAAAAAATCAATTATAATTAAGGATTATTTAAAGGATCATAGAATTTTCATGATGAGCACAATTTCTGCATTAACTTGTGGGGGAAGGTGGAAAATTCATGATAAAGATTCTATCAACACGTCATTTCCTTCATTTTTAAAAATAATTAAAAAAATTAATAATAAAGCTATATGAAATTAAAAAATAAAATTAAAGTTGCAATAGATTCACCTGCTGCTGCAGGAGCTGGAACACAAGCAAAATTAATATCTAAACACTACAATCTCTTTTATTTAGATACTGGTAAAATTTACAGATTAATTGCAAACATCAAAATTAATCAACCTAACAAATATAGTTACCCTTTAATAAAAAGAAAAATGAAAAAACTAAACATAAAAGACCTTCAAGATAAAAAATTATTATCTAATGAAGTTGGAATGATGGCCTCTATTATCTCAAAAGATATAAAAATAAGAAAACTTGTTCATGCATTTCAAATTAAAAGTGCCTATCATCCACCCAAAAAAAAAAGTGGTTCTTGTTTGGATGGAAGAGATATTACTTACAAAATAATTCCAGATGCAAATTTTAAATTTTTTATAACTGCAAATGCCAAAACTAGAGCTTTAAGAAGATATAAAGAGCTAAAAGTATTAAATAAGAAAATATCTTTTAATGAAGTCCTAAAAAGCATCAAAAAACGTGATAAAAGCGATTATAATAGAAAAATTTCACCTCTTAAAAAAACTCGAGATTCGATCTTGATTAATACAACAAATTTAACTAAAAGATCATGCTTTTTAAAAATTAAAAAAATTATGGATAGGAAACTAAAAGCTTAATGGAAATTTATAAAGATCTTTCAAACCCTGCCTCAAAAGAATTTGAACAATTACTAAACTCGCAGTTTACAAAAACAGCTAATCTTGAAGAAGGAAAAATTATTACCGGAACGGTAAACAAAGTAACAAATAACTTTGTATTTCTTGAAGTACCAGGATTAAAATCTGAACCAATTTTAGACATCAATGAATTAAAAAGCATGGGTATGCTCGATAAAGCAAAAATAGGTGAAAAAATATCAGTTCTTCTTGAAAGATTAGAAGACAAAAAAGGTGAAGTATTAGTATCCGCTTCTAAGGCTCAAAAAATTCAAGGATGGGATAAATTAGTTGAAGCTTATGAAAAGAATGAACCTATCATGGGTAAAATTACTGGTCGAGTTAAAGGTGGCTGTATTGTTGAACATATTGATACAGGATCTTTGATGTTTTTACCAGGATCACAAATTTCAGATAAGCCTTTAAAAGATATTAGTCATTTAATGAATGAACCTCAAAAGTTTGCTCTTATTAAATTAGATAAAATTAGAGGAAACGCGTGTGTTTCTAGAAGAGAAATTATTTCGTCATTTAAAAAAGAAGACAAAATTAAAATTGTTGAAAAATTTAAAGTTGGAGATGTGATTAAGGGAGCTGAAGTAAAAGGTTACAGTTCATTTGGTTGTTTCTTTAGTGTTAATGGTGAGCTTGATGTTTTAGTGCACCTTCAAGAAATATCTTATTCGAGAGTGAACCACCCAGATGAAATTTTTAATATAGGTGAGAAACATGACCTACTAGTTATTACAGTAGACAAAGAAAAACTACAGGTAGGTTGCTCAATTAAACAACTTTCACCAGATCCTTTTGAAAATATATCTAATTATGAACTAAACAAAATCTATAAAGTTAAAGTTGTAAAACTAATGGACTTTGGTGCATTCTGTGAATTAGAACCAGGTCTATCAACTTTATTACACTCTAGTGAATTAAGTTGGACTAAGAAAAATTTATCGGCAAAAAAAATGTTCAAAGTTGATGATGAGATTGATTGTATTATCACTGAAATTGATAAAGAAAAAAGAAGAGTTGCAATCTCACATCGTCTAACAAGTGAAAATCCTTTTGAAACTTTTGAAAAAAAATACACTATTGGATCTGAGGTTGAAGGAGAAGTTGCTAGCAAAAATGAATATTCTATTTTCTTAAAAATTGATGACTTAGATATAGATGCATTCTTACATTGTAATGATCTTACTTACCTTACAAATGGTGAAGAAGAATTAGCTAAGCACAAGATAGGTGACAGATTAAAAGTTAAAGTACTAGAAGTTAAAGCAGCTGAACAAAAAGTTAGAGTTGGTTTGCGTCAAACTCAACCAGATCCATTTGATTGGTTTAAAGATAAAAAAATTAAAGAAGCAATTACAGTTAAAATCATCGCAACTGATAATAAAGGTTTAGTAGTTAGACCAGAAGGTTGCGAAATGGACTTTATGATTAAAAAATCTGCAATTGCTATAAACGTTGCCGATGCTAGACCTGCTAGATTTACTGGTGGAGAAAGAATTGACTGTGCAATAGCTGAATTAGATCATAATAAAAGAAAAGCAATATTGAGCATTAAGTTACTTGAAGAAATTGAAAGAAAAGATGCTTTGGACAAATATGGTTCTGAGGGTTCTGGAAAAAACCTACCCTTCTCTTCTCTATCAGAAGATTTAAAAAAAAAGAAAAAAGAAGAAGAATAAAAATTGGCAATTGTTAAATCAAAACTCCTAAAAAAAATCGCCAACAACTTCCCAAATTTTTTAAAAAAAGACCTCGAGAAATTCACTGATATTATTTTGGATGAAATTAAACAGGCTCTCAAACGTGGAGATCGCGTTGAATTAAGAGGTTTTGGTATCTTTTCAACTAATACACAAAAAGCACGAATCAGTCGAAACCCTGCAACAGGAGAAAAAGTAAATACACCAGAAAAGAAAGTAATTCATTTTAAAATGGCAAATGAAATGTTTAAAAAATTAAATAATGACGAATAAAAATATCTTTGTAGCCTGTGATATCTCAAGCCAAAAAGAAACATTGGATTTACTAGAGTTAATTCATGAAGATATTTCAGGAATTAAAATTGGACTACAATACATAACTCAAAGAAGTCCTGAGGAGATAAGAGAACTTTCAAAGTTTAAAAAACCTATTTTTTATGATGGTAAGTTTTTTGATATTAAAAATACACTGGTTGAATCAGTAAAATCTCTTAAATATTTAAACGTTAACTATGCTACAGTTCATCTACTTAATGGTTTAGATGCACTTAAGGTAGCTAACAAAGCAGCTAAGGAAATCAACTTAAATTTATTAGGAGTTTCTGTTTTAACAAGCTTTAGCAATAAAGATTTAGAAAGCCTAGGATTTAATAATAAAGTTGAAGATCAGGTTAAAAGGCTAATTAAAATTGCAATGAATGCAAATCTACATGGTGTCATATGCAGCCCATTAGAGATAAAGATAGTTAAAAAAATTGCACCCAATCTTAAATGTTTTACGCCTGGTATTAGAATGAGAGATGCTAAAGATGACCAAAAAAGAACAATGAATGCCAATGAGGCAATTAAAGAAGGTAGTGATTGTCTGATAATTGGCAGACCTATCACCAAAGGTGATCCGAAAGAAAATATAAAAAATATACTTTCATCTATAGAGTAGATGAAGTTAAAAATTTGTGGAATATCTGACTCCAAAACATTAGAATATTTAACAGCACACCCTCACCCACCTGAATATATTGGCTTTATTGTTAATTATCCAAAATCAAAAAGATTTGTTGAATTTGATAAATTAAAAGATCTTTTAAAAATTGATAAAAACAAATCTAAATATGTTGGCGTACTCGTTAATCCTGACAAGGATATTTTAGAAAAAATAAAAAACTTACCTTTTGACTATTATCAAATTTATAATTGCTCCTCAAATGAAATAAGATTTATTAAAAAAAAATATAAGAAAAAAATTATTGTTGCCATCACTGTCAAAGATCAAAATGATATTATAAAATTTACAGAATTTAATGAGTATGCTGACATTATATTATTTGATAGTAAAGGTTATGAAAAAAGTTTATCTTTTGATCACCAATTAATCAAAAATCTTAAAATAGATAAAGAATTAATGCTGGCTGGAAACATTCAAATAGAAGATGATCTTGAAAATTATAAAGAAATAGCAGACATTGTAGATATTTCTGGAGGTCTAGAAACATTTGGATTAAAAGATATTTCAAAAATTAATATTTTTTTAAACAAAATTAAACAAATTAATGATAAAGCTTAAAAAGGGGATTCCGCTAATTGATCAACATGACAAGAGTGGATTTTGGGGTAGAAAATTTGGTGGAAATTTTATTCCAGAAACTTTAAAAAAACCTATTGAAGACTTAACTGTTCTTTTTGAAAAACTAAGACATAATAAAAAATTCTTAAAACAAAGAGATTTTTACTTTAAGAATTATATTGGTTCTCCCACTTCATTAATAAAACTACAAAACTTATCTGAGCACCTAGGTGGAGCACAAATATATACTAAAATGGTATCTGAGGCGAACGGAGGTGCCCATAAAATTTATAATGCTACAGTTCATTGTCTTATTGCTAAAAAGGCAGGTAAAAAATATGTAGTAGGAGATACGGGTGCTGGATATGCTGGAAAAATGCTAAGTATGGCTGCTAAAAAATTTGGCCTTCAGTGTAAAATATTCATGGGTGCAAAAGACATAAAGAGACAAAAACCCAATGTTGATGCAATGAAAAAAAATGGTGCTGTAGTAGTCCCTGTTTATTCAGGAAGTCAGACACTGGTTGATGCTGTTAGTGAGTGTATGAGATATTGGGTTTCAAACTGTGATAACACTCATATGTGTGTCGGTTCAACAGTTGGTCCTAATATTTTCGTTAAAATTTGTGGATGGAGTACCGCTCAAATTTCCAGAGAATTAAAGTTTCAACTTAAATTTGAATTTAAAAAAATACCAAAAAAAATTAAACTAATTAATTGTGTTGGTGGTGGAAGTTCAGCTTATGGGTTTTGGAGTGAGTTTATTGATTATGATAAAAAACAAATTGAATTAATTGGTGTTGAGGCTGGAGGACCTAAGAACTCTAAACTTCATGCCGCACCTTTAACAAATAATGCTAAACTTGGAATTTTACATGGAGCTGCAGCTTATGTTTGTCAAAGCAATGAAGGACAAATTAATGATACTGAATCAATTTCTGCAGGGTTAGATTATCCTGGTGTGTCTCCTATTCATTGTTTCTTAAAGGACACTAAAAGAGCAAGATACACATCTGCAACCGATGAGGATGCATTAAGTGCTTATAAACTTGTCACAAAACTTGAAAAAATAAACCCAAGCTTAGAACCAAGTCATGCGTTTGCAGAAGCTATTAAAATTGCACCAAAATTAAATAAGAATACAATTATTATTGTAAATTCTTGTGGAGATGCAAAAAAAGATAGGGATATTTTAAAAGTAAGATTAGGAAAAATTAAATAATATGTCTTTAATTAATTTAGCTTTTAAAAAAACTAAGAATGAAAAAAGACCTGTTTTACTAACTTACACTGTTGCAGGTGATAATACTAAAAAGAAGTCATTAGAAATATTAAAATCTATTGCAAACTATACCGATATTTGTGAAATAGGCTTTCCTCACAACACTCCTATTGCTGATGGTGGTCAAATTCAATCAAGCGCATACAGAGCTTTAAAAAATGGTATTAAAATTAAAGATGTATTTTCAATTGTAAAAGATTTTAAAAAATCAAAACAAGCAAAGCCAGTAATATTAATGGGTTATTACAATATGATTTATCAATATGGTGATAATAATTTTATTAATATTTGTAAAAAGGTAGGTGTTGATGGTTTGATCGTGGTTGATTTACCTTATCCTGAAAATAAAGCTTTTGCTAAAAAATGTAAAAAAAAAAATATTAGTTTTATTCAGTTAATATCTCCCACTACATCACCAAAAAGAATGAGAAACATTATTAAAGATTCACATGATATGGTTTATTATATTTCAATGTTATCAACAACGGGTGGAAAATTAAAAGTCTCACCTAAGAAAATCATTGAAAAATACAATAAAATTAAAAATCTAAATAAGAATAAAAATATAGTTATCGGTTTTGGAATTACTGAAAAGACTATAGCGTCATTAAGAAAGGCTGATGGATTGGTGGTTGGTAGCGCATTATGTAAAGAAATCTCTAAATCAGTTGAAAAGAGACAAAATCCTGTCACAAATGTAACAAATATTGTAAAAAGATTAAGAAAAAAAATTACATGAATTGGATTAAAAAAACATTACGTTTTGGTGAAAAAATAAAAAGAATTATTAAAACGCGTCCAACTAAAGCTGACATCGCAAATAGTGACTGGACCTCTTGTTGCAAAGGTCCCATTCTTAAAAAAGAGTTAGAAGAAAATTTATGGGTTTGCCCATCTTGTAATAAGCATCATAGAATAAGCCCACGTCAAAGATTTGATATTATTTTTGGAAAAAATAATTATAAATTTTTAAAAACACCAATTCCTCAAGATGATCCTTTAAATTGGAGCGACTCAAAATCTTACAAAGACAGATTAAAGGCTGCACGAAAAAAAACAGGTATGGATTGTGGAATGATGGTAGTTAGTACAAATATTAAAAACGTTAAACTTACTACTATCGCATCAGACTTTGATTTTGTAGGTGGCTCAATTGGTGCTGCTGAAGGTGAGGCTTTCTTATATGGAATTCAACACGCAATTGAAAACGAACAACCTTTTGTGGTCTTCACTTCAGGTGGTGGCATGAGAATGATGGAGTCTTTAATTTCATTATCACAAATGACTAGAACAACTTTAGCAATCAATGAACTTAAAAAAAATAATCTGCCTTACCTTGTTGTATTAACTGACCCCACAGCGGGTGGTATCACAGCATCATATGCAATGTTAGGTGATATCCATTTGGCTGAACCTGGCGCCCTTATAGCCTTCGCAGGTTCAAGAGTTATACAAGGAACTGTTAGAGAAGAGTTGCCTGAGGGGTTTCAAAAAAGTGAATACCTCGAAAAAACTGGCTTTCTAGATTTAATTGTTGAGAGAAAAGATTTAAGAGAAAAAATTGGTATATTATTATCAATATTGTTAAAGAAAAATTCTGCTATAAATTCATCAGAAAATGAAACTTCAGAAGATAGTAAAACGCTTACAAGAGCTGCATCCTAAAGAGATTGATCTAAGCCTAGATCGAACTAAAAACCTTTGCCGAAAACTAGGAGACCCACAGGATCAAATTAATTGTATTTCAGTTGTTGGAACAAATGGAAAATATTCAACTATTCAAGCTCTCTATGCAATTTTAAAAGAGGCCAATTATAAATGTAATATCTATACCAGCCCTCATATACAAAAAATTAATGAACGATTTGTTTATAATAACAAAATTTTAACTGATGATGAACTAGCTAATTTGTTATCTGAAATAGAGGAGGCAAACAATGGGGCTCGAATTACTTTTTTTGAAATATTAACGGTTGCCTACTTTCATTATGCTAAAAAATACCCTAAAAACATTAACTTAATTGAGTCTGGTCTATTTCATAGGTTTGATGCAACCAATATTTTAAAGAAAAATTTAGCAAGTATTGTAACGGCGATTGGCCTTGATCATTTAGATTGGCTCCCAAAAGAAGAACAGACAGTTGAAAAAATAATATTCGAAAAAACTTCGACTCTATTAAATTCAAAAATCATCGTTGCTAAACAAAGCTCAAATGAAATAATTAATCATATTCAAAATACTACAAAAAATAACCTCTCTAAAAAAATATTCTTTAATAAAAACTACAGTTTTACTTTTAAAGAAAATAATTTCTTTTATTTTGAGGATGAATTTGGTGGAATAAAAATTCCAAAACCTAATCTACATGGAGAATTTCAACTAGAAAATGTTTCATCAGCAATTGCAACAGTAAGACAGTTAACAAATTGTGAAATAACTGACGAACATATTAAAAATGGAATTACTAAAATTGAAAGTATGGCTCGTCTTCAGGAAATTAAATCTGGAAAACTAAAAGATTTAGTTAAAAATAATCAATTATATATAGATGGCTCACATAACCCCCTTGGAGCTAGAGTGTTAAATGAACATTTACAAAGTTTAAATTGTAAAAAGCATATCATCTTAGGAATGATGGCTAATAAAGATCATAATAAATATATAGAATACTTTAAGGACATTGAAACTTTAACAACAATCGATATCCCAAATCAACCAAACGCCATTAAAGGAAATGAGCTTAAAGAGAAAATTAATAACTTTTCAACTATTGAATATAAAAGTTCAGTAGAAAAAGCTATCACTTCAATCAAACTTCAAGATAATGATATTATTTTAATTACAGGATCTTTATATCTTGCTGGAGAGGTTTTAAAATTAAATTAGATGTTTTCTTTAATCCAAGAAACAATATCTGACTTAGGCGTTGACCCAACTTTAGTTCCTTTCAACTCCCCATCTTTAAACAATAACATTGTAGGAATTCCTCTAACTCCATATTTTGTTGGAGTATTAGGTTCTTCATCAATGTTGTGTTTTGCAATTATAACTTGATCTGCCATTTCATCAGAAATCTCTTCTAATGTTGGTCCTATTTGCTTGCATGGTCCACACCACTCAGCCCAAAAATCAACCACAATTGGTTTTGAAGATTTTAATACTTCTGTATCGAAATTATCGTCTGTTACACTTACTGTTGCCATAATAGATTCTGTATATTTGATTCAAGTTATTATTCAATGTTTAAAAAAACATTTTTTTAATTAATTAGCAAGTAATTATGCCTGTTCATATTTTTTTTGAATACCTTCAACAAACTCGTTAATTTCGTCTAAAAACTTAAGTTTTTTCTCATCTTTTTCATTGGTATATCTATCTCTTAAATTATCACACTCAAAGTAAAATTCCTTACATGTCCACCATTTCTCTTTTTCATCGCTTAATATTCTTTCAGCTATTCCTCTTTTTATTATTTTACACATGTCTGCTGGCAATGTTTCAGGTGATTCTTGATAAATTATTTTTTTGCCAAAACTTACCATTCTTTCATCTTCGAATTTATCTAGTAAAATTAATTTATCTTTCCAAGAAGCTACGTGCCACTTTGGAAATAATGTTGTATCTTTCTGAGATGTAAACTTTTTATAAATTGTTTCTTCTGCAAATAGATCTACTTGTGAATCAAATTGTGCTTTTTCTTCAGCAGTTTCTCTTAATGCAGTTAAAACGTTTTGAGAAAATTTCTCATTACTATTTACTAATTTGGCACGTTCTTTAATTAAATCAGGATTAAGTTGGTTATAAGGTTCAACTTGCATTCCATAACTTACATCTAAAATTATAGGAGCCTTGTTTGAACGTATAGTTCTTAAAAACTTTAATTTTTTAATAGCACTTTTAAGTTCTGAAATTGACATATCAAATAATGGGATTGGATCAATTTTAAGATCAAATGCTTGACCCCATTGATAAATTGGATGAATACAATGTTTCGGGTGAAGTGGAGCAACTACAAATCTATAATTTTTACCAAAATGGTATTCAGCTAGAGTAAACATCTTTTCAGTTTTAAAGATTGTCTCGGTATCACTTTTATTTGCTGTTCTTAAAAATGTATCCCAAGTTTGAGGTTGGTTTTTTTTAATCAAACCTAAAACTTTAACAGTTAATTCTGCATCAAACAAAGCTGAGTGGGCACCCGAAGATTCAAAACCATTCATTCTAGCTAAAGATTCTAGTTTCATTACTGCATTACCTTTTGCATTTATTTCAGTTTTTACAACACTTTCATCGACTGCATGAGCACCTCTTGCAATATTTAAACCATCATGTCTTTTGTTAGGAGTTGCATTAGTGATATAAGGATATCTA
>Ga0209709_10002888_pt1 | contig 14592 bp, 8 predicted proteins | sample ArcticOcean_MG_C_2_FD_187435 | JGI IMG/M metagenome (GOLD analysis project Ga0209709, IMG submission 187435) | Marine microbial communities from western Arctic Ocean - ArcticOcean_MG_CB4_136 (SPAdes) (version 2) | ecosystem: Environmental > Aquatic > Marine > Oceanic | place: Arctic Ocean... | reverse complement strand
CGTTAGGAGCAATGTCTTCTAGCGGATCCCCATTTATAGCTTTTAGTGCTGATAATTCTACTTCAAACTCATTTACAACTAGAGGTGCAAAAGGTTTTGTTATTTCTCAAGACACCGGGTTAAGTGGGGATTTGACATTCAGCTCAGTGCCTCTTGCAAACACAGCTAACCAGAATTTAGCAGAAAGAATGCGTATTACCTCTGTGGGTGTAATTAAATTTAACGCATACGATTCTACAAATAACACAGGCACACCAACATACTTACTAGGTACAGACGGTTCAGGTAATGTAGTTAAAACAAACACCGTTCCAGGTTCTGGTGCAGGTCCTTACTTACCACTAGCTGGTGGGACTTTAACTGGAGCGTTAACAGGAACAAGCGCGTCATTTACTGGGGCATTAAGCTCTGTTGGTTATTCAGGTACTTCAGGAACTTTTAGCGCAAGTGTAACGGCTTCTGGTAATTCTAATAGTTTTGGAAATACAACAACAGCTGCACTAACAGCAACATCAGGTACTTTTACATCAAGCGTTACAGCTTCTGGTAATTCTAATAGTTTTGGAGGTACAACTTTTACAGGGGATGTTTCGGTTAATGGTGGAGACCTAAATGTTGGAAATAGCAGTACAGTTAATTCTGTTATTAATATGCTAGGTACAAATGACAGTTTTATTGAGAAAGATACTGGAAATCATTTATATTTTGCAAATAACGTAGGTGATAAAGATATTAAATTTAGAGTAAAAGACGATACAACAAATATAATTGCCTTAACACTAGACGGATCAGAAGGTGGTAATGCAACTTTTGCAGGTGATATAAAACAAGGCACTAGAATAGTACTTCAAGACAATGGTACAATTCAATGGGGTAATTCTGCTAATTATGGTAATTTAAGTTGGGATACAGGTTATGCTTTAATATATGGCCAATCTGGCAAGGGTATTAAACTTGGAACAAACGGTAGCACACTAGCTTTAACCTTAGATACTTCACAAAACGCAACTTTTGCAAATGATGTTGGAATGGTGACAGGACACTCATCAGGTAAATTTGCTGTTTTGTCGACCAGTGTACATGGTTCATATGATTTCTATAATAACGGTACAAGTTATCTTAATGGTACTGTAATAGTAGATGCCGCTTTTTCACAAACAGGAGGTTTAGCTTCAACTTTTACAGGCTTAGTATCTGGTATTGCGCCAACGTCAGATTTAAACTTTGCAACTAAAAAATATGTAGATGATAGTATAACAAGTGGAGCTAATTACTTAGGAGTATGGGATCCAGACGATAGCTTAAATAACGGTTATGGTAATCCAAGCTTGCAAGCAAGCACAAGATCTGATGATTCAGGTGATTACTATATTTGTAGTGCTGATGGTACTGCTCATCCAAATGGTGGCACTTGTGAACCAGATAGCTGGCACACAGGAGATTGGGTAATATGGAATGAAGATTTAGTTGATTGTGCTGGAACTGGAACTGGAACTTGGCAAAAACTAGATAATACTACGGTTTTATCTGGAGGTGGTACAACTGGTACAATTCCAATATTTACTGACTCTGAAACTATAGGTGATTCTAGATTTACGCAAACAAGCACACAAAATATTGTAAAAGGTCCTGGAAACGCTGCTGCTGACTATAGCCTTAGAGTAGCAAACGCATCTGATACCACTTCATTGTACATTCAAGGAACAGGTGAGGTTGTTGTATCACAAAATTATTTTTATGTAGCCGCATCACAAGGTATGTATTCAAATGGTTTAGCAAGACTTAGAGGTGGCGTAACTGATGATCAAGGAACTTTAAATTTAGGGGGTAATGGTTCAGCTGGTAATTTAACTTTAACAAGTAATACTTTAGCAACTTTTGCAGGGAATGTCCTAGTAGGTAGTGGTACAATAGATAATCCTCAAGGATGGGGTAAAATATTGCAAGTACAAAACAGCGGTAGCAATGGCGCTTCTTTATCTGTTAAAGATTCTAATAATGAATGGAATTTAGCTACATATAATAATTATTTTTATATTTCAGATAATGTTGAAGAAAGATTAACAATAGATGTAAATGGCAACGTCGGGATTGGGATGTCACCTACTTATAGGTTAGACGTTGAGTCTAATAATAACCGAATGAGGTTACTAGGCACGACGGGGTATGTAGCTATTGAATTACAAAATGCCGCTAATGGGTTTTACGTTGCTAGAGAAGGAGCAACCGCCGGAAACTTTAGTACTGGCAACACCGCTTACGCGGGGGTGCTAACTGTTCAAGGAAACTACAACCTACAGCTAGGTACAAATGGTGTTATAAGACAAACCATTGATGGTAGTGGCAACGTCGGGATCGGGACAGTCACACCTCAATCAAAACTACAAGTTGCTGGTGGTATTCAAATGGCTGATGACACAGCTACAGCTTCAGCTAGTAAAGTAGGTACAATGCGATACAGAACAGGCACAGAGTATGTAGAGGTTACAGGCATTAATTTAGATGTTTTACCAACTGTTGGTGGAACACCAGACGCGTATTTACTTGGAGCATACGGCAACAATACTGCTACTTACGCAAATCAAATAAGTACATTAACATTTGTAGATAATTCAGGAGGTGGTTATCATTATTTTAACGCCACTACAAATTTGTCTTCAGCTGCTGTTGTAAATAATTACTACACGGCTAAAATAACTTTCAAAGTAAATACAGGGACAATACAATGGCATTTATACACTGGTGCCGCTTATATAAATTCAGAAATTTCTTCAGGTACAGGATATCAAACAATGGAAATAACTTTCCAAGCATTAAGTGCTACAAATATATTTATAAAAACTATAAATATGTCAACGGGGCAAGTTATAGATGTAAGCTTGTGTGAGTTTTATGAAGTCACAGCAGAAGATGCGAGCTACGCAGATATGTGTATGCAAACAGGTGCATCAACATACGAATGGGTTAACATAGTAAGAAACACATATTAAATGGGATTAGGAAAAACATATTCAACAGGTTATTTACTAGATAGTAATAATAACTCTGGCGCAGTAGGCCAAGTTCTTTCAACCACTTCAACAGGTGTAGACTGGGTTGATGGATCAGGATCTGGAATAATTGGAGGCCCTTACTTACCGCTTTCAGCTGGATCAAGTTATCCTTTGACGGGTGATTTACATATAAATAGTCTAATTAAATTAGCTAGTCAAATAACTACAAAAATAGAACTAGTTACTAATCAAATGACTTTATATGCTGGAGGTCTACAGATACTTACAGGATTCAATGCTTCAAATGACGGGGTTGTTGTAGGTAACGAAACTGGTGATATGAATATTACCTTAGCTGGAGGCGCAAATCAAAGAATATTGTATTTAGAAGGTTCATCAGGCAACATTGGAATCGGAACGAATACTCCTGATCACTTATTAGATCTTTATAAATCTACAGGAACAACCACATCAAATGATGGTACTACGCTGCAAAGATTATGGAATTATGTGGGTTCTGATTTACAGCAACAAAAAACATTTATAGATTTTGTTTTTACAGATGACAATGCTAATGAATACCCTCAAGTAAGAATAGGGGCTGAGGTTGGTCAAAATGGAAATGCAGGAACACAAATATTAGAGGGTAGCGGTGCTTTTGTTGTGTACACAAATAACGCCACAGGTGTTGGTCCTGGTACACCAACTGGTTTAGCAGAAAGATTTAGAGTTGATTATCAAGGTAACGTCGGTATCGGGACGACTAATCCATCAAGTAAGTTGCACGTTCAAGGATCCGCCACTCCAGGTACTTATGCAGCTTATATTCATAATGCTAGTGGAGGAGGTAATGTTCTTAAACTATACAACCACGATTGGGATACAGGTGATTTCTTATTGTACGCAACTAACGGCGGGACAGCGGCTAGTGATTTTGGTTTTACAGTAGACGGAAATGCAAGGGTCAATATAGGATTAGCTACAGTAGCAACAGCTAATGCAGCAGCAGATGATTTACATCTAAGGTCATTAGGGAGCAATGGTATAACAATATCATCCGGTAATGCTCAAACAGGTACGATATTTTTTGGTGATGTAGCAAATGCTGCAGCGGCAGGTTTTAGGTATAATCACAACACAGGGGATATGGCTATCTCAGCAGAAGACAATGTAACTTTTGCGTGTGATAACGTCGGGATCAAGACTACTAGTCCTCAAGCTCCACTTCACGTAGTAACAAATACTGATTTATCAGATGCTTTAATATTAGAGTTTGCAGGTACTTATCAAGGTGGACCATATCAAACTTTTCAATATAATGAAGGAGGATCAAGCCCTTCTGAAAATGGGGATTTAATAGGTGGTATAAGAGCAAGAACTGCTTATGCTTCAGGTACATACGCTGGATATAGCACTGCAATTGAATTTAGAAATGACGGAAATCCATCTAGTACGAGTGCTCCTGGTAGAATAGAATTTTATACTACCCCCGCTGCTTCTGTAACACAAGTAGAAAGACTGCGTATTGATTCAGCTGGAGCAATAAAATTCAATACTTATACAATGACTCAACAAACTGGCACATCTGCTTATCTTTTAGGTGTAGATGCTTCAGGTAATGTAGTTCAATCAACAAATATACCAGCAGGAACAGGAGGTAGTGCAGGTCCTTACTTACCACTTGCTGGTGGGACGATGACGGGAACAGGTAGTATAAGTATGCCTGATAATTTCAGCTTGTTATTAGGAGGTGGTATTTTTAAAATATTTAACGATGGTTCCAATTCAATAATAAGAAGTCAAGGTGAACCGCTGTTCATTGACGCAAATGACATAACATTTAGAGGATATTCACCGTATAATAGCTTAATGACTATAAAGAGTACAGGCAACGTTGGGATCGGGACGACTGGGCCTAACTCTATCTTAGAAGTCAGCAATACTACCGCTGAGATTATTGTAAACAGACAAGGCAATTGGGCGAGTGGCACGGCGGGTATTAAGTTCGCAACGAATAATGCAGCCACTGACTACTGGACGTTGGGTATGCAGCCCTTGACCAATAACCACTTCTATCTTAAGAAGAATGCAGCCACATACCTGACTGTTTTAGATACAGGAAACGTAGGTATTGGAACTACTAGTCCTGGTTCAAAATTACAAGTAGCAGGTGAGATAAGAGTGGCAGACGGAAACAAAGGCGCACCAAGTTATTCTTTTACAAGTGATACAAATACTGGTATGTATAGTGACGTTGCCGATCAAATTAAGTTTGGAGTTGGCGGAGATCAGAGACTTAGAGTTACTTCAACTGGTATAACTGTTACGGGTACAGTAACAACTACTGATTTAGCTGTAAGCGGAGTTGCTAGTGTTGATGGTGGGTTTACTTCAAATGGAGGAAACACTATGAACTTGTTGACAATAACAAGTAATTTAACTTGTCAAGGAAACATAACAGTACAAGATAGTGATAAAATATTAATAGGTAATAGTGGCGATTTAGAATTATACCACGTTAGTAGTATTAGTTATATAGATAACAATACTGGTTCCTTATATATTAGAAGTAATGTTGACGGCGACGATGGCGGTAATATATATATACAAGCTAAGTCAGGTGAAAACAGTATACTATGCAACGATGATGGAGCGGTTCAACTATATAATAACAATGTTGAAATAGCTAGAACATCTAGCTCTTCATTTAATTCAAGAAAATACTTTGGGTTTGGTGAAAATGGAACTAGTGTTGGATCTGGTTATGGTTTTAAATATGGAGCAGTAAGTCCAGGGACTAGCCAAGGTATGTGTATATCTACAAGTGCTTCAGGTGGTGGTGTTTTAAATGGAGCCGCTAGATTTGAGAATCTTTTTTCAGGCAGTGGTTCTGCTTGTGCAGTTTTAATAGTGCGCCAAATGAATACCAACATATATTCTACGGCTATACAGTTTCGTAATCAAAGTAATTTAGTAGGATTTGTAAGAATGACATCTACAACAACCGCTTACTCAACTAGTGGTTCTGATTTAAGACTTAAAAAACATATAGCAACTTGGGATGAAAACGTATTAGATAAATTTAAAAAAATACAACCTAAAACTTTTAGATTTAAAACTCAAGATGATTCAGAAGAAAGAACAGTTGGTTTTATAGCTCAAAACGAAGTAGATAAATTTCCAGAAGCTTATATTAAAACACAATTTAAAGAAAACGAAGAACCTATGTACGCTTTTAATCCTTCTGGGATGGTAACTCATTTAATGAAAGCGATAAAAGAATTAACAATATTAAACGAAGATCTTACTAGAAGAGTAAAGACCTTAGAAGCAAAGTAAAGTGCACTTAAAACGTGTAATTATATAAATAACAATTAATTAATAACTTAAATTAAATCAACATGGCAGAAGAAGCTAAAACAATGATTTCTGAAAAACAATTAAAAACAATTCAGGAACTAACAGGAAAACAAAATGAAATCGTGATTCAATTAGGATCGTTTGATATTCAAAAGATTAATTTACTAGAATCATTCAAGGCAAACAGCACTGCTATTGAAGAATTCAAAAAAGAACTTGAAGAAGAATACGGTCAAGTTCAAGTAGATTTAAAATCTGGAGAAATTTCAGACATTCCTAAAGAAGATGACAAAAAGTAATATTAGAAAGATAAGCATCGGGTCAGACTATAAGAATGACGCGATGCATTATTCTGTTGGTCAACAAGTGTATGGAGGTCATGAAATATCCCATATAATACTAGACGAACAAGACAAGTCTTATAATGTATTTATTAAAAAAAACAATGAAATACTACCCTGGAAGAAGTTTAATTCTAACATGGCTATATCAGTTGAATATGATCTACAATATTAATGAATGGACTATATAACTTTATTGTTAAGCCTATAGAAAATAGATATGACAATGAGATAAATATAGGAGATAAGAAAATAATAGTAAACACTCAGATAGAAAGCTTTAAACATGTGAGCAGAAAAGCTATTGTTGTGTATACGCCTTTATTGTTATGTTCTGATATTAAAAAAGGTGATGAAATTATTGTTCATCATAATATATTTAGAAGATGGTATGATATAAAAGGCAAGGAAAGAAACGGAGCAGGTTATTTTAAAGATAATATGTATATTGTTTATCCTGATCAAGTGTATTTATTTAAAAAACAAAACAAATGGTTATCATTTAACGATAGATGCTTTGTTGCACCTATAAAAAACGATGATCAATTTGACACCGCTAAAACAAAAAACTTAGTTGGTATATTAAAAATTGGTAATAGTCGCTTAGAAGAGCTAGGAATAACACCTGGTGACACTGTAGGTTTTAAACCTAAGAGAGAATGGGAATTCAATCTAGATAATGAACTATTATACTGTATGAAATCTAATGATATTGTAATTAAATATGAGCGTAAAGAAAACCAAACTCAATATAATCCTAGCTGGACAAGTAGCAGTTGAAGAATTAATCAAAGTTGCTAAAGAACCAATAATAGATACTGGAGATGATATAACCGCTGACAGACTTAAAAATGCCGCGGCTACAAAAAAGCTAGCTATATTTGATGCTTTTGAAATACTTAATCGTATAGAAGAAGAAAAAAATATACTAGAAGAAAAACCTAAAGAAGTTAAAAAAGAAACTACATTCCGTGGTTTTGCTGAAGGAAGATCTAAATAATGTACAAGCAAACACTCTATAAAATATTACCTGACCACGTTAAACCTAAGATTCTTAATAGAATGAATAGGTACAAAAAGTGGGAGTATGGATACAACGAAGATCATGACATGATCGTTATATCTAAAACTGGACAAGTTGGAGATATTTATGAAATACAAAACCTTAAAATAGCTTTACCTAAGGCTGAAAACATACACAAGTTTAAAGACAATAGGTGGACTAGATTTGAATATCCAAAAATATTACAAAGAATAAAAACAGTATTTGATTGGAGAGAGTATTCAGAAGAGTTTAAAGAAAAATATTACGACTATATTGACAACGAGTTTAAGCTACGTGAAGAAGGTTTTTGGTATGTAAACAACAACAAACCTACTTATTTAACAGGAACTCATTACATGTATTTACAATGGTCAAAGATTGATGTAGGCCAACCTGATTTTAGAGAATCAAATAGATTATTCTTTATATTTTGGGAAGCTTGTAGAGCTGATAGTAGATGTTACGGTATGTCTTACTTAAAAAACAGACGTTCTGGATTTTCATTTATGGCCTCTGGCGAATGCGTTAACTTAGCTACAATATCAACTGATGCACGTTTTGGAATATTATCTAAGACTGGTGCTGATGCTAAAAAAATGTTTACTGACAAAGTTGTACCAATATCAGTTAATTACCCATTCTTTTTTAAACCCATACAAGATGGTATGGATAGGCCTAAAACAGAGTTAGCTTACAGGGTGCCAGCTTCTAAATTCACAAGAAGAAGTATTGTATCAACTGAGAAAGCTGAAGATCTTGCTGGGCTAGATACAACTATAGATTGGAAAAACACTGGAGACAATGCTTATGATGGAGAGAAACTAAAGCTTTTAGTTCATGATGAATCAGGTAAATGGGAAAGACCTAATAATATATTAAACAACTGGCGCGTTACAAAAACTACGCTTAGATTAGGATCAAGAATTATTGGAAAGTGTATGATGGGTAGTACTTCAAATGCTTTAGATAAAGGTGGTAGAAACTTTAAAAAATTATACGATGACTCAGACGTTACAAAAAGAAACGCCAATGGACAGACTCGTTCGGGACTCTATTCTTTGTTCATACCTATGGAATGGAACTACGAAGGATACATTGATGCTTATGGCTTACCTGTCTTTGACACACCAGAGGCACCAGTACTTGGACCTCATGGAGGTAAAATAAAAATAGGTGTAGTAGAGTATTGGGACAATGAAGTAGAAGGTCTTAAGGATGATCAAGATGGATTAAATGAATTTTATAGACAATTTCCACGTACAACAAAACATGCTTTTAGAGATGAATCAAAACAGTCTTTATTTAATTTAACTAGAATATACGAACAAATAGATTATAATGAAGACTTAAAAAACTCAAACCTAGTTACCACTGGTAGTTTCCAATGGGAAGGAGGTATAAGAGATACTAAGGTTATTTTTATACCAGATAGAAACGGAAGATTTAAAATTTCTTGGGTTCCACCTGTAGGTTTACAAAACATGGTTATAAACAAAAACGGTATGAAGTCTCCAGGTAATGAACACATAGGAGCTTTTGGCTGTGATAGTTATGATATATCAGGTACTGTAGACGGTAAAGGTTCTAACGGATCTTTACATGGTTTAACTAAGTTTAGCATTGAAGATGCTCCTTATAATTCTTTTTTCTTAGAATATATAGCAAGACCACAAACCGCTGAAATATTTTTTGAAGATGTACTTATGGCTTGTGTGTTTTACGGTATGCCTATATTATGTGAAAACAATAAACCTAGACTCTTGTATCATTTTAAAAGAAGAGGTTATAGGAAATTTTCTATTAATAGACCAGATAAACTTTACAATAAATTATCAGTGACAGAAAGAGAAATAGGCGGAATACCTAATTCAAGCGAAGACATTAAACAAGCTCATGCCGCGGCTATAGAAACTTACATAGAAAGCTATGTTGGTTTTTTAGGTGAAGGTCATGGAGATATATATTTTCAAAGAACTCTAGAAGACTGGGCTTCTTTTGATATAAACAATAGAACAAAACACGATGCGTCAATCAGTTCAGGTTTAGCTATTATGGCATGTAATAAAAATAAGTATAGACCAATAAATGAATTAATTAGAGAAAAAATTTCTTTAGGATTTACAACGTATGACAATAAAGGAGTACTTTCAAAAATAATAAAATAGATGATTACAACTAATTACAACAGCACGTTTCCAAATCAAGTAGTACCTGATGAAGAGAAAAGCACATGGGAATATGGACTTCAAGTTGGAAGAGCTATAGAGAACGAGTGGTTTCGTAATAATAGAGGCGGAGATAGGTTCATGACTAATTATCAACAGTATCACACTAGAAGGTTATACTCAAGAGGAGAACAGTCTGTACAAAAATATAAAGATGAATTATCTATAAATGGGGACATGTCTTATTTAAATTTAGACTGGAAGCCAATACCTATTATATCTAAGTTTGTAGATATAGTTGTTAATGGTATGTCTCAAAGAGATTACGACGTGAAAGCTTACGCTCAAGATCCTGAGTCACAAAAGAAAAGAACTACTTATGCTGAAGCTATATTAAGAGACATACAAGCTAGGTCGTTTTTGCAAAAAGCTCAACAAGAATTAGGTTTAAATCTTTGGACATCTGATGATCCAGAAAACTTACCTGAAAATAAAGAAGAGTTAGACTTACATATGCAACTTAGCTACAAGCAGTCTATAGAGATAGCAGAAGAAGAAGCTATATCTAATATATTTGCACAAAACAAGTATACTCAAACAAGAAAAAGAATACTTCAAGATCTAGTAGTGTTAGGTATATCTTGTGTTAAAACTAATTTTAATCCTGCTAATGGAATAAAAGTAGAATACGTTGATCCTGCTTCTTTAGTTTATTCATATACAGAAGATCCTAATTTTGAAGATATATACTATGTAGGAGAAGTTAAGTCTTTAACTATGGGTGAAGTTAAAAAACAATTTCCTAATCTTACAGAAGAGGAAATGGAAAAGATACAAAAATTTCCAGGTACTCAAAACTATTTAAGAAACTGGGGAGAAGGACCTGAAATAGTCCAAGTGTTGTTTTTTGAATACAAAACTTATAATAATCAAATATTTAAAATTAAATATACAGATCAAGGTTTAGAAAAAGCTTTAGAAAAACCAGACACTTTTGCTCCACCGCCAAACGATAATTTTGAAAGAATAGGTAGATCAATAGAGGTTTTATATACTGGTGCTAAAATACTAGGTATTGAGAATATGTTAGAATGGAAACTTGCAGAAAATATGACAAGACCTACTTCTAATATGACTAAAGTAAATATGAACTATCAAATATGTGCACCTAGAATGTACAGAGGTAGGGTTGAATCTTTAGTTAGTAAGTGTATAAGCTTTGCTGACATGATTCAATTGACTCATTTAAAACTACAACAAGTGTTAGCTCGTATGGTTCCAGATGGTGTATTTGTAGATGTTGATGGTTTAGCTGAAGTTGATTTAGGTAATGGTACAAATTACAATCCACAAGAAGCGTTAAATATGTATTTCCAAACAGGTTCTATAGTAGGTAGATCACTTACACAAGACGGAGATCCTAATAGAGGTAAAATACCTATTCAAGAATTACAGACTTCTAGTGCTAATGGAAAAATACAATCACTTATAGGTACTTATAATTACTACTTACAAATGATACGTGATGTAACAGGACTTAACGAAGCTAGAGACGCAAGTATGCCTGACAAAGATGCTTTAGTAGGTATACAAAAACTTGCAGCTGCTAATTCTAATGTAGCGACTAGACATATATTACAAGCTAGCTCTTACTTAACTGTTAAAATTGCTGAAAATATATCTTTAAAAATAGCAGATGTATTAGAATATGATATGCTAGCACAGAGCTTAAAAGACTCTCTTAATTCTTACAACGTAGGTACTTTAAAAGAAATGAAAAGCTTAAACTTATTTGAATTTGGTATATATTTAGAACTAGAACCTGATGAAGAAGAAAAAGCTATGCTAGAACAAAACATACAAGTGGCATTGCAATCAGGTCAAATATTTTTAGAAGATGCTATAGACATACGTCAAGTTAAAAATCTAAAACTTGCTAATCAAACTCTTAAAATAAAACGTAAGGCTAAGCAAAAGCAAGAACAAGAAATGAATCAAGCTAATATACAAGCTCAAGCTAATGCTAATGCTGAGGCATCAGAAAGAGCTGCAATGGCAGAGGTCCAAAAAAACGAAGCAATGACTCAGTCTAAGCTTCAATTAGAGCAAGGGAAATCTAATTTTGAAATAGCTAAACTAGAGCAAGAAGCAATAATAAAAAAAGAACTTATGGAACTAGAGTTTCAATATAACATAAAGTTAACAGAAGCTCAAAACAAAACCATGAATGAAAAAGAAGCTCAAATAGAAGATCGTAAAGATCAACGTACTAGAATACAAGCAACACAACAAAGTGAAATGATAAGTCAAAGAAAAAATGACTTATTACCTAAGAATTTTGAATCTAATGGTAATGACACCCTTGGAGGAGGAATGAATCTAGAGCAGTTTGCTCCTAGATAATTTTATTAATAATTATATAATATTTTATCATGTCAACAGAAAAAGAAACAAAAGGATCTTTAAAAATTAAAAAATCTTTATTAAAAAGTAAAGAAGAAATTAAAGAACCAATCGAAAAAACAGACGAACAACCTATAAAGGTTACAGCGTTAGAACCTGAGGTTAAAGGCTTAGAGAAAAAACAAGAAGTAACAAAGGTTGAATTAAAACCTGAGGTTATTGAAGAAGAAGTAATAGCTATAGGAGAAACTAAAGAAGAAGAACCTAGCATTATTAAAGATGTAACAGAAGAAGAAGAACCTATTAAGCAAGAAGCTATAATAGAATCAAAACCAGAAATAGCTTTACCTGAAAACATAGAAAAACTAGTAAACTTCATGAAAGAAACTGGTGGTAGTATAGAAGACTACACAAGGTTAAATGCTGATTACACAAAAGTAGATAGTAGTACTTTATTAAAAGAATATTATAAAAAATCTAAACCTCATTTAGACAATGAAGAAATAGATTTTATAATGGAAGAGAACTTTCATTATGACGAAGATACTGATGAACAGCGAGACATCAAATTAAAAAAACTCGCATTTAAAGAAGAGGTTGCAAAAGCCCATGGATTTTTAGAAGACTTAAAAGGTAAATATTACGACGAGATCAAGTTGAGACCGGGCGTTACTCAAGAGCAAACTAAAGCTGTGGATTTTTTTAATCGATATAGTGAAGAACAAAAAGTGGTTAGCAAAAACCATGAAGAGTTTAAGTCTAAAACTAAACAACTGTTCTCTGATGATTTCAAAGGTTTTGATTTTAAAGTTGGGGAAAAAAAGTTTAGGTATGGAGTTAAAAATCCTAATGAGATTGCTAAAAAGCAAAGTAGTTTAAAGAACCTAGTGTCTAAATTTATGGATGACAAAGGTACTGTAAACAACCATGCTGGTTACCACAAGGCCATGTACGCTGCAGAGAATGCAGATACTATTGCTCAACATTTTTATGAGCAAGGTAGAGCAGATGCTGTAAAATCTGTCGTAGCTAATTCTAAGAATATAAAAACCGAAGTAAGAGAGACTCCAAAAGGTGAAGTTTATATTGGAGGGTTAAAAGTTAAAGCAGTAACAGGTCAAGATTCTTCAAGACTGAAAATAAAAACAAGAAAATTTAACTAAAACAAAAATTAAAAATTATGGGTGTATTATCTCCTCAATTTGGTAATTTGATTCCTTCGCCAACAGCGCAGGCTTTATCTTCAAATTATCTACAATTTAACTCCGCCGCTGGCGGTGGGACGTTCGCACAACAATATTTACCAGAAATTTATGAAGCTGAAATAGAAAGATACGGTAACCGTACTCTTGGAGGTTTCTTAAGAATGGTAGGTGCTGAAATGCCAATGACGTCTGATCAAGTAATCTGGTCTGAACAAAATAGATTACATATATCGTACGACGGGTGTTCTCGTTTAGCGAATAACTTTACAATTAACATTAATCCCGGCGCTGTAGCTGGCATAACTAATGTACTAGCAACTAACATGACTGTTGTAATAATGGATCCTACTAAACCAGGAGCTACTATTCACGGATTTGTTGGAGCTGTTGGTGGTGCGGCTGCTGGTGGTGCTGGAGGTGTAAACTCTGTGGATGTTTACCCTTACGATGCTACTTCTTTAATAGGACTAAGTCTTGTTGGGTTAAAAGTATTCGTATACGGTTCTGAATTTGCAAAAGGTACATTAGGATCTACAGAAAATATCCAACCTTCATTTACACAATATTCTAACGCTCCGATCATTATCAAATCTAACTACCAAGTTAGTGGATCTGATACTGCTCAAATCGGTTGGGTTGAAGTTGCTGCTGAAGATGGAACTTCTGGTTTCTTATGGTACTTAAAAGCTGAAGGAGAAACAAGATTAAGATTCGAAGACTACTTAGAAATGAGTATGGTAGAAGGTGAAAGAGCACTATCTTTTGGTGGTGGTGGAGCTGATCTATCTTTCCTTAATCAAGCTGTAGCTGGTAATTTACCTGCTGCTTCTGGATTTGGAGCTGCTGTTCAAGGTGCTGGTACGCAAGGTTTATTCTCTGCGATCAACACAAGAGGAAACGTTATGGCAGGATTCGGTGGATCTTTACAAGATTTCGATGATATCTTAATGAACCTAGATTCTCAAGGTGCTATTGAAGAAAACATGCTTTTCTTAGATAGAGCTACAGAGTTACAGTTTGACAACATGTTAGCACAGCAAAATTCTTACGGAGCTGGAGGTACATCTTACGGTGTATTTG
>Ga0209709_10002887_pt1 | contig 14593 bp, 8 predicted proteins | sample ArcticOcean_MG_C_2_FD_187435 | JGI IMG/M metagenome (GOLD analysis project Ga0209709, IMG submission 187435) | Marine microbial communities from western Arctic Ocean - ArcticOcean_MG_CB4_136 (SPAdes) (version 2) | ecosystem: Environmental > Aquatic > Marine > Oceanic | place: Arctic Ocean... | reverse complement strand
AATGGCGAGCTTACAGGCGGGCTCGGCAAATCCTCATCCAGATGCTGAAAGACCCAGCTCAGCGCCCTGATGTAGTTCATCTTCATACTGCAGCAGACTGGTCATGGTGGAGGAAACGGCGTTTTGCGATGATTGCCCACGGGGCAGGTACGAAGGTTGTGGTGCACATCCATTCAGGACAATTCGACCGATATATCGACAATGCTCAATCTCGCAGATCAAAGGTAATTCGAAAGTTATTTGCTAAACAAAATATTTATTCAGTGGTGCTCTCAGAAAGTTGGAAAGAAAAACTGCAACCACTGATAGGGTCTACTCAGGCAATCAACAATCCTGTAGATCCTTCAATTAAACGTGGTACTTGTGAAAGAGATGCGAATCACCTCCTTTTACTCGGGCGGGATGACCCGGTAAAGGGCCATTCCTTTGCTCGGGAAGTTGTGGCTCAATTACGAGCATCTATCCCTTCGATTAAATTGACACTTACCGGCTTAGCAACAGCTTCCGAACAGTGGGTTGATGCTAAGGGTTGGATAGATGATGACGCAAAGTATGAATTGCTTCACAGAGCTTCAGTTTTGATTGTACCTTCTGCTTATGAAGGGCAACCATTGGTTATTTTAGAAGCTCTTGCTTCTGGGCTACAAGTGTGTGCAAGCAATAAAATTGAGGAGATTATACCAACTGTGAAAAAGATTCCCTTTGAGGACGTAGAGTCATGGGTTATTGCTCTAAGACATATGCTTGAGCATCCGATAGCGGTTGAAGAAATGCTTCTAGCAACTAAACCCTATGAAATCGAAACGGTTTCAAAAAAATGGAGGCAAATTTACAATTCATAGTTTTCTGTTAACTTTGTTAATGTTTCTTCTATTGTTTCCACACTTTTTTCCCAACCTAGATTCTCTTCTGCATATGATCTCGCTTGTAAACTGAGGGATTCGGCTTCTATTGTTAAATTACGTAACAACAAACAACCTTGTGCGTGGAAATCTCTTTGGGTACAAAGTTGAATGAACGGGGCCTCGATTTGTTCTATTCGGTGTCCAGAATGATTTATTCCAAAAACTACTAATCCTGATGCAAGGTACTCACTTCGCTTTAAAGGACTTGCTAAACGCCAAATGCTCTGGTCCGGCATTGGTAAGAGGCCCAAATGACACCCTGACAAAACTTTAGCTAATTTTGAATTTGAAACACTTTCTCGAACCTCAATGAAAGTATAATTTTCGGCAATCATCTTCAAAGCACCCCAAGCATCACCCTTGCCAATCATAATCAAGTCCACATTTATCCCTTCACTTCGAGCCTTTTGAGCTAGCATTGGTAAAGCAAGAACGCCTCGATTTTGGTCCAACCGTCCATGATAGACCATAGTGAGTGTTGTCCGGCGAACCCCTGGCTGAAACCGTTCAAGATTTACACCAGCAGGAATCACAACGCTGCTGGTATTACCAATTTTTTGAATGACGAATTTCGCATGAGCGGGCGAAACCACAAATCCAGGCGCACGATGTTTCTTTGCAAAACGCCATGCTTTTTTCCAACCATACCATTGGAGGCGGGCAAGAACACCGCGGTAAGCGGGTGGACTTCTATCCATCAATGCCCATGGAAGTTTTTTCTTTTTCAGCTCTTTAACAACATAAGGCAACAATCTCCATTCAACAATGACGACATCGATTGCTCCTGATGTCGCAGTTTGAATATACTGTGCACAAGCGGCTCCCAACCGGCGAGTCTTCGTACCCTTACGAGCATTGATATCCAAAGGAACATGCTCCCAAAGTACATCATCTACCGGTTTTGAATCTCCGTTCACGATTGTGATGGAATGATCTTTTTCACAGAGGCCTTTTGCCAGTTCGATTTGGGTTGTTGAACAGAGGTCAGCGAATGAACGCCCAGTCAACCAAAGCACATTCATTCTTCTTCCACATCCAACCATGCTTTGACTTGATCGTAAATACCATCTTTAAATGCTGTTGATGGCGACCAGTTCATTGCAGTACGGGCTCTCTCAATGCATGCAATAGAATGACGAATATCTCCAGGGCGTTCAGCCTCATATGTTGGCCTCAAGATAGAAAAATCGTGAAAACATTTAGAAAAGGCATGATTGATATCCCCTATCAAATCATTCAAAGAAATAGACTTTCCACTTCCAATATTATAAACATGAAAAAAATTAGATTCCAGTGGGATACTGATGACGAGGAACATCGCATCCACGACATCTTGGACATGGACAAAATCTCGTGTGTGCTCTCCATCTCCATAGAGCGCTGGAGATTTATCTTGAGAAATGAGGTTGATGAATTTTGGAATCACTGCTGCGTATGTGCCTTCAGGGTTTTGGCCACCCCCATACACATTAAACAAACGAAGTGCTGTTGCATTGAGTCCTTTTAATCTTGCATTTTCTATTTGCTTTTCATTTTCTAACTTAGATATAGCATATGGTGATAAACACATATTAGGCATAGATTCTGTAAGTGGAGATTCATCTTGATCACCATACACCGCAGCGCTTGAAGCCATCACAAAGGCAGAAATCGAATTTTTGGCCGCTGAAGCAAGCATGAGCTGGGTTCCACCAATATTAATTTCATAAGTTTCCTTCGGGTTTTTAATCGAAAGGGGTACTGAAACTTGGGCGGCTAAGTGTATGACGGCATCGACATCCAGCATTACCGCATCTACAGTATCTTCATCACGAATATCCCCAATGATTACTTCTACGCCACTTTGTTCTAAGGCGATCTTATTTGTCATTTGTCCTGTTCTGATGTCATCTAATACACGAACAGTCCAACCCTTAGATAGGGCGTAATTTGCTGCGACAAATCCGATAAAACCGGCACCACCAGTAATAAGGAGTCGAGGCATGAAGGTGGGTCAGCGACAGAATTACATAGCCTTTGGTAACAATATCCTCTCACAAATGCGTTTATTTGATAACCCTGTGTTCAATGGCGCCGCCAACAATTCCTGCACCGATGATTCCGACCTTCATTGAATCGCGTACTTGGATCTCTATGAAAAGGCTGCCCACCGCAATCAATTAACAAGAATCGAGCGAAGGGTTAGTCTACTAAATTGACAACGGCGACAATATGGGGGATGATTCTAATACATCAGAATCGAGTCGTAAGCGAATTGCTCGTTTAGAGCGAGAAATCAATCGCCTTAGGTTATCACCTTCACTACGTCTGGGTGAACACATAACCAGGGCCATGAGGTTTCCGTGGAGAGCACCGTTTTTGATAGTCACATTACCAATATTAATGCTCACCATCGGTTTTGAAATGTTGGGCAGGCGTAAAGTGAAAGTTTCAAAGGAAATTTCAAGATATAATTTAGTAAATACCAGGAAAAATACAGTTATAATGTTTCCAACAAATGGAATAGGATTCGGACATTTCACCCGTATGCTTGCAACTGCAAATAGAATGAAAAAATTGGACCCTGATTTGGAAATTATATTCTTTACTACCATGCCCACTTTACACATATTAAAGGAATATGGGTTCCCATCTCACCATGTATCTGGTGTAAATTATTTCAAACATTTAAATTCTAGTAAATGGAATGCATTAATTGAAGAAGAACTTGTTATTTGTCTAGAAACACATTCGCCATCAATGTTTATTTTCGATGGTGCATTCCCATATAGGGGGATGTTGAGAGCGATTTCTGCATTTGATGGACTTGACAAAGTGTGGATGCGGCGGGGTACATTCAAACAAGGCGCAAATATTCCAGTAGGCAGCATATCACATTTTGATCTAATTATTCACCCCGAGGATAGTGTGCATCGCGACGCTCCAGAAATGGATCATGGTGTGGAATCAATTGGATGCCCCCCAATTGTTTTACTTGAAGAAGATGAATTGATGTCAAAGGAATCTGCCCGGAGGAGATTGGGATTACCATTGGATTCAATCGTAGTTTATGTTCAATTGGGTGCAGGTGAAATAAACAATATACAGAGCGAAATTCGTATGACAATAGATGCACTGATGAACCATCAAAATGTTCACGCTGTATTGGGTGAATCCATGCTGGGAAGCCGTCTATCTGTCAACCTTGAACGTGTACATTTATTGCGAGACTACCCTAATTCGATGTACTATAATGCGTTTGATGCAACCATTCAGGCAGGTGGATATAATTCATTTCATGAAGTCAGAAAATTCCAAATCCCGACATTGTTCTATCCCAACCTGAACACAGGGATGGATGATCAACTTACTCGTTGCAAAGCTGCAATTGAAGAAGGGTGGGGTATTGTACTTGAACACCGTGAAGCCCATTCAATCAAATCATCTGTTGATGATTTATTAGAGAACTATGAAAACTTGGAAGCTAAATTAACTGACAACACGGATAATATGTTACTCGCTGTGAATTTAATTGCTAGAGTAAATGAGAAAGTAGCAAATTTGCCGGAGGAGGAGTGAATATGAAACTCCACCCCTTTGACATGAAAAGGCGATTGATTGCGAATGCATACCGTACGAAAAAATACGAGAAAGTGAAACACTCCTCAAAGAAATATCTGGCTAAACATCCTAATGATATAATGGTCCTTGAATTATTCGCAAGGGCACATGTGTCATGCCAGGAATGGGGGGCCGCCCTCCCCATTTATGGCCAGTTATTCGAAATAGATCCTGGGTATCGGGATGTCTGTGAACAATATGCAAGATGCATTATCTATGAACAGAAATGGGATAATATCCCATCAATTCTAGAAGTATCCCACAATGCCTTATCATCGCCATATAACCACCGAGCACTGTCAAAGAAATTAGCATCAATTCCAGATGAAGAATTCATCATTTTTTCGGATATTGCGTCCTCATTCATTGATTCAATTCCGATTAACGCATTACACCGATGGGCGAATATTGATAGGAACTACCGAGAACACGAAGTATCAAAATTGGATGAAATTTGTCTGAAGAAGTTGATTGGAGGGACATATCTAGGGATTGTTCTTGGTAATTATATCAACAATGATTCTTCTGATGCGAGAGCACTGATTGATGATTTTGTTGACATGTATGGCACAGTTGCAGTAGAAGAGTGGATTAGAGATGAGTTTTACTTGAATCCAAATGCAATTCGACCTGTAGTAAATTGGCTTTTGGAGCTCACACCGGAGTCAAGTGTCAATGACTTATACGATCAATTAGCAACATATATCCCAATGGATGAATTTGTAGATCCGGGGAATTTAGATACTCTTGCAACCACAGTAAAAACCGCTCATTTATGGCTAGTAGAGACATTGATGTTGCAGAAAAATTCCCAAGCCCTCCAAAAAATGATTTCTAGGAATTTACCAAACACATGTTACGCACTTGAAGAGAGCCTCCAGAGAAACATAAACTCTGGCAGAGTCGACGATTCGCTGTGGCTATTAGAGCAGCTCCACCGGCACCCTGAATTGTTAATGATTAACTCATTGCGTAGAGTGATTGCCAAGACGATGCAATTTATCGGGGCCTTAGAATTAGCATATTCATTTGCATTATCTTCATTAGATCAGAATCCACAAGACGGCGTCTCTGCATTTGTTGCACTAAACGCAGCAATCGAGTTACTTGATAATGAACTCATATTACAAGCAGCAGATATCAACCTCAATGTTCGCAACTCAAACCCATCACTCGATTTCGCATCAATCATTTCCTCCTGTTTGCGGTCTGAAAAGTACCATCTTGCTGAGGATTTGATGGAAAGATTCAGGATGAAGTTAGATGGAAACGGTCACCGATTAAGAGTTGGGCGACAATTTCACCAATTGAATGATTGGAGAGGCACATTAGATAAGATCGAGTCCACACCTGATAAATTTCGAATAATGTCTCACTTGAAATTGATGGAAGGTGCTGCCTATGCTATGCTTGGTGATGTAGAAAAATCAATTAATTGCTGCGAGGAAATTACAGAACCCGTGGAGAAAGTGAGTGCTCGATATGCAATGTTTCATTTGAATAATAAGAAAAGCCAAGCCTTTGAAGAAATAAACAAGTATATTGGAGAAACTTTTGATGTACAAATTTCAGGAAGATGGCTTGACCAGGAGTTGAATTACTTAGCCTTAGAATCAGAACAAGTTAACCAATTTTCAGATGGTCCACTGGTTTCAGTGGTAATGACCGTACACAAGTGGAATGATGCTCTCCCTCTTGCAATCAATAGTATTCTAGCCCAATCCCACACCAATATTGAATTATTACTGATAGATGACGCATCACCAAATGCAGATGTCAAAAAATACCAACCATATATTGACGATCCACGAATTTCCTATCACCGGATAGATGTGAATCAAGGCACTTATGCATGTAGAAATCATGGAATAAATATCGCAAAAGGAGAGTACATTACATTTGCAGATAGTGATGATTGGAACCACCCTCAGCGGATTGAGTATTCAGTGAATGAGTTGCAAGAAAATGATGCAATCATGACACATGGTCGTTATATTCGAATGAATATGGATGGGGGCGTGAGCATTGATGGTGGCCGTCCTGCTCGATTCTCATTGGTATCCATGCTTTGGTTCACTGAGGTGTTGAGAGATAAAATGGGTGGATTTGACGGTAGGGCAAGATTTTCTGCCGATTCTGAATTGTATGAGAGAGCGAAAGCAATTTTGCCGAGGAAGAAGATTTTGAGGAACGATAGAATTGAGGTTATCGCATTGCAACACAACGATTCATTGACATCAACAGAACACTCAAAAATTGATTGGATGGGACCAGGTGATGAACGTTTGAGATACGTTTCTCAGTACAGAAGGTGGCATCAGTTTCTTTCCAAATCTAAACAACACAATCAACCAACCCCAATCCCAGATTTCATCACCCCTCAACAATCATTGGACGGACTCATATCAGAGAAGGTTAAGACCTTGAACAAATTGTTTGGTTTTGAACCAATTATTGAACCCAAGTTACCACCTAAAGACGCGCCATTCACCTTTAGTGGCGATGAGATATCCGTCGGAATGGCAACTTATCCAGGTGGTTTCTCTACTCTCTCAAATACGGTCAAATCATTGTTAGATCAATCATTACCAATCACACGTTTACACATTCATGTCAATGGTCAAACCCCCCCTCCTGAAATGCCCCCTGATGAACGAATCAAGGTTATTCAAGGAACAGATCTGACCGACATAGGCAAGTTCAGTGCTATCAATGGCCTAACAGGTTATATTTTCACAGTAGATGACGATATTGAATATCCACATAACTATGTCGAAAAAATGGTAGAAGCGATTGAGCTAAAAAAACGCCGCTCGTTGGTTGGTGTCCATGGGGCAATAATTCCCACGGGCCCCCCATTGACGAGGTGGTCGGGTTATTCACATTTACGAAGAACCCATGTTTTTGAAACAGCCTCACTAACTAATTTCCCCGTGAATGTTATTGGAACTGGGACATTGGCATTCCATTCAGATATTGGTGAAATACCTTGGCAGGAGTTTGATTACCACAGGATGGTGGATTTACACGTTGCAGTATGGGCCCAAAATAATCATGTCCCAATGGAAATTATCTCCCGTTCCCGAAACTGGTTATTTGAAATTGAAGGTGAAGTGGTCGATAGAATTTGGCAAACAGCAAACAAGGATTCAGAATTGCAATGGAGCATGATGGCAGTATTACAGCGATGTGATAATTGGGAGATCCATCGTCAGAAACAGGCCGAAATAATAGTCGATAATAGAAAAAATTGGCCTAATAGAGAACTACCGCCCGGGTTCCTGTTACCAGAATTTACGAACAAATTCAGTGAATTATTGAACCCTTTGGTTACAATATACATACCATTATACAATTCACGAGATTATATTGAAAGCACGATAAATTCTGCCCTAAATCAGAGTTATGAAAACACCGAAATTTGTGTTCATGATGATGGTTCTAACGATGGATCATTACAATTGGTTAGAACATTATTTGGTGATAATCCGAATATACAAATATCATCATCTGACAATAGCGGCATTGGTTCTGCCAGTAACCAAGCAATACGCCTTGGTAAGGGAGAATTGATTCTACAATTGGATAGTGATGATATTTTAGACCCTAATGCAGCTGAATCTTTGGTTACCCAATTTTCTCTAAACCCTTCTAGTGTATGTTGTTATGGTAATTTTATCAGAATTGGAGGGGATGGAAACCAAATCGATGAAGGCTGGGAAAATCCGATTTACACGCGTGAAAGGTTGCTAAGATCAATGATTGTACACCCTCCCCGAATGTTCAGACGAGATGCTTTTGAGCAACTGGGGGGATTTGATGAGAATTTGCTTAATGCTGTTGATTACGATTTCTTTTTGCGTCTTTCACTACTTGGTCCAATGACACATGCACGAGAAAAGTTGTACTCTTATCGTATCCATGAGTCCAGTACGTCACAGGCAAAAACAGACCAGCAGGATGTCAATACAATAGTCGTATTGACTAAAATATTGCAGAAATTAGGGCTAGAAAGCCAATTTGCACCGTTTGCCCCAAATCCGCAATTTCCACGAAGAATCCAATATCAACCAATGTGGTCCACCAGGCCTTCACAAAATCCTGAGATTAACGCGCTCTATCTTAGAAATGAGAATCAAGAGCCATTATTTGGTCAAGCATTAGAGGAAAAAATCGCTATTGAGTTGACCGATGTAGAGTTGTTTTTCCCCCAATCAAAAAATTTGGTGCGTGGTTTTTTCAATTTTATGAAAAAGGATGAAAACTCGACAAAAATCCAATTCAAGGCATTGGACAAAATCAACTTGGAAGTCAGACAGGGCGAAGTTCTTGGCGTCATTGGTCGTAACGGCTCAGGAAAGAGTACTATGGTTCGAACGATGGCTGGGATTTATCGACCCGATGCTGGAAAAGTTAGAGTACGGGGGCGGATAACACTACTCGCAGGTGTTAGCGTAGGTCTTAATCAAAACTTGACTGGGATTGAAAATGTACATTTGTATGGCAGTATTCTAGGTCATAGCAAGGAAATAATGGATGAGATGATGGATGAGATTATCGAATTTAGTGAGCTGGGGGACTTTATCAAACAACCTTTGAGAACATATTCGTCAGGAATGAAGGCGAGATTGGGTTTCGCTATCGCCAGCGCAATTGAACCTGAAGTTCTACTAATTGATGAAGTTCTAGGAGTGGGTGATCAACAGTTCAAAGAAAAGAGCAAACAAAGGATTCTCAAACTCGTCGAATCAACTGGAACAGTTGTAATCGTCAGCCACTCGTTTGGATTAATGACCGAGATATGTGATCGGATTGTTTTAATCCACAAAGGAAGAGTTGCAGACATAGGTGATCCTCAGAAAGTCATCAAGACATATTACAAATTGACGAATTAAATAGTCAAAGGTATTTGACTACACGCGCTTCCCATTTTTTGAATAGAGTTAGTCCGAAGAAGAGTGAAACAACTGCGAAGCCTATCGAGTATGTAACATACCACACTTCGATATCTAGTGGAGCCCCATCCAATCCATGCCTTGCAAAGGTTAGGGGGATTACCATCGGATTAAGCATGATCATATCTACCCAATTTCCAGGTGCTCGCACAATCATCATTTCGTAAGTCCACATAACAGGCGACAAGAAAAACCCAGCTCTAATAATGAATCTAAAGAGGTGTGTAATGTCTTTTGATATTGCATTTAGTGGAGCAAAGATCAATCCAATACCCATTGCTAGCATTGTCGCTAAAATTAATGAAAAAGGCACCATCCATACTGTTGAACTTGGCATTACCTTCAACCAGATCATAACAGGAATTACTGCTGTTAGTGACAGAGTCGAAATCCAGAGTTGAGTTATAACTGGAGAAAAGGCTAATATTTCGCGAGGGAAGTAAATTTGCTTAATCATATTACCACCGCTGGTCAAACATCCAATTGTAGCTTGCAATGTTTTGCCAAAGTGCCCCCATACGATCACTCCAATGATTACATACAGAGAATAATTTTCTTCAGGTCTATTTGCAATCATTGAGAACAAGACATAGTATACTGCAGATAGCATCAATGGCTCAAGGAAAATCCACCCATAACCGATCGAAGCTTGACTATATCGTGATTTCAGATCTTTTCTAACTAGGTTCTGAATCAGATACCATCGATTGATGAAGGTGGACCAAATTTGTACTACACCACCGAGGAAAGAAACCGATGGATTCGGTTCTTTCATATCCCATGAGTCAGACATATTGGGGTGTCAACGTAACTACTTTTTCATTCCATCGGAGGTCCACTAGTATATGGGGCATTTTCTAAATCAGTCCATTCTAGCGGGTATGGCATTTCCATATCGTCAAGAAACAGTTCTAACTTAGATTTAATTCCATCTCGATATTTGTTTGGCAATAGGTCAAAACCGGGTGGGTAAATTTGGTTGAACCAATCAAGATTTACATCAGAAAATCGCTGTAGCTGCTCTAATTTTTCGAATAAGCCCGTATGTTTTGTTGCATAGATAACCATTGCAGCAGTTTTGAGCGGATCAGTTGAAGAGAACTTTTGAATTTCATTTGAGGTCAAATCAATAGGGTGTCCTAAAAGGCTATTTTTGAAGAAACATTTCCAACACCTACCACAGGTATCGCCTGATTTCGCACGTAAACAAGATTGGGCCCAATTGGCCATACCACTTTTTTCAACCACTTCAAGGCATCCAGCTTGAGTAATCATATTGACTGGGAGAAGAATATCTAGACCAGCTTTGTGGAATGGTTCAATCCACTTTTTATACCACCCACACTCTACAAAATCCCGATATTTTATTCCCTTACTTAACCATGAATTATCGATTGGCATGCCAACCGCAATGGAATCTAAATTGAGAAAATCGGCTAGCAAAATTAGGTGAACAGCACAAGCAATATCTGTGGAAAACCCTTTTGGTTTTTCAAAACACATTCTTATTTTTTCATGATCAGATTTGATTATATGGATTTTTTTGAAATGCCTCCAGCGTAGCCTCCAGATAAACCTCTTGGCATTATCATGTTTTATCATCGATTCAAAATCTCTTTCATGATAAGCAATCGCAGTATTTTTTGGCATCAGTAACATAGCAGCTGTTGACTCGATACCTCCGGAAAAAGAAAGTCCGGGGCGTTTGCCCGGCTTTCGATTCCATTCATACCCTTCAATAATTCCTGGAAACCATGGGTCTAGCAGAACCCATTCTGCAAGTTTTAGTAAATCGGGATGGGTTTTGGAAAGTTTCCAAGTACGAGGCATATCCCAGTGGAAAGAACCGAAATCACATTCAAGCCAGAGTCGTTTTCGTTCTTGCCTCCATTCCATTCTAACCCCCCTCAATCTCTCTATGCGTTGTAATAGTTGAGATTTCACCCTATATTTGGCCATAGGTTTTGATATTCTCGACCATCTTCATAATTCGTGGCTTGAATCGCAGCATTCTCCTCAAACGGTTGAGACCCTGGCTCTAGAGTATTACGGGAAGCGAGATGGATAGTTAAACCTGACATAATTGATGGGCGAATCAACGTCTGTCTCTTCCATCAACAGGGGCTCGGAACGACCCTATATGATAAGTACGGCGAATAGCCTCTCGAAATGTAAATTCAACAGCGTTTTAATTATTTTCGCAACATCAGAGTGGTCTAATTGATAACATGTCGCGATAACGGCCAACCATGGATTGGAGGCAAAGCTTTGTTGAAGGTTGTATAAATGGCAATCTCAAAGTTGGCATAATAGGACTCGGCTATGTCGGATTACCAACAGCTATTGGATTCTACGATGCAGGTTTTACTGTTTGGGGAGTCGATATATCTGAACGTACTGTCGATTTGATTAACATAGGGAAAAACCCAACTGGCGATCCAGAGATTGATTCAATTCTGCCACAGCCAGGTTCTGAACGCTGGAATATTACGGTATCTACCAGTGATGCAATTCGACATTGTGATGTCGTTTTAGTCACAGTTCCTACACCTATTACAGATGATATGAAACCAGATCTTTCATTTGTCAAATCAGCTGGTGAAGCCGTTTTTCGTTCGATAAGAAAAGGCTCGAACACCATTGTCGTGCTTGAATCAACAGTTTATCCGGGAGTTACAGCTCAAACGTGGATACCCATCATCGAAGAACTTGGATTGGTCATCGGAGAAGATTTGGAAATCGCTTACTGTCCTGAACGTTTCAATCCGGGAGACCCAGCGCATGGAGTGCGTCAAGTTGCTCGTGTTATTGGCTGTTCAAATCCAGAAGTTGGTGCAGCATTGGTGTCGTTGTATCAACGCTTGACCACTGAAGATGTCCGCTATGTCGGTAAAATCGAAGTGGCTGAGGCTGCTAAAGTCATTGAGAACGTTCAACGCGACATTAACATCGCCCTTGTCAACGAACTTGCTCGTATTTTCCCAGCGTTAGACGTCGATGTTGAAGATGTTCTTAACGCAGCAGCAACGAAGTGGAACTTCCACCGCTACACTCCCGGTGTTGGCGTAGGTGGCCATTGTATCCCAGTTGACCCGTATTACATGATTCAGCGAGCCGCTGATGTTGGCGTACCAGCAGGGCTCATCACCGCTGCACGGGCAGTGAATCGCTCAATGCCAAGCCACGTGGCTGGTGTGTTAAGCGAAATTATGTGGAATTCCAAAGTTTCAGCCGATGATGCACGGGTGCTTTTGCTCGGTTGGTCGTACAAAGCTGAAGTTGGCGATCCAAGAGAAACTCCAGCAGAACCACTTGCTGAGACTTTGATGGCAAAAGGCATCACTGTTGCTGCCTGGGACCCACACCTTGACAACAACAGTTTCCCAGAAGGCGTCGTTGGTATTTCAAATCTTAACGAAGCACAAGACTACGACCTGGTTGTACTGGTTACCGCTCATAAAGCATGCCTTGAACTCGATTGGCAAGCCCTCCTCGGCCAAATGCGAAACCCGCTTTTGTATGACGGACGCCGTGTTCTCAACCTTGATTCACTCAAAAACATGGGCTGGAAAGCCTACGCGGTTGGTAAACCTCTTACGGATTGACACCAGATGAAGTACAAACTACGTTGCCTCAAAACTGGGGACCTCATCAAGGATACTTACACACTCCATCACACAGACGGCGCGCTCTTACGTGCTGAATTCAATGGGCCAATGGATGTCAAACCACTGAAAGGCGTTTGGAAATACCTCGATTGGATTCCGACTTCAACCTCGAACGACTATGTTGCCGGAACCACGACCTACAAGGCAGAAGCCCTTGGTGAAGCCCTCGGCATGAGTGACCTTTGGGTGACGTTCCACGGTTATTGGCCCGAAAAGGACGCTATGTGTCCTACTGGTAGTTTCAAAGATATGGAAGCCGTTCCAACCATTCAGAGGTTGCACGACCATGGATGCAAAGGCCTTATTTGCGCCAGTGCAGGTAATACTGCACGTGCTTTCACTCACTTCTGTGGCTTGGATAACATGCCCCTCATTGTCGTTGTTGGAAAAGATCACGGGCACCGCATTTGGACCAAAAAAGGCCACTCAACCGACGCGGTCAAAGTTGTTGTTGTCGAAGACGGCGACTACTACGATGCCAAAACAGTTGCAAAAGCCATCGCAAAAGAGCTGACAGGCTGGCAAATGGAAGGCAGTGTGCACAACGTTGCTCGCCGAGACGGTATTGGTTCATTGATTCTTGACGCCGCATTCACCATAGGAGAAATGCCCGAGCACTATTTCCAAGGCATCGGTGGTGGGCCGGGCCCAATTGGCGTTCATGAAATGGCAGAACGACTGATAGAATCCGGTCAATTCGAAGGTCCAGTGCCTCACCAGCACCTTTCTCAGAACATGGAACACAGCCCGATTCACCATGCGTGGCAAGCCAAGCGAGAGCACCTGATTCCGGAAGATTTCCCTTCACACGATGTTGAAGTTTATTCTGATTATTTGATGAACAAAGGGCCTGCTTACGGGCAGGTTGGTGGTGTGCATGATATTCTCAAAGCCTCAAACGGTGAAACCTATGTTGTTGAACGCAACGACGCAGTCGCTGCAAAAACACTGTTTGAATCCATAGAAAGCATTGACATCATGACGCCGGGAGCAGTCGCTCTGGCCAGTCTTCAACAAGCCTTGGAATCGGGTGAAATAGCGCCTTCCTCGTGTACCGTGCTGAATATCAGTGGCGGAGGTATTGAGCGGCTCAAGCAAGAACAGGCTACAGCCGTTGTTGAGCCGTGGCTCAGCGTGACCAAAGCAAACGGAGCAGCGATGATCATCGAAGCTCTTTCACAAGAAGAAGGCAAAAATGCTGTTTAAGCACTGCGACCTGCATCAAACATCTCTTGGAGGCTACCGTCTTGAAGCATTTCAAGAACAATATCTGAGCCACCAATGAGTTCTCCTTGAACGAAGACTTGAGGCATGGTTGGGAAATCAGACCAAGCACACACCGATGGAATAGCACGTTGGTCACTGAGGATGTCGACTGCGGCAAAAGGTTCGCCAAATTGCTGCAATGCCTGAGCAGCACGGTTTGAGAAACCGCATTGAGGTTCGTTCGGTGTTCCTTTCATGA
>Ga0209709_10002886_pt1 | contig 14594 bp, 13 predicted proteins | sample ArcticOcean_MG_C_2_FD_187435 | JGI IMG/M metagenome (GOLD analysis project Ga0209709, IMG submission 187435) | Marine microbial communities from western Arctic Ocean - ArcticOcean_MG_CB4_136 (SPAdes) (version 2) | ecosystem: Environmental > Aquatic > Marine > Oceanic | place: Arctic Ocean... | reverse complement strand
AAAATTTTTGATTTGTTTTTTTTTTTAATAAAATTAATAATATTTTTTTTCATTAATTTACCAACAAGCATAATTTATTAGCAATAACATAGATTACTTAACCATTCACATACTTTATAAATATTTTATACTCTAAAAAGTGTGATTATTCTAATTCAATGGTACTAGGTGGTTTAGAAGTTACATCATAGACTACTCTATTTATTCCACTAATATTATTAATAATTTGATTAGAGATTGTTTGCATAAAGCCCTTTGGAAAATCGAAAAAGTCAGCTGTCATACCATCTTCAGATGTAATTGCTCTTAATAAACAGATATGTTCATAAGTTCTGTTATCACCCATCACACCAACAGTTTTTACAGGAAGTAAAGCTGCATATGCTTGCCAAATTTTGTGATACAAACCATGATTTCTTAAAGCTTGAATAAAATAGTAATCTGCTTCTTTTAAAATTTTAATTTTTTCATTAGTTATGACACCTGGCATTCTTATTGCTAGTCCAGGACCAGGAAAAGGGTGTCTTGATATTATATCTTTTGATAAATTAAGTTCTAAGCCTAATTTTCTAACCTCATCTTTAAATAAAAATTTAAGAGGCTCAACTAATTGTAACTTCATTCGTTTGGGAAGGCCTCCAACATTGTGATGTGATTTTATTTTAGAGGTTTGGCTTCCAGTAACAGATTTACTTTCAATTAAATCAGGATATAATGTGCCTTGAGCAAGGAATTTTACATTCTTAATTTTTTTTGCATATCTTTCAAAAATCCTAATAAATAAATTTCCAATAATTTTTCTTTTTTTTTCTGGGTCTGAAACATTTGATAATTTCCTAATAAATTCTTTTTCGGCATTAACATATAATAAATTTATTTTTAATCTTTTTTTAAATGTATTGACTACTTGTGCTTCCTCATTTTTTCTCAATAGTCCATTATTAACAAATATACATGTTAAGTTTTTACCAATTGCTTTACTAAGAAGTTGTGCAACCACGCTACTATCAACACCACCAGATAGACCACAAATTACCTTGTTGTCACCAACTTGTTTTTTAATCTCTCTTATTAGTTTAAATTTTTGATCTTTGGGTGACCAATTTTTTTTGACCTTACATATAAGAAATAAAAAATTACGTAATAAAATTTTTCCTTTAGGGGTGTGTGTTACTTCTGGATGAAATTGAACACCATAGAAGTTGTTTTTAGAATTTTCGATTATTGTTAATTTGGAATTTTTTGTTGAAGCAACTACTTTAAAATTTTTAGGCATTTTAGACACTTGGTCAGAATGGCTCATCCAAACATTGCTAGTATTTTTGATATTAAAAAAATTTTTTGTTAAAATACTATTTGTTACTTTAACAATTGTAGCAAGACCAAATTCTCTATGTTTTGATTTTTTAACTTTTCCTCCTAATTCTTTTGATAATATTTGATGTCCAAAACATATACCAAGAACAGGTATGCTTAATCCTAAAATATTTTTATCAAACTTAAATTTATCATTTTCATAAACATTAAGAGGCCCACCTGAAAGGATAATTCCTCCTATATTCGATTTAATAATTTCACTGCTTTTAATTTTTTTATGACTAATAATTTCTGAAAAAACACCAAATTCCCTTATTCTTCTTGCTATTAATTGTGTAAATTGTGATCCAAAGTCTATTATAAGGATTTTGTTTAAATTATTACTAAGACTCATTTTTTGGTTCCAAATTTTCTAAAGATTTTAGAATCAAAGTCTTTTTATCACATAACTTGTTACAAATTTTAGAAAAATTTTCGACTAATTCTTTAACTTTCGAATAATTTGAATTTGTTAGCTCTATTTCCATTAACAAATAATTTGCTTCTTCATTTTTTGGATCTAATAAAAGCACAGTATTAATATTCCTTTGCTCTTCTATCTTATTCTCTTCAAATTTATAAATTTTAGCTAGATATAAATAGGATTCCTTGTCTTTTGGGTTAAAAACAATACTTCTTTGAAATAAGAATTTAGATTTTTCATATTCTTTTTCATTGTATTTAATCTTACCTTTCTCGAAAAAATTGTTTTCTGCTAATGCCGAACTTATTAAATTTAGAGATATAAGAAAAATTGAAACTTGTTTAATTATTTTTATCATTAATATTTATTATCGTTCGTTACTTCATCAACATTATGAACCATACTTTCATAAAATCCAGCTTTAGTTATTTTTACAAAATTAGGTTTATTTTTTAAATTAGGCACTTTCTTTGCACCAAGATATCCCATTGATGATTTCAGGCCACCTACTAATTTATAAATTATACTTTTAACATCACCTTTATACTTTGCAAAACCTTCCACACCTTCAGGTACATACTTAGATATATTTTTTTGTTTTGTTTGGAAATATCTATCAGCCGATCCTTTATTCATTGCACCAACAGACCCCATGCCTCTAAAACTTTTAAATAATTTTCCATTTTTTTTAATTAATTTACCAGGTGTTTCTGTGCTACCTGCAAATAAAGACCCTATCATTACTGCATCAGCACCAGCAGACAATGCTTTAGCGATATCCCCTGAATATTTAATTCCACCATCTGATATAATTTTTGTTTTATTATTTTTCACCCCTTTTTTTACCTCAAGTATTGCGCTTAGCTGAGGGACACCAATGCCTGCTACTAATCTAGTTGTACAAATTGATCCTGGTCCAATCCCAACTTTTATGATGTCTACTCCTAGTCTGATTAAAAATTTTGCAGCTTCAGCTGTTGCTATATTTCCAGCACATAAAGTTATCTTATTTGTTTTTGATTTTTTTATTGTTTTTATAATTTCTGCAACTTTTTTACTATGCCCGTGTGCTGTATCTACTACAATTAAATCTACTTTTTCTTTTAAAATTGCTTTTGCTCTTTTCAATTCTAATGGACCAGCTCCAACTGCTGCCCCAACTAATAATTTTAATTTTTTTACTTTTTTGATTTCTTCAATTTGTTTTTTTATATTCAAATTTCTATGTATGACTCCTATTCCTCCAGCTTTGGCTATGGCAATAGCCATCTTACTCTCCGTTACCGTATCCATTGCAGAGGATAAAAGGGGAATTTTTAATGATAAATTGGCTGATAATTTTGTACTTGTATCCACTTCAGAAGGTAAAACTTCTGAGTATTTTGGAGTCATTGTTACGTCATCAAAGGTGAGTGCTTCTTTTATCTGATCCATAATGATTTATATATGATTCCATTTAAAATTAAAGTCTCTATCTCAATATTTTACAAATAATAAAACTTTCCTTAGATTCTTTTCTGCTAGCTTTGGGCTTAAATACCTTCACTTCTTTAAATATTGTTTTACCCAGAGCAACTATTTCATTAAATGATGAGCCTAAGAAAATTTTAGAAATAAAACGTCCCTCTTTGACCAGTATATCCTTAGAGAAGTTCATTGCCTCCATAGCTAGCTCGCCTGTATATATTGCGTCAATATCCTTTATACCTGTTGTATTAACGGCCATGTCAGATACGACAACATCAACTTTTGATTTAAATAAACCTTTAATTTTTTTCTGTGAATCTACTTCTGTAAAGTCACCCTTAATTTGAATTGTATTGTCAATTTCTTCCATACCCTTTATATCAATTGAAACTAATCTTCCGCTCTTTACTGTTCTTGCTATATATTGTGACCAACTACCTGGCGAAGCTCCCAAATCAATTACAGAAATACCATTTTTTAATATTTTAAATTTTTCATCAATTTCTATTAATTTATAAGCTGATCTTGCTCTATAACCATCAACTTGGGACTGCCTAACATAAATATCTCTCTTTTGTTTGTTAATCCAATTCTTAGAAATTCTATTTTTTTTCAATTAACACCCAAATCTTAAACTTTTTAATAAGATTTTATTTTCTAAAGTTTCAATATTAATTTTTACTTCTTTATGTAGTCTCATATCTTTATCACCATTCCAAATTCCAGATGCAAGATGAATTATACCTAATCTATGATTTGGTAAATAAGGTTCTACAAATTTTTGCTCTTCTTCATTAAATTTTGGTAAAAGATTACTGACCAACCAGTTACAATTATGAGGTAGAAATTCTGCATCTAAGTCATCGATGTAAACAGACATATTAATAGCTAATTGTTCTGATCCAAAAATATTTCCAAATTTTAACGTTTGTTCTAAATTTTTTTGCCATGTGCTCCACCCTACTGAATCTTTCTCCAAAGAAAAAACACCAATATTAATATGAGGTGCAAAAGCAAGTTTTCTAGCTTTATTTATTCCAATTTTTGATTTTATTGCATGTTTAAAATTTTGCGATTTAATTATTGCGACTTGTCCAAATACCCAATCCACCTTTGACATAATTTTATACCCAGGTGTAAATGTTTGTGTAATCCCTAGTTTACCATTTTCACAAGCCTTAAAATAAAGTTCTATTGAATTCCAATCACCAACCCAAGCATCACAATCTATCCATAAAAATTTTTCATAATTGGGAAAATATTTTGGCAAAAAAGCCCTAGATACTTGGCTCTTTAACCATTCTCTTCCTTTAACCTTAAATGCTGGAACTTCAATATCCCATTCAGCCGATTTAATTTCATCTACTTTTTTTGATAATATTATTTTTTGTTCGTTTGTTAAACCTGCATCCAAAATACAGATTGCTGTATCTTTGCTTTTTTCAAAACTTTTAATAGAATCAACTAATTCATTTAATAGTTCAAAATAATTTGAATCAGCTAATGAAACTATTACATTTTTTTTCATTTATAAGATGTCTTCTAAATCATCACTCTCACTTATTTCAGTAATAATATTTTTTTCTTTTTTTATTTTTTTATAATGAAAATAACTTACCGGTATTAAGCATAAATATAAAAATGTACTAATTGCTAATATTTTAAATGTGTAGACTAATAATGCTCCAAAAAATAAAACTATTCCAAATAACAAAAATTTCGTCATGGCTCTTGGTATGACTATTTTTTTAAATGAATACGTTGGAATTGTGCTTATCAATAGAATTGAAACTATAATAAAAAATATTGGTACTGTTAGATCATAATTAATCTTAAAAAAAATTTCTCCTAATCCACTAAAGCTTAATACTAGAGGCATTAAGACAACAATCCCCCCTGCTGGTGCTGGCACACCTTCAAAAAAATTATCTTTCCAGGATGATTCTTCTTCAGAATTAACATTAAATCTTGCAAGTCTTAAGGCAACACAAACTACATACATTAAACAAACAAACCAACCCAATTTATCTAGGTATTGTAAATTCCAAAAGTACATTATAAAAGCAGGTGCTACTCCAAAACTAATTACATCTCCTAAAGAGTCGAGTTCTTTTCCCATTTTAGATGTTCCATTAATTAATCTTGCTATTCGGCCATCTAAAGCATCCATCAACCCTGCAAATAATATTGCAACGACAGCTAATGCGAATTTTCCGTCTAATGCAAATTTAATTGAAGTTAAACCAATGCAAACACCAATCAGTGTAATTGCATTAGGAAGGATCAATCTTGCTTTTTTATCAGAAACTATTTTAAAATTATTTTTAGGCTGTTCCATAGACTACTTTTTAGCTAATAGTGTTTCACCAGCAATTGTTTTTTGTCCAACTTTTATTAGTGTTTTATAATTTTCAAAATAAACATCAGCTCTACTCCCAAATCTAATCATTCCAATTCTTTCACCTTGTTGTACTTGTTGGTCTTTGTTGGATTCACAAACAATTCTTCTGGCAATTAATCCTGCAATCTGCACAACAATAACATCTTCGCCCTGATTGTTTGTTATTTTATAATAATTTCTTTCATTATCTTCGCTTGCTTTATCAAGTGATGCATTTAAAAACTTTCCTGGCTTATAAAGTATTTCTGAAATTTTACCTGCACATGGTGTTCTATTAACGTGACAATCAAAAACGTTCATAAAAATACTAATCTTTGTATATTTTTTATCTTCCAAGCCTAACTCCTTTGGCCCATCTACTTGATGTACCATCAGAACTTCTCCATCTGCTGGACTTGTTAAATAATTGTCATCATTTATTGAAATTCGTTCGGGGTCTCTAAAAAAGTAATAAACCCATACAGACAAAACTAAACTAACTAAACCTAGAAAGGTGCTTATAAAATATAAAATGATTGTTATAAATACAGCAATTGCTAAAAATTTGTAGCCTTCAGAATGAATCTTTGGAAAAATTTTTTCTAACATAAGCTTCTATTTGATAATTTTTTATTAATATGTATATAAAGCACTAAATTACAAATACTAATATATATTATTCATTTATGGCTAAAATAAACATTAAAAATTCAATTGTTGAACTAGATGGTGACGAAATGACTAGAGTCATTTGGGAATTTATTAAAAGCAAACTGATTTTACCATATTTAGATTTGGATATTAAATACTACGATCTTGGTATGAAAAGCCGTGATATCACAAATGACAAGATAACAATAGATTCTGCTAAAGCAATTAAGGAACATAATGTTGGTATTAAATGCGCAACAATTACTCCTGACGAAGCACGTGTCGAAGAATTTAAATTAAAAAAGATGTGGAGATCTCCTAATGGAACTATCAGAAATATTCTTGGTGGAACAGTATTTAGAGAGCCTATAATTTGTAAAAATGTTCCAAAACTTGTCCCTACTTGGACGGATCCCTTGATTATTGGAAGACATGCTTTTGGTGATCAATATAGAGCTACAGACTTTAAAGTGCCTGGTAAAGGAAAAATGGAAGTCAAGTGGACTGCAGAAGATGGTAGTAATGAAATTAAATATGAAGTCTTTAATTTTCCTGGACCTGGAATTGCTTTATCAATGTATAACTTAGATAAATCTATAGAAGACTTTGCAAGATCTTGTTTCAATTATGGAATAATTAAAAAATGGCCAGTTTATCTATCTACTAAAAATACTATTTTAAAAATTTATGATGGTAGATTTAAAGATATCTTCCAAGAGATTTTTGATAAAGAGTTTAAAACAGAATTCAAAAAACTAAATATTACATATGAACATAGATTAATTGATGACATGGTTGCTTGTGCCATGAAATGGAGTGGTAAGTACATTTGGGCCTGCAAAAATTATGATGGAGACGTTCAATCAGATACTGTAGCTCAAGGATATGGATCGTTAGGTTTAATGACGAGTGTTCTTCTTGCCCCTGACGGCAAAACTATGGAAGCGGAAGCTGCTCATGGAACTGTGACAAGACATTATAGAATGCATCAAGAAGGTAAAGAAACATCAACCAACCCTATTGCTTCAATTTTTGCTTGGACTAGAGGTTTAGCTCATAGAGGAAAGTTAGATAACAATGAGGATTTAATTAAATTTTCAACTTCTTTGGAAAAAGTTTGTATAGATTGTGTTGAAAATGGATCAATGACAAAAGACTTAGCAATCTTAATTAGTCCTTCAAGTAATTATTTAACTACTAATCAATTTTTAGATGAGTTGGATGGTCAACTCAAAAAAAAACTTAATTAATCAATTTTTTAATATTTTCAAAAGATTCTAAAATTTTATCAGGCAATGTTCCACCTGCTTGAGCAAAGTCGACTCTTCCCCCTCCACCTTTACCACCAATAATTTCTGAGCCAGCTCTAACTATTTTTACAGCATCAAATTTATTTTCTAATGTTTTAGTAACACCTACAGCTAAACCAACTTTATTATCATTAATTGCATAAATAACCACTAACCCTTCGCCAATTTCTTTTTTTCCCTCATCAATCAATTTACGTAAATCTTTAAATGGTAAATCTAAGATATTTTGAAATCTAACCTTAACCCCGTTAATAACTTGATCATTAATTTTATTTTTTGTCTTATCTTTTAAAATTGTACCAACTGAAAGTTTATCAAATTGTCTATTAAGCTCTTTTATCATAGATGCTTGGTCTTTATTTTGAAGATTAGGTTTTCCACCTAATTGAATAATTTTTATTGAAAGTTCTTTTATAATTTTTTCATTATTTTGGTCTGATAGACAGGACTGTTTTTCCTTATCTTCTAAAAAGTTTTCTAATTGTGATCCTCTTAATGCTTCAATTCTCCTTACACCAGAAGCTATAGAAGATTGGCTTATTATCTTAAATTTACCAATATCCGCTGTATTTAAAACGTGTGTTCCACCACATAGTTCTGTTGAAAAAAATTTATCACCCTCATCCCCCATAGATAAAACTCTAACCTCATCACCATATTTTTCTCCAAATAAAGCTAGTGCACCATTCTCAACAGCCTCTTTAGGTGTCATTATTCTTGTTTTTACTTCAGATTTTTTTAAAATTATTGAGTTAATGTGAAACTCAATTTTTTTGATCTCCTCTTCTGAGATGGGCTTCATATGGCTAAAATCAAATCTTAGCCTATCTGATTGAACTAAAGATCCTTTTTGTGTCACATGATCTCCTAAAACTCTTCTTAGAGACTCATGCAATAAATGAGTGGCAGAATGGTAAGCTCTGATATTGTTTCGTCTTTCAATATTTATTTTTAATTCAACACTATCACCTAATTTGATTGAACCTTTCTTAACTTTTCCATAATGTATAAACAAATCACCTAATTTTTTTTGAACATCTAAAACTTCAAATTCAAAACTTTCATTAAAGATTTTTCCGGTGTCAGCTACTTGTCCTCCAGATTCTGCATAAAAGGGTGTTTGGTTTGTAATTATAATACCTTCATCATTTTCTTTGAGGTGTTTAACCTCTTTATTATCCTTAAGAATTAGAGTTATTACACCTTCTGCTTTATCTGTAGCATATCCTAAAAAATCTGTTGCTTCTAAACGATCTTTTATATCAAACCAAATCTGATCTACCGAACTATCACCTGATCCTTTCCAGTTTTTCTTCGCTAGCTCCTTGCTTTCTTTCATTAATAAATAAAATTTTTTACCATCTACAGTTAGTGATTTATTTTTTAAAATATCTTCAGTTAAATCTAATGGAAAACCAAAAGTATCGTATAGCTTAAAGGCAACCTCACCCGGTAATACTTTTTTTACTTTATCTAGCTCCTCATTTAATATTTTTATTCCTCTATCTAATAAAACTAAAAATTTTTCCTCTTCTGTTTTTAAAGTTTCTTTAATTAATGACTGCGCTCTTTCTAGTTCAGGATAATTCGTAGACATCTCTTCTAATAATGTTTTAAAAATATCATAGAAAATTGGCTTCCTAGAACCTAGTAAATGTGAATGTCTCATTCCACGTCTCATAATTCTTCTAAGTACATATCCTCTGCCTTCATTTGATGGCAGAACACCTTCTGCTAATAAAAATGAGCTTGCACGTAAATGATCAGCTATTACCCTGAAACTAGATTGATTAATCTCATCTACTTTAACATCTAATGAGTCTGATGCTGATTGTATTAATTTTTTAAAGTGATCTGTTTCATAATTATCATGTGTTCCTTGCAACAGTGCTGCTATTCTCTCAAGACCCATGCCTGTATCAACAGATGGTTTTGGTAGGTCTATTCTTTTATCTTTTGATATTTGTTCATATTGCATGAAAACTAAATTCCATATTTCTATAAACCTGTTACCATCTTCATTTCTAGTACCTGGTAATCCACCATCTAAATGTTCTCCATGATCATAAAAAATTTCTGAGCATGGCCCGCATGGGCCTGTATCCCCCATAGACCAAAAGTTATCTGATGTTGCTATCTTAATTATTCTATCATCACTAAAACCAGCTATTTTCTTCCAGTAATTAAAAGCTTGTTCATCATCACGATATACCGTCACATAAAGTCGATTCTTATCAATTCCAAACTCTTTAGTTATTAAATTCCAGGCATAGTTAATTGCCTCTTCTTTAAAGTAATCTCCAAATGAAAAGTTTCCAAGCATTTCAAAAAATGTGTGGTGTCTTGGAGTATAGCCTACATTTTCAAGATCATTGTGCTTTCCTCCTGCACGTACACATTTTTGCGAGGTTGTTGCTCTGATGTAGTCTCTCTTCTCTAATCCAGTAAATACATTTTTGAACTGCACCATACCGGAATTTGCAAACATTAATGTTGGATCGTTATTTGGAACTAAGTTGCTAGACTCAACTATCTTATGATTATTTTTTTGAAAATAACCTAAAAATGTATTTCTTATTTCATTTAAAGATTTGTCAGCCATATTTTTAAAATACAACTTTTTTATTTGATGTCTATATAAGTGTGGGGGGAAAAAGGCGCTTAAACTAAGCGCCTTTTAATAATTAAAGATGACTTTAACTAATTCTTTTTGGGTAAGGTTTCCTCTGTCTTGATTTCTACCTTGGGATCTTCTATTTGATCTTTTGCAGCTTTTTCTGGATCAAGTGGGTTTCCTTCAATCTTTTTTGCTATTACTCCAGCTTTTTCTCTTATTGCCATTTCTATTTCTGCAGCAATCTTAGGATTTTGCTCTAAGTAAATTTTAGCATTCTCTCTACCTTGGCCAATCTTTTCACCTTTATAAGCATACCAGGCTCCAGATTTTTCAACAATGTCAGCTTTTGCACCAAGGTCAACTAATTCACCTACTTTACTAATACCTTTGCCATACATTAGATCAAATTCAACGACTTTAAATGGCGGTGCTACTTTATTTTTAACAACCTTAACTCTTGTTGAGTTACCAATAATCTCATCTCCATTTTTAATTGCACCAATTCTTCTTATATCCATTCTTACAGATGAATAAAATTTAAGTGCATTTCCACCTGAAGTAGTCTCTGGACTTCCAAACATAACTCCAATTTTCATTCTAATTTGATTAATAAAAATCATCATAGTGTTTGTACTTGAGATTGATCCTGTTAGTTTTCTTAAAGCCTGACTCATTAACCTTGACTGAAGTCCTACATGGTGATCTCCCATTTCTCCTTCAATTTCCGCTCTTGGAGTTAATGCTGCAACTGAATCAACAACTATTACAGAAATAGATCCTGATTTAATTAATGTATCAGCAATTTCTAACGCTTGCTCCCCTGTATCTGGTTGTGAAATTAATAGTTCTTCAGTGTCTACACCAAGTTTTTTTGCATAGATTGGATCTAAAGCATGCTCGGCATCTATAAATGCACATATTCCACCTGTTTTTTGAGCTTCAGCTAGTACTTGTAAAGCTAGAGTTGTTTTTCCAGACGATTCTGGGCCATAGATCTCAATAACTCTTCCTTTGGGTAGGCCACCTATTCCAAGTGCTACGTCTAAACTTAGTGAACCCGTTGATACTGATTCAATATCCATTGCTCTTCTTTGGCCAAGCTTCATAACTGAGCCTTTTCCAAAATTATCTGTAATTTGGCTCATTGCCGCTTCTAAAGCTTTATTTTTTTCGTTACCTTCTGCTTGTTGTGCTTTTGTAGATTTAACTACTTTTAGGTTGTTTTTAGTCATTTTATGCCTTTTTTATTAAATAATTAGTGTTCGAATCGTGCTTTAAATGTACACATTTTGTTCTTATTATCAATAGTTAATTTTTTATATGAAAATTGACTAAATTACTGAAGTTTTAGATAATTACTATTTAACAAACCTACTGATTGAAGCAATTTAAACTGTGAGAGTAAATAATTTTTTTCAGATTCTGCAAGACTTATCTTTGAACTCAGTAAAATTGTGTTTGACTGAATAACATCTAGAGTTGATCTTCCAAGACCAGATTCATACTCAACTGTTATACCTTCATTTGCAATTTCTGCAGCTTTCACTTGTAATTTAACTGAATTTAATAAACTTCTGGAAGATTGTAAACTTGACCATGCACTTGCAACATTTGCTTCGTTTGTTTTCATAGCATTATCAAATAATAATTTTTTGTTATTATTTAAATTTTTACTTTTATTTAAAGAAGCTACATTTTTTCCACCATTAAAAATTGGCCAAGAAATAGTTGCTTTTAAAATTTCTTTATCTTTTTCATTAAAGCTTGAGCTTACATCATTAGTTCTTGAGCTATTAAAAGATAACGTTGCTGAAGGAGAAAGATCTGACCTTGCAATTATTACATCTTTTTTAGATTGCTCATATTCTAGTTTAGATATAGTTAGATTTGGATTGTTTATTTTTGAAATTTCAATTGCATTGCTTAAATCTATAGGAATTTTGAAATTCACATCTGATTTTTTCTCTAAAGTATTAATATCACTAATTGGACCTATTATTTTTTCATAAATCAATTTAGCGGTAACTGTTTCATTTTTAGCTTGTATAAATTTTGCTTGAGCTCCTGCAAGTGAAGACTCGGACTGCGCTAGATCTGCTAATGTAATTTGACCTCTTTCTAATCTTGCTTGATCTGTCTCTACTTGTCTTTCTAATAAATTAACATTATTTTGATTAATCTTAAGTTTTTCATCTGCAAATATTAATCCTGAATAAGCTTCTACTGCTTTGTATAAAATATCTTGCTCTGTTTCTAAAAGTTTTGCATCTGCTAAATTTAATCCAATTTTACTTTTTTCTATACTGGCAATACCAGAAAATCCTTGAAATATTTTCTGTTCTATATTTATTGATTGAGTCTTTGGATCAACATCTGTGATAACTGAATTTGCTCCACTTCTGTTGGTAAGCTTTTCTGTATTTTCTTGGCTTCTAGATCCTGATAAAGTTATACTTGGTAAGAATTGACTTCTTGATATCTTCACATCTTCTTCAGAGGATTTAATATTTTCACGCTCTGCATTTAGCTCTGGGTTTTCTTTGTAAGCCTGTAATAATGCTTTTGATAAGGTTGCAGCAAAAGCATTTTCATAAAAGAAAGCTACAGACAATAATATTAAAATTATTTTTTTCATTATTTTTTGAATTTTATTTTTTGAATTTGATGTTTACTATTTAAATCCATAATTATAGAAGAACTTTTTAGCGCATCTTTGAACATTTGTTGAGTAATTCTTTGATAAGTTTGCATAAAATTTATTATATCAACACTACTCATAATCTTTAAGTTTTTCTTATTTTTTGTCTGGATCCAAAGCTTTCTCTCTTGTTTCAATCTCCACTCTCTCAATAAATTAAAGTTTTTAGCTTTTAAATATAACAGTCCATCTAGTTGACTAAATAGTGTCTTATAACTGGTTTTCAATTGATTATTAACGTGGGTTCTCCATTTAGCACGTTTATCATAAATTTTTTCAAGTGAATTGATTGGCTTTTTAAGCTGGCTAACTGTTTGAGCTCTAGCACCAACACACCAACCTTCAAAAATTACCACATCTGGCTTTGTTTTGATTTTATACCATAAGCTCTTTTGGCACCTATCGTCTATTGCTTTATTAAATGTTGGAATTTGTAAACTTTTAAAGTTTTTATCTTTGATCTGTTTAAAAAAATTTAACATTAAATCTATATCATGAGTTCCAGGAACACCCCTTGTCATTAATAAAGGATGCTTATTTTTAGATAATAATTTCCTATCTTTTCTTGTTTTATAAAAGTCATCGATGGAGACCTTAAAAACATTTAACTTAAAATATTTTTGCAAAATTAAAGTTAAAATTGATGAGATAGTTGTTTTACCTGAGCCCTGCCCTCCTGCTAAACCAATTATTAATGGTTTTTTTTTATTAACTTTTTTTGATATCCAAAAACTAACAGGAATTAAAAAAGACTTGATCATCTTTTCTTTATTTTTAAATTTGTCTTTCTTAGTTTCTTGAGAAGAGATAAATTTAAAACAATCTTTTTTTACTTTGCTAAAACAATTATTAACTGCTTGCATATAAAATTATTTTTTATCAAGAGGATGATTGTGACCATCATTCACAGCAACATCTTTTAATTCAAAAGTATTTATTTCATCTATGCATCCTAAATTAAATCCTGTCATAGCTGGATTAGCTCTTGGGTTATGATGAGTATAAATCCCACAATTAGAACAAAAGTAATGTTTTGCGATTTTTGAATGGAATTGATAAAGTTTTAATTTATCTTCACCTTTAATAACTTTAAAATCTTCATTCTTAACCATAGACATAATCGCTCCTTTTCTCTTACAAATAGAACAATTACATTTTAAAACTTTTTCTAAATTATCAGGTACATTTATTTCTACCTCTACTTCTCCACAGTGACACTTTAGTTTTTTCATCTATATTTCTCCTTTATCTTTTTATGTTAATTTCAAACATTGCCTCATTTCTTCTGAGCAAAGGTAATGTAAAAGGGCTATTGTAAGTTGCTTTAATAGGTGGGCTCAAAATTGATATATTCTTTTTTATTAATTCATTTTCTAAAATATTTTTATGTTTAATAAAATTTTTATCAGAAGCTCTTCCTGAATATATAATGGCTGCATAATAACCACCTTTAATATTTAATATTTTAACATCTGGATTAGACGGGCTCGGTATGTTTTCTTTATTAAATCTTGAAGGTAAATAAAATTGCATGGTCATATTTCCTTTTTTTTCTACCTGGGTAACTGGTGTTGTCATTTTAATCTCTTCATTATTCTCATTATTACCAGAAATGTAGTTAAATAATTTTCTAAAACTACTACCTTGATTTGATATTTCTGCTTCAATAGCTAAACGATCAGAATATTTTC
>Ga0209709_10002885_pt1 | contig 14594 bp, 11 predicted proteins | sample ArcticOcean_MG_C_2_FD_187435 | JGI IMG/M metagenome (GOLD analysis project Ga0209709, IMG submission 187435) | Marine microbial communities from western Arctic Ocean - ArcticOcean_MG_CB4_136 (SPAdes) (version 2) | ecosystem: Environmental > Aquatic > Marine > Oceanic | place: Arctic Ocean... | reverse complement strand
CAGCCGGTCGACGACCTCGGTGTGGCCTGCGTGGCTCGCGACGAAGAGAGCCGTTCCCCCGTCATTCGTCATCGCCTTGTTGACGTCGATGTCGGGGTGAGCCAGCAGCCGCTCTACAATCTCGGTGTGGCCGTTCTGGCTCGCGATGAAGAGGGCCGTGTCTCCATTCGTCGGTGCCGTGTTGACGTCGATGTCGGGGTGGGCCAGCAGCCGGTCGACGATCTCGGTGTGGCCTTTCTCGCTCCCGATGATAAGGGCCGGGGGTGCCGTGTTGACGTCAATACCACGGTGGGTCAGCAGTCGCTCGACTATCTCGGTATGGCCCTTCTGGCTCGCCATGAACAGGGCCGTGGCCCCGTCACGCGTCCGCGCCTTGTTGACGTCGATGTCGGTGCGGACCAGCAGTCGCTCGATGATCTCGGTGTGGCCGTTCTGGCTCGCGAAGAAGATAGCCGTTTCCCCGTCACTCGTCCGGGCTTTGTTGACGTCGATGCCGGGGTGGGCCAGCAGCCGGCCGACGACCTCGGTGTGGCCCTTCTGGCTCGCGACGATGAGGGCCGTACCACACCCGCCGCTCGTCTTCACCTTGTTGGTGTCGATGTCGGGGTGGGCAAGCAGCCGCTCGACGACCTCTGTATGCCCCTTCTGGCTCGCGACGATGAGGGCCGTGCATCCGTCACTCTTCAACGCTTTGTTGACGTCGATCCCCGGGTGGGCCAGCAGTCGGTCGACGACCTCGCTTCGGCCGTTCTGGCTCGCTAAGAAGAGTCCCGTTCTCCGATCCGACATCTCCCTGTGAAGACCATCTTCACTCTCCATGGTCCCTTTTAAAAAACGATCATAATACTCGTTTCGTTTCCTACTACCTCCGTTTGGCACAAAAGTCTGATACATCATTTTATGGTCTTCGTCGCTAAAACGTTGTGGTGGTGGTGCTCTCTTCTGTTGGTTTGGTGTTCTGTGCTGAATTTAAAAGATAAAATTTAAAAAATAAATCAATTTGAAGTTTATGTTCTTTTTTCAACATTTGACGCGTGAGATCAGAAAAATGGGTGCAAAAATTTCTCTGTTTTTTTAACACAGTTACAATTTAACTATTTTTTTCACAAGCATTTATCAACAAAAAAATTGGAATTAAAAAAGGAATGTCAGTAATATGTGCTCTGTGTGAGAACTTGGAGGTTGTATCGAGCTTCCCCTTCAAATCCTTCTTCGTTCGTGTTTCACTTTTTTTTTTAAATGACTTTATCAAAACAACCGTCTGAAATGTGTGGCATAGCAGTTTGGATCGCCGCGCAAAACACGACGCTGACAGACAGCAAAGTGGACCACGCGGCTCGCAAAATTCAACACCGTGGTCCCGATCAAAGTCAAACCCTGATCATTGGAGGGGATGGATTCTGTCGAATGGATTTCCATCGCCTTGCGATCAACGGATTTGACAGCACCGCCATGCAGCCGTTTAAAGCCGGGCCGTGGCACGTAGTCGTCAACGGAGAAATATACAACAGTGAGACACTCGCCACACGTTTCAACCTGTGCCTCGCAAGTGGGAGTGACTGCGAAGTCGTGGCCAGAATGTTGCAGGCCAACATTGCGCCGCTAAAAGTCTGTGACGCGCTGGATGGTGTCTTCGCGTTTGCGGCGTATAACGAGGAAACGAAACGACTGGTCGCCGCGAGGGACCCGTTCGGAGTGCGGTCTCTGTACATCGCCATGTCGTACAACGGGGTTGGTCCACGCATGGCGCTTGCGAGTGAACTCAAGGTACTGGTGTCCGGGGACGACGGAGTGTACATCGCACCGTTCCCACCGGGCAAAATGTTCCAGTTCGACGTAAATACACAAGACGAACAATGGTTTCGGCACCACGTCGGTTTTGAGACGAATTTTTTTCCGTATTTCGATGTGGACGACCGGGAGGCCATGTCACGTATCAGGATGCGACTTGTGGAGGCCGTGGACAAGCGTGTGCAGTGCGACCGTCTCCCAATTGGGTGCTTCGTGTCCGGTGGACTCGACTCGTCACTCATAGCGGCACTTGTCGTGCGCGCCGTGTGCGTGCGAGGCGGAAAACCCGAAGACGTGTGGACGTTTTCTATCGGACAGGAGGGAAGCACGGACATGCGCTTCGCCCAGATGGTGGCGGACCATTTGAAGACCACGCACCATCCCGTGTTCGTGACGGAACAGCAGATGCTCGACGCCATTCCGAACGTGGTGAAGTCTTTGGAGACGTGGGACACGACGACGATTCGTGCCGCAACCGGGCACTGCCTGCTGTCGAACTACGTGCGCGACAACACTCCGGTCAAGGTACTTTTTTCCGGAGAGGGAGCCGACGAGATCATGGGCAGCTACCTCTACTTCGAGAACGCACCCACACCCGAGGCGTTCCAAGACGAGACGATGCGCCTCGCGCGCGATTTGCACCGCTTCGACGTGTTGCGTGTGGAACTGTCGTGCGCGAGTCGGGGCTTGGAGTGTCGAGTGCCCTTTCTCGACAAATTTTTCGTGGCCACGGCACTGCGCGTTCCGCCCCAACAACGCGGGTTTCGTGATTTCAACGGTCGTCGTATGGAGAAGTGGTTGTTGCGCAAGGCGTTTGACGGTGACGAACTGCTTCCCAAACAAGTTCTGTGGAGGCGCAAGGAGGCGTTCAGCGATGGGGTAAGTTCCGCGACGTCGAGTTGGCACCATCAGATCCAGCGGCACGCCGCTCGCATGTACCCAGAATCAGCCACGGAGAACAATTATAACACAAAAACACCGGAACAACAGTGGTATCAACACCTTTTTGAACAGTACTACCCCGGGTGCGCGGGCGTCATCCCCTACGAATGGTTGCCGAAATGGTGCGGGGGGCAGACGGACCCGTCGGCGAGGGCTCTGGTCGGATATTCTGTAAATTAAACACATCGAAATTTTCACGCGTCAAATCGTATGAAAAAAGTACTTTTTCTAGTTGCAAACTTCAAATTTAATTTAACATCACACTTTCAAATAATGGCGACGAATGAGGTAGGATCTCAAAAATTGGTGACGGGAAATGCAGATGGACCGGGGGCGGCACCGTCAAATGACGGGAAAAATGCTAGGGGAAAGAAACGGACAAGCGAGGTTGGCGGTGGGAATCAATGGAAGAAACTCAAGGCTGAAATCAAGGCTGATGGTCGTCTTGTGGTCGTGCAGAAAGAATCCAACTGCCCACTCCACGTTCGCGTCGGGGATGACATAACCCACGTTGGGCGGTGGTCGATGGGCAATACAGTGAAAGGTCACTCACAGAGTCTTATGAACTTCATGACGGGCAAATCGTCGTCGCTCCAATTTTCTCGCGAAAACTGCACCATCACGTACAGGCGCCCCACGGCACCGGTCGAGTCTTATTTCGAAAAAAAATTGGATATTAGCGAAGTGGAGATTGTGTCGGCGCCGGTACCGGTACCGACCGCGCCAATCTGCCCGTACACGCACACGAAGATGTACTACTCGAATAATGGCGACCCACTGACGACGTGCATTCAACTCGCGTGCGGTCACCGCATGTCCGAAAGCGCAAGACGGAGTCTGGTCACCAACGGCATGGGATGTCCCATCAGTGGATGCATGACCAGTCAAATTCCAGATCTTTTGCACACGTACACATTTCCAACGTGCCCCACGGAGTCCGCGTGCATTGATCTCACGGTGAGATCGTCCTCCTCCTCTTCTTCGTCGTCGTCCTTTTCTTTGTCCTCATCTTCGGCCATCCAACCAATTGATTTATCAAGTGCCTCGCCTTTGTTTGGTGCGGACGAGCATTCGTGGCTCGATTTTTTAGTTAAAGAGTAATTAAAAAAAATTAAAAAAAATGTAATGAAAATAGCAGAAAATAATTGCAATAATATACTCGTATACAAACCATCTTTAGAATTTATGTATTTAACACGTTACTCTATCGGTCACCGAACTCCACACTAATCGCACCCGGCACTTCGTTATACCCGTCCACAACGGGATAAATGCTCCACTGCTTTGCGGTGAGTATTTCACCGACCCGTGCCAACTTGCGGCGGTCGGGGCGGTGTCCGATCAGCGAATACTTGGTACCATCGAACTCGAACTTAATCTCAACCTCCTGCTTGCCCAAATCGTAGTCGAAGAATTCTGGCTCGTCGACTGTCTTCCGATACTTCCCGCGGATACTCACCTGTCCCTCCCGCTTCGGATTAACCCGATAGAACACCCGTGGCCGCGTACGGCATCGCTTCTTCTTCTTCAACGAACCGCGGATAGAGACGGGTAGTCTGGGGAGATTCGACGGCATGTAAAAATGTTAAAAATACTTTAATAGTAATTTGTAAAAATCTGAGGATACATTTTGATGTGTTTGACGCGTGAGAAATAGTAACACACGCGTCAAATGACTTTATTTTTTTTTGTCAGTATTGAACTTTTATCGTAACTTTTATCCCAGAACAAAAACACTAAAGAAAAGTTAGGATTGCTTTTACGCAACCAAAAATGTTGAACACCACCCCAAAAACAACAATAGGAGCATCCCTCTCAGCCAAGTCTAGTGAAGCGGCGAAATTGGAGATTGGCGTGACGGGGAAAACAGCGAAATCCGCTCCCGGTACATCCGGGGTCAAAGGTTGGACCAGTGACACATGGACAAAAACAAGTAGAAAGGAGCAGACCCGGTCGCTGGGGCGTACCCCGTCACTCGCCCCGTCGATTGAAGAGATGGCCAAGAAAGCCGAGGAGGCCAGCCTGCAGGATGTTGTGAACAGCAAGGTCATTACCACTGTACGCAGCACCGACCAAACCACGGGCGTTGGCACGCGCACGAGGCTGCGCAACGATGCCCTCGAAGCCGTGTACCCGGGGCCCAAACTACCCGTCATGCGGGAGCTCGACTACCTGAATGAAGGACAAATGCTGCCATTCGACTTCCTCCTGCACACGCTTACCACCATTTCCGCGCTCTGGGGTGGTCTGAAGGAAAAGTTATTTCCGGCCAAGGCCTTCCTCGAGCACCTCCCGCTCCTCGCGGCAGTACCTGTCGGGGTGTTGCAGGGGGTAGCCGACCAGCTGTTGACGACACCGGGACGGTTCGACACGTTCGGAGTCACCGATGTACACGGGAACATTCACCACCTGTCCAGCCGCGTCTTTGAGGCAGCGGCAACGACGGGCACGGTTCGTTCCGACTACCTCGCAATGGGCGTGCTCACTGTGGACCAGCTTCCTGATGAGTACTTCATTGGCGGTGCCATGTGCTGCATGATGCACGGAACCACCGTTCTCTTCTTCAGCGCCGCCGATCGCAACGGCATTGGTGGTAAGACCGACGCGGAAAAGGTTCACTGGATGCCATTGCTCGTGGCAGCCGGCCTGAACGCCGCCCAGCAGAAGATCTTCTTCAAGAACCCGTCGGCCTTTTGGGCCAGCGGTGCTCCTTCTATGCACCACTCGGGCCCGGCATGGGACACGCTGCACCACGAGTTCACCAACAAGGTAAAGAGCAAGCTCGAGGCCACCGGTGACGCCGACTTTTTGGTGTCGCGCGCGGTGGATGCTTTCCTGAACTGGAAAGACATCATCGACATGCCCTGTGTCGGCGACTCGATGTCCGAGGGTGGTACCGTACCCTCCTCCAAGATCCGCGAAATGATGGCTGCGCACAACGCCTCCACGACGCAGATCCTCTGCACACTGGCCTCCGCCATGATGGATCAGGAGATTCCCACCGACGTTGCCACCGACTGCATGTTGCTGCCCGGACGTACGGACAAATGCACAGGACTACCGCGCTACACCATCGTGATTCACAACGAGTGCACCGACGTCGCAAGGATGCAACATGTGCTCGCCATGCGCAAGTACACAGCCGCTCAGTTGCTCGGCCTCGTCGAATTAGACAATGACTTCGCCATGCGCAAGTACACAGCCTCTCGACTGTTCGGACTCGTCGATTGTAACGCGTCTTGCGATGCGTCGTCTAAGCGCAGCAGTAGCAGCAGCGACGACGGGGGGGCCACAAAGAAGCAGCGCATGCGCTTTACCACGCCGAATCCGCTGGTGAAGGCCGTGCGTGAATCGTGTGGCCATCTGATCGTACAAGACTTTGATCTTGCTCTCTTCCTCGCGTCCTTCGACGGTTGGGAGTGGTTTGCGTCAAAGGCGGACCTACTGAAGGTCATTGATCGCGAGTTCGGATTCACCGCGGAGCAAGTGACCACCTACATGGCCAAAACCCGTGTATTTCTCGAGGCCAACACACATCTCATGATTCTTACCGCGAACTCGGAGCGCAACGTGCGCCAAATCCTCAAGTGGTTTGACTGCCGAGTGCCGTTCATATTCAGCGTGTACGACTGGCGCGCCGAAGTCGCGGCCGAGACACACTGTATCCAGCTGACCCCGGGAGAGTTCTCTTTGCTCCACCGCGTGTTATGCGAGGGAAAGGACATCGATAAGGAGTGCACTGGGCACGGCAGCACACCCGACACCTTTTGTGAGCTTGTCTTGCGGTGCAACCCCTACGCGGATGAAATGGCGCTGACTGCTATACTTGCGGCGACAGACGACAAGTGCACCAAGACTGCGTGGATCCAAGCCAACATCACCTGTCCGTTTATCTTCATCGACGACAATCCGTCGGATTGCAGCTCTGTGGCCGGGATCGGTGGCTCCAATTGCAAGGTGCTCCAAATTTACCGCCCGGGCAAGGTGGCACCCGGTACGCCGCGCAACATCGCCGAGTACGGTCAGTTCCACAACCACCCCGTCCTGCGCGAGAAGCCGTCCATCAATCCAGACACACTGTTCTGAATCATCCACCATTTACAACCATTTCGGGAGGGAAAAGCAATCGTCACACCCTCCCTTTTTTTTGGCACCGTGCCCTTACACTAAAGGATGTGCTGCATTCGCCCGGTGCACAACACGGGTGCACAGCATTTCGATGCAACAGTCTTGTTTCGGGTGACCTGTTAAACACAACTTGAAGACGGGGGACATTGCGAGTCATGTTCTTGAGTTTGTGTAGTTGGAGACTTGAAGAAGTCTCGAAGAACTTAAAGTTTAAGCTCAATCTTATCTTCGAGACAATATAATAAATTTAAAGTTTTATTATTTTATTTTGTCAGTTACAAAAATGTCTGCTCCCGCTCTTCTCCCATCAAATTATTCCTCGCATGGATTTGTGCTATCTGTGCTTCCGTTTGTGAATTGCTTCGGCGTCCAAGGTTGGATCGCTCCAAATACAGCTTTGGGACGCGCACAGTTTCGCATAGGTATCGCCCAAATCGTAGTCATTCTTCTGATTGTCATTGTTACCTACTATAGCAATAAATGGGGTCGGCGACGCAATAAGTTATATGCCAAACAAACAATTCTTTCGGATATTGTTAATAATAGCCCCGACACCGTCGCTGATGATGTTAATCGGTTAGCACAAAACTCAGCAGAAGTAAACTCAGCAGAAGACCGATATGGTTTGTACAAAAATGTGGCAGGTTTTTGTGGTGCGACCCTGTTCATAACTACATTAGCGTCGATGTTTATCGGTGTCGTGATCGGTACGCAGGGAAATTATGGTAGAGGAAAAGAATGGGCATGTGCACATGCCTTGAAGTTGTCGTAACTTTGCACGGATTCAGAGTTTGGTCCATGGGGTGGCAATCATTGCAAGACTTGAAAGAAGTCTCAACTTAAAGTTCAAGCTCAATCTTTCTTCGAGACAATAGACAAAGTAAAAAAAATCTGTAGACAATAGTAAAAAAAAATGAAGACTCTCAAACTGCGGGTTATCGCGTCAGAAAAGGGGCGGCGCAATCTTCAAGCAAGACGGACGTTGAACACGCTGAGAAAGTTGGCAAGTTCCAGCACCAGCGAAATTGTTGATCGTCGGAAGTCCACAAAGAAGTCCACAAAGAAGTCCACAAAGAAGTCCGCAAAGAAGTCCGCAAAGAAGTCCGCAAAGAAGTCCGCAAAGAAGTCCGCAAAGAAGTCAACTGGGTGCACACATATTCATGCTGAAAATTACAATAAATACATAAAAAACGATGATGGGTCTTGCACGTTCGACACACACAAGTGTTACAATATTAGCAATATGACTGGTTCGTATGAGAATTCTACAATCAAAATTATAGGTGAAAAGGATACATGGAATGGGAGTGTTAACGTCCAAAAACACGTGTACAAACTAAATGAAAGAAATATTACCGACGGTGACTATTTGTATGTTATCAGAAAATCCGAACCACGTACCATTTGGGTTGCGTTCACCCTACCAAATCGCAAAGGCAGAATTAGATTCAGCATTCCTCCTGATATCAAAGAAAACGATAGGTGGTACGACGACGACGACGACGACGAAAACGATAGTTGGGACATCTCTGTGTTAACACATAATTGTTTGGCCAAACCAAGCGAAGGTGTGCTTGCTGCGGGAGAGATGACGGTGCGAGGTAGGAAAATTAAAATTGACCGCAACAGCGGGCACTACAAACCCTCTAGTGCACATTTAAAGTACGCATGTGCTGAATTTCGAGCTAAATTTACAAACTACGAAATTCAGTGTAATAATCAGTGACAGGTAAGTGTGGAGTGTCAAAAGACCAAACTGCGTGGATTCGTCTGTGTGCGGCGTACCGTCCGCTTATGAACCGGCGCCCCCGGACATACGGCTTTCTTCCGGGGGCGCTTCGGCGTCGAGGGGTGCTTGTTCCGCATTGCCGTTTTCACGCAAACGCACTTAAGGAGGGTCGTGACAACTGCAACTACGACCGTGAAGACAGCGATCAAGACTGCGATCATACTCATTGTAATTTGTTGTTTGTTTGAATTTTGTTTTCAGTTTTTTTTTCATTCTAAAAAGTTTTATTTGACGCGTGAATATTGCAAAAATCCACGCGTCAAATTGTCACAAAATTGATTTTTACTTTTAAGAATTTTTTTTAATTCAATATTATTCTTCAAAATTAAAGAAATTAAAGAAATTAAAGTTCTAACAAAAGAATTGACATATGTTTACGAATACCGACTCGGGTACCGACTCGGGTGATATTGTTGAAGGTGGCGAAAGTGGTGGTAAGGTCAACGGTGACATCACTGTGCCCGGCGCGCGGTGTATTTTTTTGGTGGTATTTTTTTGGTGTATTTTTTTGTGTTTTAACTCTTTCTTTTCCCTTTTTTTAGTTAACGACATCTCTCAATTGACGACTTTACTTGGTACATTGGTGGAAAAGTGCTTCACGGTCGGTTCGGTTTCCGGATCCGCGACGGTGGAGGAGATGCAATCCGCTTTGCACAACTACGTGGCCCAGAAAGAAGTTATTTTATTGGATCTTAGAAAAACATTTGTCCACGCAATTAACAACGTGGAAGTGTCGTTTGATAGCAAGACAGCCAAAATTCGCAGTGAATTGGATGCAGCGAGACATCGGATGGTACTTGAAGAACAAAAAGCGAAGAAAGACAAAGAGGATGATGCAAGACAGGTTAAAACCGAACTTGAGTTGAAACAATTGATAAAGTTTATCAATCTTGTGGACATAGAAAATATGCGCATGGGAATCGTGCCAGCCGTGCATGAACATTTGTGTCAAAATTGGACCTTGATGTTTACGGAAACGGACGAGGGCATGTTAGACGTAATGTCGACGTGGAACAATGCTCTTGTCGCGGAAATTAGTAGATGTCCAGAAAACAACAAGGAAGCCGGTCGAGCCTTTGTAAAATGTCTAAGAAAAAAAAACTGGATTGCAGTGACGTTGGATGTCAGTGACGACTTTGAGTGGCCCGTTGTAACGTATACTGCTATGAAGAAATTATGCGAAAAATTACGCGAATTTGTCGGTCCCGGTTCCGGCAAAACCGTCGGGGGGACCAAGAAAAAGCGCAAGACGCGGAGCACTACTACAAAACTGGACAAAACAAATATATACAAATTGATTAACATCCGGGTTAACACAAATTTAAATATCGAGAACATGACCGTTTCTGAAAAGCACGGTAGTTTGACGAAGGTTAAGTTCTACCCGATACGCATTGACAACAAAGGCTTCTTCGGGAGTAACAGCAAAGTTTGCAGGGGCAAAAATGTGACTGGTGTGATCAACACGATAAAGGGTAAGTGCTTGCGTTTGAGCCAACTTGGTTATTTGACTCTTCAAGCAGATTCCTTCGATACCGTGCCTGTTCCGCAGTACATGTTCGTGCACTCGGGTTCCCAGTCGTATTCATTTGTGATTGCGGCGGCCCTCATGGAGCGGTACAACGAAATACGCTCGGCAAGCAGCAGCTCCTCCGTCAATGGAAACGGCACACACCCCTTTCGTGCAGAGGGGGGTAAGGTGACGGTTACAATTCCAAACAGTCTGACAGCTTCAAATGGCATAATCAAAAACAAACCGGTGGGGTTACTTGTGCAGACTGTCGACGGGAAGACAGGAGCCGCGCAGGGAAAACACAGGGTCAAAGGTGTGTCTTGGTTGGCAGTCGATGAATACACTCTGCAAATATACCCGTACGACTGTACCAGCAACCTTTGGCCGATATTCGCTGGACAGCGCACCGTAAATGCGCCCCCTACCGCAGGCGACAAAGTTATCACGAACAACTTTCCCCGCAACAAGGTTGATTTAATCATCACCGCAATGAACAAACTGTTTCAATTCGTGAAGTCAAACTACAGAGTCACGAATGCAGCAAAATGCCAAGAGCTTTCCATACGAATGTATATGACATTGCAGGTGGTGAAGCCGCAAGATGAAATCCGCGCCACACAGACGCAGGAAGAGCTCAATTCATGGTTACAATTTAACCAACAATTCAACAAATCCAAATCGCTCAACAAAAAGCAACGACTTTAACAACCCCACCATACCGTCCTCTTTACCAACCACCACTTACCACTGACTTATTTGCATGGATGGACAGGGTCCATGCGCAGCCCTTTCGCTGGCTATACGTAGCATACCACTCTTTTTTACCGAGGAAATATAAACGGATCCACACGTTACACAAGTAATAACCGCGTGGCGCTCGCAGACGCAGACAGCGGTGCATGCCAAAAAAAAAAGGATTATTTTTATTTTTATTGAGATGACATGTATGTATGTTGTCCTTACTAGTACGTGGACTGTCCTTGTGTTCTACGGCGCTCATAAGTCGCTCTAGTCACTGAAATGACACGAAGCAACCACATTTGATCAAAAAAAAAGAGAATTATTGTTGACTTTTTTTTTATATAAGTTGTTGACGTTTTTTTTTTATATGTCAAAAGGTTGCGCCGCCGCTGTTATTTGCGCCGAAGAGGACAGTGACACGTCATCAACCCTGTGTGACTGTTGTTCTGTCCGTACCAATTCACCAGTCTCCACCGACCACACACGAATCGTCTTATCATCTGATCCAGACACGATAGATTGACCATCTCGGGAAAACAACACCGAGTTCACCTCACCCGTGTGTCCTTCCAACGTCCGTACCAATTCACCACTCTGCACCGACCACACACGAACCGAAAAATCCTCTGATCCAGAGACGATGTATAGACCATCTGGGGAAAACGAGACCGAGTACACCCCACCCGTGTGTCCTTCCAACGTCCATACCAATTCACCACTCTCCGCCGACCACACATGAATCATACCATCATTTGTTCCAGAGACGATGTATTGACCATCTGGGGAAAACGACACTGACATCACCGCCTCACTGACACCACCGCCTCCTTCCCAATTGTCTCCGAACGTCCATACCAATTCACCACTCTCCACCGACCACACACGAATCGTCTCGTCATCTGATCCAGACACGATAGATTGACCATCTGGGGAAAACGACACCGAGTTCACATCATGCGTGTGTCCTTCCAACGTCCGTACCAATTCACCACTCTCCACCGACCACACACGAATCGACTTATCCTTTGATCCAGAGACGATGTATTGACCATCTGGGGAAAACGAGACCGAGTGCACCACAGCCGTGTGTCCTTCCAACGTCCGTACCAATTCACCACTCTCCGCCGACCACACACGAACCGAAAAATCCTTTGATCCAGAGACGATGTATTGACCATCTGGGGAAAACGAGACCGAGAACACCCAATCCGTGTGTCCTGTGAATGTGGTGTTGTTGTATTTGAACTCATTGAACTCGTTGCCGTCATCGACGTTTAATTCGCCTTTTAAGAGAAGCACCCTGTAGCTGGATGAGTCACTACTGGAGGAGTTGGAGGAGCTGTTGGAGCTGGGGCTGGAGGAGCCGCCAAAGCCCCACACCCAGCGCCTGTTGTTTCCGTGAGACGTGCTCGAACCTCCCGCGTCGGCGGCGGTCGAACCGACCGCCACTTGCATCAGTTTAATTACACGCACGTCGTGCGAGCAAGAACTTTCTGCTGCCTCCAGCAGCTTTCTCCCAAGTTCTACTGTAATTAGCCATGTCTCCCCACCTCGACTGGATATCTGCAAAAGTTTCAAATTTCCGCATTGTCCACCGTGACCCGAGTCGTCGTTCGCTCCTTCCCATTTACAGAAGGGTGGGTTGGATAAGTTTTGCTCGGAGCAGTAATATTTGATGAAATGTTTCGACAGGCACCACTCGGTAGTCGTTCCGTTGGTATTTCCGTTGGTATTTTGAATGATCATGCGAACCACCTCTTCCCCAGACCCAAATTCATCGCCTGTCAATACGTCATCGTTCTCGCAACTCTCTCCGTCACCAACGGGCGACAAAGCACTTGCCTTAGCAATAGCACGTTGGTTTGTACCAAAGGCCGTACTCAATTTGATCAGGTTTGATGACGCTCGCTGGGTGGCCTTTTGCGCCGTTGTGTGCTTTTTACGCTGTTGCTCTTCCTGACGCTGTATTTTCAGCAACGCTCGTTGAACTGATTCTTGATTCTTCGTTGTCCTTTTGAACAATGTCTGTGCATATTTTAATTTGCGGGTTGTCGTGTCCTGCTCTTTTTTCAATTTTACAATGCATGCCCGCTCCACTTTTTTCCACCTGTTGTGTCCTTTGTGGTTTTTGTATACTACGTACTGGATGTTTGACCCTGACCCAGACATTATGGTGCCCACACTGCATGTGGATGCAGAGTGGGGTGGTACGCGTCTATTTGGTCCACGAATTACCCTTGCATGAAGGCTGCACTGCCGTGGCCCCGCACCCGCTTTAAGTTGCTTGTTGAATGCCCGTCGCCTTGTAATACATCGGTTTCCGGTAACGAGTTCGTCGTGGACAATGGATCTTTTTGTTGTTTGCATTGTTTGTTACATTGTTACATGAAATATTAAAAAACAAAAACTTATGTCTAGCCGTTGGAGTTATGTACAAAAACTATTTATGTACACGAAAGAGAAGAAATTTCTTGATTTACTGATTTTTCAAGTGTGTGATAATTATAGGGGGCATGTGGATTGTGTATTGAATTTTGGTTTCGACAGACGACACGTGGCAAGTGCACGTAACGAACAAAACAGGTAAACCCGCCGTCCTGCACACACACGTTCCTCCTACCACGCGTGTCCCCTCATACGACGTAGGTGGGTTGTCTCGACCAATTACAACATTCACAAACAACTATTTGTAATACACACAACGCACAACACAACTCACAACTCACAACTCACAACTCACAACTCACAACTCACAACTCACTCACTCACAACTCAACCATAGTACATCCCCGTTATATACCGTTCCCTGCTAACACCGCACGTACGACCATCAACATCTTACCATATCTACCGCAACAATCGAACAATATACTTACCGATTGGACGATTCCAAATTTTAGATTGATCCAACAAATTGACACAAACAAATTGACGCACTCATTTCTCCACTTGTTTTTTTTTCTTTCTTTGTTTTGTTTTCTTTCTTTGTTTTGTTTTCTTTCTTTGTTTTGTTTTTAAGATGTTGTCTGTAATGTCTCAATCGATGCAGGAAAAAAAAGCGATTTACAAAGGAATGAAAGAAGGTCGGGTCGTCACGGCAAAATTGAACTTTAACAATTGCTATTACAGAGAGGAAGTGTTTCTTGTCAAGAAAAATGTAGATGTGCTTGGTTTCCATTTAGTGCGATCAGAAGGTTCGATCATGAAATTAAAAATTTCCGCTGAACGGCACGGATGGAGTGGCATTGTTGCAGCTTCAGCAAACGAAGACGAAGAAGAAGAAGAAGAAGAAGACGCGGTTGTCACCATCCGTGCAGGCAACCAATCCGAATTGCAAATAAAATCTGGGGACAACGTCATCATTTTTGATTCCAGACCCGCAAAATATTTCACGGAAGAGGAGCCACGTTGTCAATGGTCCGTGAGAGTTGGTACTTTGTATCCCACACGTCGTCAATTCGATGGTTATTACTTGCACGACTCGTGGAAAGGGAAATTTGATTTGATGAACGCATCTGCCGTTGTATCCATGATGGGAAAAGGTCAAGAACAATTGCAATTTACTCATGTCGTTGATGCCGTTGATGCCGTTGATGCCGTTGATGCCGTTGATGCCGTTGATGCCGTTGATGCCGTTGATGCCGTTGATGCCGTTGATGCCGTTGATGCCGTTGCTGCCGTTGCTGCCGT